>FWPU01002580.1_pt1 | contig 49375 bp, 52 predicted proteins | sample 2228361 | NCBI WGS metagenome assembly FWPU01 (sample SAMEA103939777, study PRJEB20133) | metagenome | reverse complement strand
CAATGGGAAAGAGGTCTATATCATTCTACATGGCAGAAGAGGATGAGAGAGCCTTTCTCACCTGGCTACTGCAGGTGCCCTATCTTGCTCTCTATTGGCATGTGCCCTTTATCGGCCCGGTCGAGGATCTGGCCATTCGGACAATTGAAGATTTCTACGAGCCGGCCGAGCGAAGCGAGTGGAGTGAAGTATTGATTCGAGACCTGCGGATCAAGGCTGAGTTGGTGATCAGGCAAATGGTTGCCGGTGAGCATCGAGGATGGAATCGCATTAATTCCTTCAAGTTTCCCGGCTTACGGTGGCTGAGGAGCAGGCGGAAACGCGAAGACGACCTGGAGGTGATTCAGGATGGCATACTGGTACTGGGGCTCATCTTGGATCATCCGTCTTTACCCTTTTCAATGGCGCAATTGATGCAGCTTTTAGAAGAGGTGCGTCGTGCCTGCTTTAAGAGCTACACAAAGCATACCTTCATTCCACGCTGGTCGGTCTGGATTGGACCTGAGGCCCGACGGTTAGCAGAACTGGGGCAGGCCGGTCTTGAAGTCCCAGGCGGGCAGGGGGAGCAACGCTGGATCAAGCTGAAGTCGTAAGGCTGCAATCGCCATCAGCGGTCTGGATAAGTACTTGACCCTTATGTCGTGACGACAGGTGGACTAAGGGTCGTTTGTAGTTGGGGCCGCAGTTCACACTGCGGCTCTTTTTATGCCAGCGAACTGGCCATTGGCGGGCGCGTGCGGGGGATAGGGGGGACGCTGGGGGAGGTGGAGGCGAGTGTCACTTGGCCTGAAGCGAGATGGATGTATAATCTGACGGTAGCCACCGCCCACACCTACTTCGTAGGCGAGGGGCCGTGGCTGGTGCATAATGCGTCGTGCTCAGCACCCAAAGGGGGAACTTACACGCTGAAAGACCCAGAGACAGGACAGGTCATGCGCACTGGACGCACCAACGACCTTAATCGTCGCATGTTAGAACACCGGAATGCCCCAGAGACGAGAGGCCTAGACTTCGAGGTATCCTCGCGTACCGATGATAAAGCTGTCCAACGGGGACTTGAACAGATGCTATATGAGAAGCACCAAGCACCATTGAACAAGATTCGTCCGATCTCTCTTAGAAATCCACGATACCAATATTACATGGATGCGGCCCGGCGTTTTCTGGAGCGCTGATGAGCGTGAGAGCGATGCGCAAGAAACACGTCAAGTACAACGAGGGACAATGGTTTGCAGTTCCGTTGAGGGATGGTGGCTACGCCTTGGGGATTATTGTTCGAGGGAGCTACAAGACAAAGGGGGGATTAGGCTACTTCTTTGGTCCAAAGTACCAAGACCTTCCAGGCGATGTAGAAACGTGGAATAAACAAGCTGCGGATGCTATCCTGGTTGCCTGGTTTGGTGACTTGGGTATCATTGAGGGCAAGTGGCCTCTGATCGCCAGCACCAGACCGTTTCGACGCCAGGAATGGCCGGTACCAAAATTCGGCCGGATTGATGCGTTGGTACCGGAGAAAGGCTGGCTGGTGGAGTATGATCAGGAAGATACAGGCCTTGGAGAGGTAATCCGGGAAACCCGCTGTCGGGCGGAGGATATTGCTCATCTGCCTGAGGATGTTGTCTCGGGAGCAGGTGCGATAGAAATCAAGTTAACCAAACTCCTATCTTGAGAACAGCCGCACATAGTTACGCTCGTAGGCATTGCAGCGCCCCGGTCTAGCACCTTAACAACCTAGTCTGCTTCCCTATAGCATCCATGCCGGATAGCGCAGCGTGTAAGGTCCGAAAAGGGGGCTAAGCCCTGGTAGAGTGGCTCTGGAAAAAGCTTGGCCGGTTGAAGTAAACGGGTAAAACACCCGAAATCAGCAACAGGAGGCTCTATGAATTATTCACATCGTGATTCAGAGGTTGTTCAGCACTATGTCCACTACTGGGCTCAGCCTGCTACTGTAGTCAAGTTTGACCATGACCGGCCGTTCGCCCCTAATCCTATCTTTGTTGTAGAGTTTGCTCCCTCTGAAGAGGCAGAGAGTTGGGTATATGCGACTGTAGGTGCTAGTCGCCAGCCGAGATGGCTCCACTGAGCCAAACCGAGTTTCACACCGCGCTGCGCAGCCAAGTGCGCGCCGCCATGCGCAGCCTGCTGGAGACCGTGATGGAGGAAGAGTTGGCGGCCTTGCTGCAGGCCGAAGCCTATGAGCACAGCCCGCGCCGCACCGGCCGGCGCAACGGGAGCTACACCCGCGACCTGGTCACCCCGGCAGGCTTGCTGCAGAACCTGCGGGTACCGCGCGACCGGGAGGGACACTTCCACACCCAGGTGTTCGACCGCTTCGTCCGCTATCAGAACGAGGTCGTCGACAGTATGGTCGCCATGTTCTTCGCTGGCGTGAGCGAAGGCCAGGTCGGGCGCGTGACCGCGCCGCTGCTGGGGATAGCGCCCAGCCCCGCGACCGTCTCGCGCCTGGCGCATGGGCTGGCAGGGGAGTGTGCGGCCTGGCGCCAGCGCCCGCTGCAACCTCACTACCGGGTGGTCTACGCGGATGGGGTGTACTTCCCCATCCGGCATGCCGAGCAGACCGACGCCACCCCGCTGCTGGTGGTGCTGGGTGTGGACCGGGAAGGGCACAAAGAGGTGCTGGCGGTGGCCGTGGCGGGCACGGAGAGCGGGCCGGCCTGGCAAGAGGTAGTGGACGACCTGAAAGCGCGTGGCGTGCAGCAGATCGATCTGGTCGTCACCGATGGCGATGAGGGGGCGATAGGCGTGTGGGAGCGCGCCTTTCCCTCCGCCCGCCGCCAGCGCTGCCTGACGCACAAAATCCGCAACGTCCTCGCCAAGCTGCCCAAGCGGGTGAAGCGGGAGGTGGCGGCAGCGCTGAAGGACATCTTCGCCCAGCCGACGCGGGAGGAGGCGCGGGAGCGGCTGGAGGCCTTCCGCCTGCGCTACGGGCAGGTCTACCCCGAGGCGGTGGCCTGCCTGCTGCGCGACATTGAGGCCTGCCTGACGTTCTACGACTTCGCCCGCGCCATGTGGAAGCATATTCGCACGACCAATGCCTTGGAGGGCCTGTTTCATACGATTCGGTTGCGCACGTACAAGCTGGGTGCGTTTCGCAATGAGACGAGCTGTGTGCTCATGGTGTATGCCGTGATTCAGTCCGTGCGGTTCCGTAGGATACCGGTATGAGCCTCTCCGCTTTTACACAGGACTTGACAGGCTACCCAAGCGGATTTTATTGCCCAGAGACGAAGTAATGTATCCACATCCTAGTGCGATCGCATGGCATCGGACCGAGGTATGGCTGAAGTGATATATTGCTAATCAATCCCATAACCGATCTGCCTCACGGGTTGGCAGCGGTGTGACGCCTAACAACCTGCTCAGCATCGGTCCGATGCCGGGTCCAGAGGGGATGACATTCTATGCAGGTGCTCTGGACATACTCCAGGGAGCGGATAGGGAGTATAGCGGGCCGAACCAGAGGCTCAGGAACAATTGTCAGTCACGCCATGTGGTGATTGAGGGCGAACCGGCCCAGGTATTGACCTGCCCATGCTGCAAGGCAACCCTGGCCATACCTGATGAGGGTTTCGGCCCCGGGCAGCACACGCTGCATTTCGTCTTCTACAGCAGTCACCCCGCCACACCGTCGCCGCTCCAGCTTCAACCCATAGACTCCGGGCTCAGTGTGGATACGACGATCCTTACTCCCCATAAAGCGACAGGCTATCATACACTCTCCCTCACCTGCACTGTTCCCGCAGGAAAGACCCTGAGTGCCCGTCAGGTGGACGAGTGGTGGTATTAGACAATCGCTCCAGCCCTGGGGGAGCAGGTGAGGCTAATGGCTGCCCGACCAGCCCGCCCTGGTTACTTCATCCTCACCTACGATAACAGCCTGGACAACGCCCGCCAGTGCGATTTCGACATCTACTGTCCCAACCCGGCCTGTGAGCTCAACCAGCACGCCTGGGCAGAACAGGTACCGCTCGGGCGGGATGCCGAAACTGCGCCGGGGAGTTCTCCCTACGGACAGATGTCCATGAGCTTCGGGACAACACTGGGCACCAATGCCCTTGCCATGGCACAGGGCCTCCAGTGGCAGGTCGTTCCGGCCCCCTTCCGCCTGAGCGATGCCCCCAAAGGGAGACGGGTGTCCTCACGGATACCCATTCCCGCCCTCACAGTAGATGACCAAATCTATCATCGCTGCCCATGCCTGGTCATCGCCACAGTGGATAAGTTCGCCAGGCTGGCCTTTGAACCGAAAGCGGCTGCTCTGTTTGGCAATGTGACCCACTATCATAGCCGCTGGGGATATTATCGAGAAGGCGCGCCTCCTTCATGGGGTACCTTAGCGTCAGGCTACCGACCACACCCCCCTGGCCATTCTGCCAGTAATCCACTGTATGTGTCTGTTTCGCCCTTCCTGCCGCCCGACCTGATTCTGCAGGATGAACTCCATCTGATTGAAGGGCCGCTGGGCAGTATGGTCGGACTCTACGAGACAGCCATTGACCTGCTCTGCCAGCGTCAGCAAAATGGGCAGACCGTCGTTCCCAAACACATCGCCTCAACACCTGCTGGGTGCAGCCACAGTGGCTGAAATCCGGAACTATCCTGAAGAAGCCATCCTGGCTGCGATAAACGATACTGTCGCAGGCAATCTGCCGGCGACGGTGCGCGACCTGCGTTTACAGGAGTTTGAAGCTCTGCGCCACGCGGCCGCTCACGGTGCTCCGTCACAACCATCCCCAACCCCCGGTGCACCACCTCAGTTTGAGGTTATTCGCGGGCAGGTACGCTCCCTGCCTGGCCTATATGGGCACCGGTTGCGAATCACCCCGGTCAACCGCCTGCGGGTGGTGATGGTCCAGACCGGCTACCGGCGGCTGGACCCGTTAAACCCTCCTGTGGATCGCGCGTATAATGATGGGCAACACCTGTGGTATCCCGGCGTTGAATTATTTGGTGAGGGCGTCTTTATTGACCTGGACCCCGGCTCCCAGACAGGCGCTCCAGCCCGGCACTTTGAGCTGACCGGCGCTGCAGCCAATACCTGGTTTGATGCCTGGATCGACCCGGACCACTTTGAGCAGCGCATTCAACCCAACGAGCGGGGTCAGCTTCATCCGGTGTTCGTCTGGTGGCACACCCTGGCTCATCGTCTTATCAATGCGCTGGCTGTGGACTCCGGGTATGCCTCAGCAGCGGTGCGGGAGCGTGTGTTCGTGGATGTGGATGAAAATAGCGGTGATGCCGGTGGCGGTGTGTTGCTTTACACTGCCCAGCCCGGCGGCGATGGAACGCTGGGGGGATTGGTGGCGCTGGTGTCCGAATTTGAACGCGTGCTGGCAGCAGCGTTTCGCAACCTGGAGGCCTGTTCCCATGATCCCCTGTGCGGCGAAGAGAGATTCGCCCCAGGGAAGTATAATGGTGCAGCCTGCTATGCATGTGCTCTGGTTTCTGAAACCTCCTGTGAACATCGTAACATGCGTCTGGATCGCGCCCTGTTGCTGAAGAACCTGCCATGAGCGAGAGCGGTGTCAGTGTGGTTGTGACCGGCACGGCCTGGATGGGCGGTGGCATCGGGTCCATCGAATCCGCACTGGAGCGGCTTTTCCGCGATGCCAGGCAGGAGATTGTGCTGACCGCCTATACCATCAGCAGCAGTGCTGACCGGTTGTTCGACTGGGCGGAGCAGTTCTATGGCGAGCGGCTTGAGAGGATGGTGGTGGTCGGTGGCGATGTAGTACGGCGGAGTGGGTGTGGGATGCGGTGGCCGTCCTCCCAGTATTTGATGGCGCGGTCTGAGACGCCGAAGAGCGTGGCGATCTGCTTGCGCGTCAGATGCGTGTCATCTCTGAATTGGGTGAGTGCCTGGCGCAACTGGTGGTGTTGGCCTGGGGAGAGTGTGTCCTTTGACATGATAGGCATGGTGTGCTCCTTTCTTTGGGTTATGCCCTATCAGCCCACCGTCGTGGGTGGGCTGATGAGGGGGTGTCCCTGGGCGTCGTGGCCCTGGGTGGGGTGATTTAGATGTTGGGCGCGATCCTGTCGATCTCGCTTTCGGGGATACGCCAGTGGGTGCGCTTACCTGGGACGCGTGAGGCCTGAATGCGGCCTTCGCGGATGTAGCGCGTGATGGTGGCGGGCGATAGGTTGAGGCGGCGGGCGGCCTCCCTGGTGTTGAGTGTGCTTGTTTTTGGCATGGGCGACTCCTTGCTGCACGTAATGTACACTTTGCACATTTATACCATATTGTACTCCTTGTCCATATTGGTGCAAGTAGATCGGGCAGATTTTAAGGTTGTGCCTGAGACAAAAATAGGCTGTGCTTCCCCCGGAGCACAGCCTATCACAGTGGAGCGGACACAACGGGCCGGAACGTGGCCGGCCGCGGTCGGCTTTTCAGTACTGAACGCTGAGAGCTACAAGGGCCGGGCACACGTGTGGCCTGACCACCAGTTCCCAGGCCTCATGTTGCTCGTGGTGTGGCCCTCATCATCAAAGTAGTACAGCCACCAGAGCGGCCACAAACGCACCCCATCCATGCGCGGGCACAACAGCCACCAGTCGTCACCCCAGCGCAGCTTGTGCACAATGCGACACCCGCCAATAAAGGGGGTAGTCATAGACAGGCAGGCCAGCCGCCACCTCGCGCACGCTACCCAGCCAGGCGAGAGCCACAAGTGTGCCCACGCCCGCTGCCAGCACACCCAACACAACCACAGGGGACACCCGATTCTGCATCAAGACCCCATTTGACATGGAATGCGCTTTCTGATATATTGTGCACGTGTTGAGCGAGTAGGGTAATGGAACAAATGTGCGAACTGCCGGATGACTACATGACGCCCGAGGAAGTCGGCAAGATTCTCAAAGTCTCGCCATTCACCATCAGGCGCTGGGCGCGCGAGGGCAAAATCCCTCATGACCGCGTCGGACCCGACTGGAAGCATATCCGCATCCGCCGGAGCGTCGTCCAATCGCTCATCCGGCCAGGTCACACGACTTCCGCCCAGGACCGCTGATTTTTCAAATCGGGCAAGACCCGTGGACCGGCATATCTGCTAACAGCCGCCCGGGACAGCGCTACTTCTGCCGCACTCGCTGATTTTGGCTGCGAACGGTGACTCTTAATCAGCGGGTTACAGGTTCGAGTCCTGTGCGGCTCACCTGAGGTTATGCCTGGGAAATCCACTCGTGCTTCCCCCAGGAGTGCACGATGTCCCAGCTACAACTCCCATATATGCCGGTCCTCCCAGAAGCACAAGACCCGGGAGAGACCGCTTTGGCACGTCCCAAGCCAGAACCGCAATTCTGTATAAGACCCCCCGAGGGGATAAAGGCGGAAAAATCTGGTGGGGAGTCAGGTAAGGTAAAATGGTCAGTGTTCGCCTTGAAAAGCCTTGCCACCCTGGCCTGGCCCTCTACCTCTTTGGACGCCCAGAATTTCGCCGCGACGATGCGCCGCTGCCCTCGCTCGCTACGCACAAGACACAATCACTCCTGGCTTATCTGATCCTACACCGCCAGCAACCGCACTCACGCGATAAACTCGCCGCGCTCTTTTGGGACGATCGCGATGATGTTCACGCGCGCCATTCCCTCGCCACAGCGCTGTGGCGTATCCGCCGGCTGCTTGGCGAAGACTACCTCCTGGCGGATGCGGCCTCAGTGCAATTCAACCCCGCCAGTTCGTTCTGGCTTGACGTCGCCGAGTTCGAAGCACACCTGAATAACAGTCGCAATGCTTCAGATGAGCAATGTGCCGCAGAAGCGCTGCGACAAGCGGTCGCACTCTACCGTGACGATCTCATGGAAGGCTGTTACGACGATTGGTGCATTGAGGAACGCTATCATCTGGAGGGCCTCTATCTCGACGCACTGAGCCGACTCATCGCCTGGCACACCGCACAGGGCGACGCCAGAGAGGTGCTGATCTATGCGCAAAAATACCTGGCGCATGATCCATTGGCGGAGAATATCCACCTTGCGCTGATGCGCGCCCTGGTCGCACTAGGCGATCTGACCGGCGCACGGCGGCAGTGGCAGCGTTGCTGCGAAACGCGACAGCAAGAACTCCACCTCCCCCCTTCTCCTGAAATGCTTGCGCAGGCAGAAGACATCCTCGGTGCACGGTTCATGGTCCCACTGCCGGCCGAGCCCCGCCAGGCGAGAACGCCGCTGCGCAGGGGCAGCCTTGAACGCCCGCCGTTCGTCGGGCGCGAGAGAGAGATGGCTGCACTGCACGCGCGCTGGGAACAGGCGACGCAAGGGCATGGAGGCCTCGTATTGATCGGCGGCGCAGCCGGTGTCGGGAAGACCCGTCTGGCCGAAGAGTTCGCGGCTACGGTGCGCTGGCATGGAGGCATCGTCGCGCAGGCGCACTGCTACGAACCGGAGCGCATGCTCTCCTACCAACCGCTCGTAGAGCTATTGCGCGATTTGACACTGCAAGAGGAGCGTATTGCCCTGATCCTGCCGGCCTGGGCGCGCCGCGAGCTTTCCCGGCTCATCCCGGAACTGGGCGACCCGGTAGTTCAGCGTGAATTTTCATCCAACCGTCTACAGCCGGAACAGCAAGGCATTCTCTTTCATGCCATTGCGACATTTATCCGCCAGTTTGCATTGCATGCGCCGCTGCTCATCGTGTTTGAAGATCTCCACCTGGCCACCGATTCCGTGCTCGCCGCACTGCACTATCTGGTGCGCCACACGGCGGCGCTGCCCGTGCTCTGCCTGGCCACCTTTCGCGCAGAAGAAATCGGTGAAACGCACGCTCTGGCAACGATGGCGACACAACTGGCGCACGACGGCCTGGCGCAGCATCTCGCACTGGACCCCCTGCCGGTGGAGGCGCTCGCCGAGTTGGTCCGCCGCACCTTCAAAGCCGATGCCGATGCGGAATTCGTCAATCGCCTGTACGCGCACACCGAAGGAAACGCCTTCTTCACTATTGAGACCTTGCGGGCGCTTGCAAATGCTCCGCTGCCTGAAGGCTCTTTGCCTGTACCCGGCAACGTACGCGCGCTGATCGCCTCGCGGCTAGGGCATCTATCCAGGCCAGCGCACGAATGGCTCACATGTGCGGCAGTGGCAGGGCGCGCCTTTGATTTCGACCTCGTCTGTCGCGCCCAGGGAATGGACGAAGATACCGCCTTGCAGGCGGTGGATGAGCTCCTGCGATGCGGCTTCTTGCGCGAGGGGAGCGGGCGCATTGAGCGCGACTACGAGTTCGTGCATCACCTGGTGCAGAACGTGACCTATACTACTCTCCATCACCGCCGACGACAACACCTGCACCGGTTGATCGGCGAAACGACGGAACGCCTGTATGCCGATCCCGTTGCCCTCGCCGGCACGTTGGCGCACCACTTTGATGCCGGTGGTGTGGCAGAGAAGGCGCTGCACTACTATGGCCTGGCGGCGCAACAGGCGACGGCGGTGTTCGCCTGGCAAGAAGCGGAGCGGCATCAGGGGCGGATGCTGCACTTATTGGACCAACTCGATCCCGATTGCACCCGTGCGGACTGCCTGCGTTGTCGGCAACAAGTATTGACCGATCGCGCTGCAGCGCGTTATCTGCAGGCGCGCCTGGCTGAGCGCGACGCCGACCTCGCAGCGCTGGATGCGCTGGCCGAGGCCAGCGGCGATACACACGTGCGCTTGCAAGCCTTGAGCCAGCGCGCCCGTTATTTGAATCTGGATGCGCAGTACGAGAAAGCCATCGCCGTGGCGGAGGAGGGCCTGCCGCTGGCCGATCAGGCGCACGATACGGCAGCGCGGTGTTACCTGCTGACCCAGATCGGCTTTGCCCATTACTTTTTGGGACAATCACAGCCGGCGCTGACGGCCCTGGAATCCGCTCTGGCAATGACCCCCGAAGCGGACCGCGAGACGCGCCGGCATATCACGCATATCTTGAGCTATGTGCACTTTCACCTGGGAAACTATGCCCGCTCGGTCGCCTATCTGCAAGCGTCCTATGCCGACCATCAGGCGTTTCATGACTACAATGGCATGGCCTGGGCCGGGCTGGACATTGGCGCCGTCTATCGGGAGATGGGGCGTCTGGACGAGGCAGAGCAGTACCTGACCGAGCACCTGCACCTGGCGCAGCACGTTGGTGCGCGCTCCGCCGAGGCGTATGGCTTGATCCAGTTGGGTTCCTGGGAACTGCGCCGGGGCCACTATGTGACCGCAGTGGCGTTGTTTCAGCAGGCGCTCTCCACCCAGCAAGCGTTGCGTACCGAACATGGACGTGTGGCGGCTGAATTGGGGAGCGGCATCGCCTTTTACCATCTGGGCGATGTCGCTGCGGCGCGGCATTGGCTGGAGCAAGCTATTGAACGCGCGCGCCGCATTCAGCATCGCCGGCGGCTGATGGAGGCGCTCATCGGACTGGGGCTGGTGGAGATCGCTGCCGGTCAGCTTGTGGCAGCGCGCGCCAACTTGACTGAAGCCGTAGCCCTAGCCCGCGACAGTGGGTCGCGGGCCAACCTGGCGGCGGGGTTGGCGGCGCTGGCGCGCGCTGAACGGCGTTTGGGGAATTGCACGACGGCCCTTAGCCTTGCTGCCGAGGCTGTGCATATTGGCCGTGAGATCGCCGTGCCGGTCTCCGAGCTATGGGGCGAGTTGGAACTTGGGCTGGCCCGGCTGGCGCAGGGCGACGTGGCAACGGCTCTGGCGCACAGCGGGCGCGCTGTTGACCTGCTCTCACAAAACGACGAGAGCTGGATCACGACAGAACAGGTCCGGTATGCGCGCGCCCGGATTCTGCGGGCCGCAGGCTGTACACAGGAGGCAGAGGAGCAAGCGCGCCTGGCGGCGGCGATGATCGGCGTCAAGGCCGAACACATTCCCGATCCGCAGCAGCGGCGCATCTATCTGGAATCCCCGATACACGATCCATGATGTGAAAGCTATCCGCCTTGTGATAGTTTTTTGATACCCCCGTACTAGACTGCTCTATAGATGGAGCAGTCTTTTCATTTCCGGAGAACCTATGCCCGACCACACAGAACAGCCGCAAAATACCTTTGTCGTTCGCTTTTGGTGGGAATGGCGCGGGGAGGAGGCGGAGCAAACGCCAGGCTGGCGCGGGCGCGTTGAGCATGTGCAGAGCGGTGAGGGGATGGCATTTCGTGAGGTGAGCGAACTGCTTGCCTTCCTCCAGCGTTTCATCGCGCCCTTGTCGTCGCCGCCGGGCGACGAGGTGTAGGTGATTAGAGAAGGAGGTGCAGGATGAATTGAAGCTAGCATTGTCAGTAATGTCCCTCGCTCCCCGATCCTTTGGGGCGTCAGAGGAGCCGTGTAACCAATGAAAGGAGCAAAACGATGGCCAAGATAGAAAAATCACTGTTGATCAACGCGCCGGTGGAAAAGGTTTTCGCCTTCATGGCGAAGCCTGAAAACCTGCCGGTAATCTGGCCCAGCCTGCAGGAGGTCAGGAACGTGCAGCCCTTGCCCAATGGCGGCTACACCTATGATTTCACCTACAAGATGGCCGGCGTCCGTTTTGAAGGCCACTCGGAGTGGACCGAGTTCGTCAAGAACCAGCGCATCGTAAGTAAAACCGGGGGCGGCGTCTCCAGCACCTTCATCTGGACCTACCAGGCGGAGGACGGCGACACACGGGTTTCGGTGAGCGTGGATTACACCACCCCCGGCGCAGTGCTGGGTAAGCTGGCCGAGCCAATCGTCCACAAGATGAACGAACGGGAAGCAGAGACCGTCCTGGCCAACTTGAAAGCACGCATGGAAGGATAGCGCGCAATGCAACACGGCGGCAGCGCCAGGTAATGCGCTGTCACTAAAATCTCTAAAAAAGGAGGTGATTGCAATGGTGCTCTTCGTTGTGAAGTGGGACATCCATCCCGACAAAGTGGAGGCTTATACCGCATGGCTCAATAGCGCGGTGCCGCGTACCCTGGCCATACCGGGCGTGGTCGAATTTCGCGGATACCGCGGAGCTGCCGGCGCGCCACAGGTTGTAGCGACCTATGAGTTTGCCGATATGGCAGCCTGGGCAGCCTGGCATGCGAGCGAGGATGCGCAGAAGGTATGGTCCGAGCTGCATACGCTTGCCCTCAACGTAACAGCAGAACTGTGGGGTCCATCGCCGGCTGTGCCCGCGCCCATTCGGCCCGGAAAGTAAGCCTACGGCTCAACGACCCTTGCGAGGGGTGTAAAAGCCCTTCGCAAGGGTCACCGGCTCAACCAGAAAGGGAATAGACAATGACAGCTATATCGTGATCCACTTTCAGTATCCTACCCTCGGATCGAACCACCTGCACCAGGGCTAGTGACTCGGTGGCCAGGGCTGGCCCAGCCGGACTTTCAGTATCCTACCCTCGGATCGAACCACCTGCACCAAGAGAGGAGGACGGCGGGGGAGAGCAACCCCCAGACTTTCAGTATCCTACCCTCGGATCGAACCACCTGCGCCTGGAGCGTATGCCTTGCACAGGAGGCTGGCCCAGGTCTTTCAGTATCCTACCCTCGGATCGAACCACCTGCACCACTTTGAGGGTATGGCCACTGTTGGCGTACACAACGCTTTCAGTATCCTACCCTCGGATCGAACCACCTGCACCTGTAAGGTGGGGCGCGTCTTATTAGGACACTGCCATTCTTTCAGTATCCTACCCTCGGATCGAACCACCTGCACCCTCTCCCCGATCTCAGCGAGCTCCTCTCGCGAGTAACTTTCAGTATCCTACCCTCGGATCGAACCACCTGCACGAAAGAGTATGGAAAAAGTTATAGTCAGCCGCCACGAGGCTTTCAGTATCCTACCCTCGGATCGAACCACCTGCACCGCACGCGGAAACGCCACGACGGGAGTGACCCTCCTGGAGCTTTCAGTATCCTACCCTCGGATCGAACCACCTGCACCGGCACCGCCCTCGGCCTCGTCCAGGCCGACCGGAACGAAGTCTTTCAGTATCCTACCCTCGGATCGAACCACCTGCACCTCACGTACAGGAACGCCAGGCCCCTGCTTTGGCAGCTTTCAGTATCCTACCCTCGGATCGAACCACCTGCACCTGCCATGATGGTGGGGGTTACACCCATAGAGGCCAACCTTTCAGTATCCTACCCTCGGATCGAACCACCTGCACCCAACCCAGCGGTGATCAGCACGGCCTTCCACTTCATACCCCTTTCAGTATCCTACCCTCGGATCGAACCACCTGCACCGCCGAAGACGACGAATGGCTCTTCGACGACGAGATACCTTTCAGTATCCTACCCTCGGATCGAACCACCTGCACCTTCGACATCACGCGCGTCGGCTGGGTGCGCAACCGCTCTTTCAGTATCCTACCCTCGGATCGAACCACCTGCACCAACAGCTAACAGCTAGCTGTTGGCGCGGTTATACTCATCTTTCAGTATCCTACCCTCGGATCGAACCACCTGCACCGCTCTCTCAGAGCGGAGAGCGCCTTCATGGGTAGGCGCTCTTTCAGTATCCTACCCTCGGATCGAACCACCTGCACCCAATGGCGAGGCAGCCGATCTCGACGCTCCCGTGAGTGACTTTCAGTATCCTACCCTCGGATCGAACCACCTGCACCGGGGTTTTGTCGGAGTCGTCTGGGCAGATAATCGTCAAACTTTCAGTATCCTACCCTCGGATCGAACCACCTGCACCGAGGCGGGGTCGGCGTAGGGAAAGACGCCGCTCTCCACTTTCAGTATCCTACCCTCGGATCGAACCACCTGCACCTGGGCATACTCGTTCTTCACCCCCCAGCAGGGCAGGCTTTCAGTATCCTACCCTCGGATCGAACCACCTGCACCCCATGAGCACCCAGGCGACTTCTGGCGCTTCACATCTTTCAGTATCCTACCCTCGGATCGAACCACCTGCACCAACACAAGCTCAGGCTGAGCAGGGCCTACGACCAGGCGCCTTTCAGTATCCTACCCTCGGATCGAACCACCTGCACCTGGCCGATGGGGGGACAGTGTTGCCTGCCAAGGCACAGCGTCTTTCAGTATCCTACCCTCGGATCGAACCACCTGCACCACTCCAGCGTGGGGACAAATGCAAGGCCGCGACATAGCTTTCAGTATCCTACCCTCGGATCGAACCACCTGCACCCTTGCTCCCCGTGCTGGAGGACGGGGAATTGTACTGCTTTCAGTATCCTACCCTCGGATCGAACCACCTGCACCTTCGACATCACGCGCGTCGGCTGGGTGCGCAACCGCTCTTTCAGTATCCTACCCTCGGATCGAACCACCTGCACCAGCGCCGTGACGGTCGTGTTGCACCGGATGGGGCGATCTTTCAGTATCCTACCCTCGGATCGAACCACCTGCACCTCAAGCCACCAATCCGGCCCCCAGCCCATCCAATAGGCTTTCAGTATCCTACCCTCGGATCGAACCACCTGCACCCCCCTATCTGGAGGGGTGGTGCATAGCGGGGGCGCGGGCTTTCAGTATCCTACCCTCGGATCGAACCACCTGCACCATCGTCTGGGTATGACCTCATATCGCCCTCCTTGACAAACTTTCAGTATCCTACCCTCGGATCGAACCACCTGCACCCGGGTCCAACACGACGTCCCCAGCTTCGGCTATTCCGCTTTCAGTATCCTACCCTCGGATCGAACCACCTGCACCTACGGTCCATCGCTCATCCTGCATGACCAGGAGTGGTCTTTCAGTATCCTACCCTCGGATCGAACCACCTGCACCGTAGGGTCACCATGAGGAAAACTAGTGCCATAACCACCTTTCAGTATCCTACCCTCGGATCGAACCACCTGCACCAGGGCTGGAAGCGGAACTCAAGCGCACTGGCCGCTCGACTTTCAGTATCCTACCCTCGGATCGAACCACCTGCACCGTGGATGGGCCTTGACAGGACATGCCGGGCCAGTTAAAATCTTTCAGTATCCTACCCTCGGATCGAACCACCTGCACCAGCGTTGGCTGTGGGCCTGTTGGCTGGACTTCTGGCGCGCTTTCAGTATCCTACCCTCGGATCGAACCACCTGCACCAGCTTGTGTCATCACGGAGGAGTGAGCGGAAGAAAGGCTTTCAGTATCCTACCCTCGGATCGAACCACCTGCACCCACTGCCAGGCTCACCCCACACCAACAAGCAACGTATCTTTCAGTATCCTACCCTCGGATCGAACCACCTGCACCTTTGTGTGGGTGGTTCGTCGCCACTGCAAACCGCTGACTTTCAGTATCCTACCCTCGGATCGAACCACCTGCACCTGTATCTCAGTGAGGCCGCCGTCCCAGCTGGCCTTGCCCTCTTTCAGTATCCTACCCTCGGATCGAACCACCTGCACCCATGGGAAAACGCAGAGGCACATGCCTATTGCGTCTTCTTTCAGTATCCTACCCTCGGATCGAACCACCTGCACCACTGTCTCCTGCACCGCATCCCGCGCCCACGCGGGGGCTTTCAGTATCCTACCCTCGGATCGAACCACCTGCACATGCCATCTGGCTCTCCCCCCGATTAAAAGCAAAAGCTTTCAGTATCCTACCCTCGGATCGAACCACCTGCACCTTACGCGCCCGGCGAGGACGCAGAGTTCTGGACGCGCTTTCAGTATCCTACCCTCGGATCGAACCACCTGCACCCCCCATATTGCAGCAAGCCTTCGCCGATGAGGTTAGGGCTTTCAGTATCCTACCCTCGGATCGAACCACCTGCACCCGTTCTCAGGGCCTCTGCGGTGCGCAGGATGGCTCCAGCTTTCAGTATCCTACCCTCGGATCGAACCACCTGCACCCCCGCCCACCACACACGGGCGAGCCCCTGGCCGTACAGCTTTCAGTATCCTACCCTCGGATCGAACCACCTGCACCAGGGATCGCCGGCCTCCTGCACCTGCCGGGCTATAGCACTTTCAGTATCCTACCCTCGGATCGAACCACCTGCACCTCCGGTCTCCTGGCCTGACAGCGGCTCGCGCGAGAGCAGCTTTCAGTATCCTACCCTCGGATCGAACCACCTGCACCCGTTGTTGACGCTCCTGCGTTTCCACATCGGCTCAAGCTTTCAGTATCCTACCCTCGGATCGAACCACCTGCACCACACCAGGCTGCTATTGAGTTCATTGCCCGCGAGCTAGCCTTTCAGTATCCTACCCTCGGATCGAACCACCTGCACCAGTGGACAAAGGCTTTTGTGGACATGGCTCGCTCCTTCTTTCAGTATCCTACCCTCGGATCGAACCACCTGCACCCCGCCATCTCCAACCCCCCTATAAGGCTCAAAATGACCTGAGATCGCCCTATATTGCCTCTCAAGGCTGCACAACGCGTCCTCCATTCCGCCCCCATCCCTTCTCTCACCGGCTACCGCATCGTTCTCACGCAAACCATATTTTGTCTGAAATCACCCACCATTTGCGACACCGCCCCTCCCTCACAACTCAATATCATTGCAAAAACGGCGAAACTCACACGCCCGGCACCGCGCCCGATAAGGCGTCGGCGGCGGCATGTGCTCCCTCTCCACCATCACCCGCAGCGCCGCACACACCGCACGCACCTCCCCCTTCAGCTCCTCCGTCAACCTCACTGCCCTCGCCCGCCGCGTCGGAATGAAATACAGAAAACCTCGTTCCACCCGCCCCCAGCCCATCTCCTCCAACATCAGCCCATACGCCGCCAACTGCAACTCCAGATTCCGCCCCATCCGCCCCGGCGAATCCTTATACTCCACCGGGATCACCTCCCCATCTTCCATCACCACCACCATATCCACCCTCCCCCGTAGCCACAGTGCCCCGCTCTCCAATACCACATCAAAGTACCGCTGTCCCGCCGTCAACCCATACGCCCGCAGGCTGCGCCTCTGCTCCAACCCCTCCGCCCGATCGTGCGCCTCTACCCCAGCCTCCATCTTAAACGTTATCGGCCGCAACAGGGGCAAACAGTACGTATAATACACAACACGCGCACAGTAAACAAACTGCTTCAAATCCGTCACCCGAAACACCGCCCCACCTCAGGGATTGATCAACACCAACCGCGCCCGCCAATCGCGCTCGCACAGCGGGAAAATCTGCACATTCCCCGGCCGCTTCCCCAGCCGCTTCTTGATCTTCAACATCAGCTCCTCCTGATGCGTCCGCTGCAAATCGCCCAGGAAAGCCGAGTACTGGATCCGGTCCAGCCCATAATCCAGGCAAATATCGGCCACCTTCGTCCGCACCCGGTCATCCGGGATGTCATACACCACCAGACACTGCATCAGCGCCCCCGGAAGCTACCGGCCAACCATCATTGGCGCCACACCCCCCATTCACCGAACGTCAACCATTCCACCTGTTCAACAACCGAACCCGGCGCCCAACACACCCGTGCCTCTATCAACTTCTGTCCGAAACGCCCGCTATCGCCACACGTCTCACGTCCCACCAGCGGTTCAATCATCCCACGCGCCCGGACATCTCGTGCCAGGGTATGCGCCAGCAGCGGCTGCTCCCCGGCCACCTCAATCTGGGGACGCCTGCCATCCAGACGCAGCGGATAGCCCTCCATCTCGCCCACTTCCCCCCAGCCATGCCCGGCGGAGATGTGCAACCGCCCGAAGCCATAGCGCCGCTCGCCGCCCACCTGGAGATCATTCAGCCAGCCGCGCCATTTCGCCTCATCGCCTAACACGCTTGCCGCCTCCTCGTCCAGAAAGACCCAGCCACGCCAGCGCGTGCGTTGCCCCTCGCTGGTATACGGGGCGATGAACTCCACCTCGTGCAGGCTACCGCTCTCCGCCGAGGTCGTGGCCGCGTCCAGAGCCGTAGTGACGTGCGAGCCGAGGTAGAGGCGCTCAAACTCAGCCTGCGCCAGCTTCCCATAGCATACCCCCGCTTCCATGTAGTGGGGGAAGAGCAGGTTATCCTGGCTATCGCACACAAAAAAGTAGCTGAAGGCGCAATGCTCCTGCACCCAGGTGCCGATTTGCTGGTAGCAACCTTCGGGCGCCCCTTCGGCGCTAAAGCCACAACGGGTGAGGCGCTCGGTCACAGCTCCCCACAGGTTGCGCGCCGGAATGTAATAGCGTGTACGCTGCACATTGCCCACCTTGTGATAGCCGATATGCAGCGGGCTGAGCAGCTCATAGGTCAGTTGAAAACAGCGCCAACTCATCTCAGCCCTCCAGCGCTTTGGCATGATAGCGGGCGTAGATCAGGGCCTGCTCTAGCAGGCGCTTGGCGAGCAGGAGTTGATCTAAGTCATTCGCCAGATAGTCGCGCACCGCTGCCAGCGGCGGATCGGCGGCGTTTTGAAAGGCCCGGATGCCTGCCTTTTGGAGGAACTCTTTCGCTGTATCACGCAACTGTTCCGCCCCTCGCCGCTCCCGCTCACCGCGTGAATCCTGGTACAGAAAGAACGCATATACGCCGTCCTCCTGCAACACGCCCAGCGATTTGGTGATATGGTTTTCGGTGTTCTTGCCGATCTTCCGATGGACCTTGTCGGCAATTTGCCAGCCATACTGCGCGCAGAGTTGATCCAGGTTGACAATGCTCATTCTCCACCTCCTGCGTTCAGATTCAGCACCTGCAGCCGCCCCATGCCGCGCGTATTCATCCCGCCGATGCCGAGTGATTCAAACAATTTCATTCCATTGGCTACAGTCGCTTTTACTCTTCCCACATCACCCTCTGGATGGGTTGAATCACTGAGCGGGATACGGTACTCGGTCCTGGTCTTGTCGTTATCCTTGACCTGCACCGCTATGCGGTAATACTTGGGATGGCTTACCACCACCTCAAACATCAACACGCAGGCGCGCGGCAGGGCCTCGTAAGTGAACAGCGCCCCCTCCGCTGCCGCACCCGTGGCCGGGTCAATACTCACCGACGTGCGCACCTCCAGGTTGTCATTCACGATGTGGCTGAACATCTTATTGGAGACCAGCACGGCGCGATTGAGAACCTCCTTCAGTTCATCCGGGAATTTGCTGGCGTCCAGACTCAACCCGCCGTCGTCCACCGTGAGCATCAGCCAGCCCAGGTTGAGCCGGCCGCTCGTCTTGACGCCTTCGGCGAGGCGCACTTTCCCATCGGCCGGTTCGGCCTCACTCACGCCCAGGTCTTTCAGGATGGACGGGCAGGTCACCCACACCGGGCCGGCCAGCGAATGCACCGGGAAGAACACCAGCCGTGCATCCGAAAACTGAGCCAGACCCTGGAAACTGCCCCCCTCCCCCTTGGAAAAGCCGAAAGTGACGCAGACAGGGCAATCGGGTTGGCCGCAGTGCCCCTGGTAACTGCCTTTGGCCTGGCCCTGCCCGGCGCAATGCGGGAACTTGCCATCCTCTTGCATCGCGGCATAGGTGCGGCAGGCGCCTGAAAGGCTGGTGCCGGGGATTTTGGGCAGGTTGGTGCCCGGCTCGCGCACGATGCTCATATCCACGCGTCCCAGGCGCATCCCACCTGTGCCCACGTGGATCGGGTCCAGTGCCAGGGCCAGATACTCCAGGGGCTCAGGCATGTGAAGTTTCTGCTTGTCGTTCATGATATTTCTCCTTCTGTTGTTCATCGCGTACACGGCGCTTTAGAATGTGCAAATGTAAATCCAGACAACGGCGGAAGCGGCCGGTCAGGACATCTTCCACCGTAACACCTTGAACCTTATCTCGTCTCAGCGTGGCCTCTACCAGGCAGCGGAAAGCTTCATCGGTGACCGGATGCTCAACGGTGGGCTCCCCCAACCCCCACTCCTGGAGCTTACTTTCTAACAGAGCATGAATGGCTTGCAGGCTGGTGTCGCTCATCTCAGGCGATTTACACACGGCCTGCCACATCTCCATCAGACGCGGCAGTTCATCCAGCAATAGCACGTCCTCTTGCGGGTCAAACTTGAACCGTTGCGCCGTGCTTTCCAGCCAGAGATAGGCGAAGCGGGATGGAGTGATGTGTACCGTATCCCCTTCTTGCAGGTCCTTGACATGGACCAGCCAGCGTCCATTGTATTGAAAACGGCGGGCGCGGTTATCGGGCGTGCCATCGGCGAACCGCTTGATGAAAAAGTACGGATACCACACATCCTCGGTCGTGTTGTCGCCCATTTTGGTCGGAACGCTTAAACTAATGCGCTCATCATTTAGAGAGAGGCGGACACGGTGCTTTGAACCGCCATTGTCCGGGCAACTGCACTCCACTCGCCATGTCTCCTCTCCCAGATTTACCCCCTCCAGCATCCGCCGTGCCGCATCCATCACCGCCGCCAGCGGCGTCTTGCGCGGGAAAAAGACCAGGCCCAGGAAGAGCGGCAGGCGGTTCTGGATCTTGCCGAATTGCTCCTGGTACTTCTGGTGAATCTTCTCGGCGATTTTCAGCGCATCTATGGCGGGCACCAGGGCAAGGAACTGGTCGGGGGAAGACAGAAGCGGCAGGGAGGGCGTATACTCGCGCTTCGCATCCGTCAGCATATCAACCCTGGCTATCGTAAACTCCTTCCGTTCATTGGGCCTGTCCGACGCAACTACGTGGACGGTCTTCCCGTGCCATTCTGCAACCAATTCGTTCAAATTCTGTGCCTTTCCGGCCGCCAGTTGGAGGTTAGAGGTGGTCACGAAATGGTTTTCTTCCCTCAACCAGAACAGGCTGATGGCCTGACCGTTGATTGTGCCATCGTAGGGGATGCCTTCTCGCCAGGCCTTGTCGGGATCCGGGACAAGAGCGACTCGGGCACGGCGCAGGGCGGCGTTGGCCATCCCATTGGCATAGGGATGTTGATTGAGGATGCCATCCACCGTCTCCGTCCAGAAGCGTTGACAGGTCTCCCACACGCGGCGCAGGCGGGCGGGCGAGGGGTTCTTGGGCGTACACCCGGATGGATTGTTCTCCTCCGCTCGCACCAGCATCGTCTGCACCAGGTCGCCCGACAGCCAGTCGTCCAGCCCAAACTTGCCGACGATGAGCGCCACGCGGTCATTGTGGTCAGCGATTTCGTCTATCCAGATTGTTTGCGAGGGATCGCTTTTCCAGGCTCCAATGCGCGAGCTGCGGCGCTTGAGACAGGTCTCGCAGGCCTCCTGCCTCTCTTTCATCGGGCGCAACCGGCAGATGGGGCAGACTTCACCCCCTGCTTTACTTTGCCAGAAATGCGCAACCATCTCCACACTTGGTTGTATGATCACCCGCTTTGTGAGCATGCTTCTGATATTGGGCAGTTTGTCTTGAGACGAGTTTGGCCATCCCGGATCTTGCCCCCACCAAGAGTTCTGCTCCAGTTCAAGGTGAGGTGTCATTTCCCCATCTATACCTTGATTAAAGGTCTCGAGAATGAGGACGCGTAGTTCTTTCCCGTTATCGTCGGCATACTCCAATAAATCAGGCACATCAGGCACAACATATACACTCCCATTCTGATCACGGTACATCTCACTACCAATAGGGTATGTGACTTCTAGTAAGTCACGCACCCTGTCCAGGCAGTCGGAAAGCAATTTCTGTCGGGCGAGTAAGTCTGCAATACGAGATACATTCGAGATATAGCCCAGGCCATCCACACGGATAGCGAGTAAACGCCAATGCAGGTCATTGGCTCCGAGCACCGATCCTGTCAATAGTACACCGGCCAATGCCGATTTGTAGAGTGCGCCCACAAAAGAACCCCAACTCCACAGATCCACCTCGTTGATCGGGCGACGGCTATCAGCAATCGTTTGAGAAAATATAGCGCTGATTTTCTCTCTCAATTCCTCCCGATCTGCCGAAATAGTGGCTACCTTGCTCCAGGGTAGGCTCCAGAGGCTATTTGTCAAGTTTGTCGCCACGGCGGTTTCAAACCCAAAAGGCGAACTGATTTGTGTGCCTGGATAGGGTTGCCTTTCGTTATTTGGGTTTTGCTTGTCAAAGTGTGCTGTGTTGTGGCAACGGGCCAGGTATTGCCCCAGGACATCGTTACGCCAGGTTCTATCGTCCAGCAAATTGATGACATCGCGTGACGCATTTAGAGTCCCTGTGAATTGGAGGTTCACATTCCTCAAGCCTGGTTGCCTTTTTGCTATCTCTGTACGAGGAATACCCTGTCCTTGCGAGGTGGCTGAGAGCGTCTGTAAATGTTCTTCCGAGCATTTGCGATAATCGTGCAACCACCCGATGGCTTCGGCCAAGAGCAGCGCCTCGCGGTTATTATTTGCCAGGACCTGCAAATTCAAGGAATCGCTCATTGCTCACCTCCCGCCTGGAGCAGATTCGCCACCTCCTGGGCTTTCTGCACCAACTCCTTGAATGAACAAAACTCTCGCGTGATCCATTGTGGTGGAGCGGGCCTGGGCGGTGGAGGCCCCGCTTCGGCCTGCGATTGCTCCGCAAGCACTTTCCCCTCGCGCTCCCACCATTTTCTGGCCTTCTCATATTCCTGGCGATCCGACTTCTTCATAGCTTTCAATTCTGCTTCACTGCGCTCGCGGAACGTGCCATCGGGGTTGAGGTACTCGGGCTTGAGTCTGCCAGGGGCTGCCAGGTATTTGGGCAATGGCTGAGCAGGCGCCGATGACGTTGGTCCAGGGGGCTGTACAGGTGCTGGCTCTTCGACACGCACTTGCAAAACGCCACCATTTACATGCTCATCTGCCACCCCATATCCGCTCGTGCGCTTGGCGGAGAAGCCGTAGGTGAGGAACATGGCTTGCAAGCCTTCGGCCACCCGCTGTAAATCCTCAGCGGCCTGTTGGCGGATGCCCTCTTCGGATTGCCCGATCAGGTCAAACGGCACGTAGAGCAGGCTAAAGGTGCCCTGCGCGCCAGCGGGGACACATTCCAGGTAAATCGGATGCGTTCCTGCTTTGGTCTCTCGCGAGTGCGGGTTGATGACCTCCACGTCAATCCCATTGAAGAAGGTGGGGTAGAACATCAGCCGCCCGCTGTGGTGTGGCATAGCATCCTTTTCTTCGAGGTGGAAATGCGCACGTACCTTTTGCTCATATTCCCGCCGCGCCGTTTTGCCACCCAATTTATCCAAATATGCCGCCCAGTCTTTGGTTTGTCCTGGCTCTTCGCCCTTTTCATCGCCAAAGAGCAGAGTTTGGACAAAACGCTCCTGGGCGAGGCTCTCCGGCGTCAATTCGTCTTTTCTCAAGGCCAGGCGGATGTGCATCATCGTCCAGCGCAGCAGACCTTTCCAACTGGCTGCCGACATCACCGGTACTTTGAACACCTTGTCTTTGCGCACCGGATTGACGCTCTCCGCCACATAGAAGGGGTCGTCATCCTTGCTGATCCAGGGCTTGGCTAGGGTGAAGGTGAATTGGAGAAACCAGGATCCGGGGGGAAGCGAAGCAAGCGAAACCACGGGGTTATCCAACCCCAGTTTGGTCATGCGCTCTCGCTCCTGTTTGATTAATTCCTGAGCATAGGGAGTACCTTCAGGTTGCTTAGCGTGAACTAGGCTTTTGTAACCGCCGCCCTTTTTGCGGTCGCCACTCACAGCATACTCCTTCACCGATTCGTTCTGCGCCGCAATGCTTGTTACCAGGCGGATGCGTGTGGCAACATCCAGGTTTATGCCACGATACCGGCCCTTGATTATGTCCCCAACATCTTGCTCGGACCTACCAGCCAGTTCTGTATACAGGTCATAGCTCATTGAGCACCTCCTCCCCGGTTTTGACTGTATAATTGCTATCGTTTAACTTCTCTTTGATGCGCTTGATAAGCTCATCCCGCATTTCCTTATTCTGTGCATAGCCCCATATGCGTCCACCGTCGGCGCGGAAAGAGAAGAGCCTCTTGCTAGCTGCTGGCGTGTTCTCGCTGCCACGCCTTCCCTGCAGAAACCTTTGGGTCTCGTCCAAATCTGGGAGGGGATTCCCCTTTGGGCCCAATCCGAGCAACGGATTCATTTGAGCGCGCCAAAGAAAAGCACCTTGAACAAAGAAAAACCAGCGTAGGTCGGGTAAATGGGAAAATCGCTTGTCGTCCGAGCGCAAATAGGCTCTCACTTGTTCACACTTAAATTCTGGAACGCCGTCACTATGAACCCATTGAATAATACCATAATCCTCGCCGACCTTGCCTGCCTGCGGTTTTAGAGTTGTCTTACCGCCCAACGCTCCATATCTGACAGCGATTTCGGTCGCTTTGGCCAGCAGCCACTTTTCTTCTGTGAGCATCGGGCGCAATTCAAGGAACTGAAGCGTCAACTCAGTGTTTGCTTTAATCGTATCCTGAATTGGTTGTCCCTTTTTATTCATTTTATTCAATACTCGCAGCCGAAACTTCCTCGCCCAACCGGTTGCCCCGAACATTTGGCAGGCATCACAAAGCCCTGCTTCTCGTAAACGTTGGTGTTCATCAGTTGCTTTCGATCTCCGGTATTTCTCCTCATCAAGAATACAAGCATGTTTCGTTGGATCACAGGCATACCCACCCAGCCCGCGCACCAACGCCTCGTACCACCAACGCAAGCTCCCGATCAGCCCGGTCTCATGCAGGCGGTCGCAGGTCTGGTCCACGCCACCTGTCCATAGGGGCGTCAACGTCCGGCATTCGATTTCAAGTGTCGTCATAGCAACCTCCTTCCTTTCGGCTCACCACCCCGCCACGAACGGCTCATACCGCTCGCGGTCGCCGCGCACATACGTCGCCAGGTGCCGCGCCTGCGACTGCAGGATCACCCGCAACGCATGGCGCTTCCCCTCATACCGCTCCGTGCTCTCCTCCAGCCGCCCCAAAACCCGCTCCGCCAGCATCCGCCGCGTCCCCTCCGTCAACCGCCCCTCCTCGTCTTGCTCCAACGCCACCCCCTTATTCACCAACCCCAGCACCGTCCGATCCACCACCGGCTGGCGGAACTCCTCAATCAGGTCCAGCACCAGGCTGGGCTTCCCGGGCCGGTCCGCATGGATAAACCCGGCATACGGGTCCAGCCCCGCCAGCACCAGCGCCCGCTCCACCTGGCCATACAGAATCCCATAGCCATAGTTCAAGGCTGAGTTCAAGGGATCCCGCGCCCCGCGCCCCTCCCGGCCCGGCCAGCCTAGCTCCGCTGGAATCACCTGCTTGATCGCCGCCCAATACCTCTGCGCCGCCCGCCCCTCCACCGACAGCACCTGCTCGCGCACCTCATCCACACACGCTCCCTTCAGCCGGTCCAGGTCAATCACGTGCGACAGCACCTCCCCGGCCACCAGACGCAGTTCCCGATACAGCGCCGGGTCGGTCTCCTTACGATACTTCGCCATATACTTCAACAGGTTCGCCTGATTCTTGATCTTCCCCTCGGCGAAGGCCTGCGCCAGCGCCAGCCCCCGGCCATCCCCATACGCCATGAGCTGCGCCCGCCGCGTCTGGGCCGTCCCTGTCAACCCCGCCGCGTATAGCGCCGCATACGGCTGCCCGCGCGACGAGAGAAAGTGGATGGGGATGCCCTGCTCACAGCACGCCGCGATCGCATTCGCCGACAGGCTGATCCCCCGCCCACTGATCAACACCTGCTCCAGGCCGATGAGCGGCGCCTCGGCGATGACCTCCTTCTTCAGCGTCACCTGCAGCCGCTCACTGTGCAGCCCCACCATCGCCCCAAACTGGTCCACGATCAACTCACGCACCAGCGCCATCGCTCACCTCATACCAGCCGTTCCCCTTCACCGCATCCTTCCCCACCTGGGTGAATTGCCCCCACAGCAGCCAGGGCAGGAAGGGACGCCAGTCCTCCGCCCGGTACGTCGCCCGCCCCACGAAGCCGCCGATAGGCGTCGCCCGGCGCAACCGCGTGGAATAGCTCTCCAGCTCCACCCAACGCGTCTCATCCGCGACGAGCTGCACCTCCTCCGCCTGCCTCACCAGGCGATGGAAATCCAGGTTCAGGGGCGCGTCCGAGAACTCACGGGCGAGCGCGCTTAACCGCTCCAGCAGCCGCTGGAACAGCGGGCGGAAGCGCGGGCGCTTGACCAGCTCCCTATGCTCAATGATGCGCGTCGGCGTCAGGAAGTGGAGGGTGAGCCTGCCCCCCTCCGGCGGGCGCACCTGGCTGAGCACCTGCGCATGGGTGACCGGCACATCGGGCACACGCACCAGCGACTCGCCCGCGCGGACGACTGGCCGGCGCTCACCCGTGAGGGGGTTGACGGCTTCAACGGCCTGGACGCGGAATGTCCCCCGCCGCCAGCGGTTCTCCTCCAGCTTCAGCCCCAGCCCGGCGCGGCCCATCTCATCCAGCGCCAGGATGACGTAGGGGAACAGGTTGAGCGCCTGGGCGAACAGCGTCAGGCCGAAGCTCAGACGGTCGCCGGGCTGATAGCGCGTCACCGGGTCCAGGGGCGGGCGGATGGCATACGGGCGGGGCACATCGCGCCCGCGCTCGCTGTCGGGGCGCAGTGTGCTGACCAGCAGGGCGACCGGGCAGGTGGCGACCAGCGGGCAGTCGGCGCAGATATGGGCGGCCTGATTCATACAGAAGCGGCCCCACAGCGCATGGAACAGCCCGCCGCGCAGGCTGGAGCCTTTGTGCGGGTTGAGCGCCAGGGGCGCCGTCACCTCAACCTCAACGTGCAGGTGGTGGGCAGTGAAATGGTCCATCGTGATCGCTCTTTCTCTCGTAGTGTACACAACCGAAGCCATCGCTGCGGTGAGGGGCGCCGATGCTGCGGGTGGTCCCTGACACCAACGTATTTGTCAGCAGTCTGCTGGTTAGGATGGGCCCCCCAGCCCAGGTGCTGGACACCTGGCGCCAGCGGCAGGACCTGTTGGTCACCTCACCGGCCATCATCGCCGAAATCCGGGCCACGTTGAACTACCCCCATATCCGGCGCAAGTACGCCCTCACCGAGGAGAACAGCGAGCCACTGGTTACCCTGATACAGATGGCGCTATATGCGCTCGTAATAGCTGAAACCCTTGCTGGAACGAACCAGCCGATAGGGCAGGATAATGCTCTTACGCACCCGGTCCTTCCCCAGGACGATCTTCTCGTCGGTGTAGATATTCACCTTGTCAAAGGTCAGGCTCTCCCCCCAATCGTCCATCATCTGGATGAGCCCAGGCACAAAAGCCTGAGGCCCTGCCCCTCTTACCTGGTTATCCTGGATATAAACGCCATCCATAGGAACAAATCCCTCCGGCAGCTCTTTAACCCTTTGCGGTGCCTGTATCATCTGGAAAAGACATCCGCGCTTACCGAAGTAGTTGATCTGGACGAGAAGCATCGTCAGATCATGCACCCTCTCTTCGGCGACGCGAAAGGCTAGAGCCACACCCCCCTCCAGTTGAGCGTATTCCCGGAAGGCGATGGTTCGATCCATCGCTTCCTTAGCTTCCTCCTTTCGGGAGGGTTTGAGGATCTTGGCAAAGAGATTCGTGACGACTACCCGTTCCGCCGGACGGACGGCTATAGAGAGTTCCTTAATCCAGTCGAAAGCTATTGCGCCTGCTGCCAGCCCATTCATGCGAATAGCCGCGTCCAGGAGCGCGGTACGAATCGCGAACGGCGTGGGGAGGAAGAGCGTTTTCGCCCCCGAAGACGTCGCCACGCCTGAACGAAAGGAGAACAGGCTGGCTGACCGGTATTCGGCGATAAGCCACATGGCTATCCCCTCCTACCAGGCCAGCTTGTAAGGCTGTGTGCCCTGGATCAACCCCTGCATCACTTCAGCGAACTGGCCCATAGAGTCAAAGCGATAGACAGCCACAGCCCCCGGCTTCAGTCCATCCAGCGCAGCGGCGACCTGTTCCACTTGCTGACGATAGTTCTCATCCAATGGGCTTAGAGCCGGAGCAGGCATCACCTGGTTGGTCGCAGTGATTACCCCCTCAAATTCCACAATGTGTGGGTTCTGAGTGCCCCGCATGGCCCCATTGGGTTCAATGAAGGTGTACAAGATGCTTTCCATGAACGCCCGGTAGCGTTGCGCACGCGCGTCATCGGGGATGGCATACTGTTGGGAGATGTCGTTAAAGCCGATACGCGCCATCTCAAAGTTGGCCACGACGGCGTAGACGCCGGAGCTGGCTGGTCGGTGGAAGATGGCCTGTTGTTGGGCTTCCTCAGCTCGCTCGCCACGCTCCGCGGCATAGCGTACATGGAAGTAGCTCTCCGTGGTCGTGTAATCTGGGACACCAACCACCCAGCCGAACTCGGCCACACTCTTGCGCGGCACGGAACGGGCTCCCTTAGCGATCAGGTTGCCCTCCATGTCATCCAAAGCGCAACGCTTCAAAAGCTCGTCTATAACCATGCTGTCCTGTCCCGGTAGGGCGCCCATAAAGCTGGCATCGTCCAGGATGCGACTGGCGCTGAACTTCTGGCAGCCCTGGCATAGAGGTAGCTTGCCTTTCGCCAGCAAGTACAGATGCTCGGCCTGGATGTGCTTGAACATGTCACCGGAGACGGCGTTGACCGTGGCCAGCTTGTACTCACCGCTGGCCCGATCCCGATAGACCACGTTCACCATCCGCGTGGCAATCTGGTTCCCCTCGCCTCCCTCATTGTTCAGGGAGTGCATGTCCAGGATAGCTCGCCCGCAGATGGAAAGGGAATAGACGGCTTGTTTCTCGCTCATTTGTGTTCCTCCTCTTCTTCTCTTGGTTCTCTGGCGTAGCCAAAGGCGATCAACAGGTTGCCAACGGTGGGGGCTCCATATTTGTCCACCAGGCGGACAATATCCTCCACATCGCTGGTCAGGATATTCTTACGATACTGCTTCCCGGTCTTCTCATAGACACGGGCGTTCTCCGCATTATAGCTCTGCATGAACTCGCTCAAGGCGGCGATGAACTCGTCATTGTAGAGGGCCTTGCGCTTGAGTTCCTGCCCCAGGCCGTAGCGGATGTCGTACTCACTCTCGCCTCGTCCCCGATACTGGGGGATGATTGTGCTGCGGCGGATGGCCTCGGCAATGTTACGAAAACCTGGGCTCTCCAGGATAGGTGCCAGTGGTTCGTTGCTCTTCATCACCAATACCTCCAGATTGTGGGTGGTGAACGGCCTCACCCAATAGTGCTCTCGATCCAATTCTCGCATCAGGAAGGATGCATAGGCGGCAGTGAAGTAGAAGAAGGCCTCCCACTTCCCGCCAGAGAGAAAGTCCCGATAGTAGACGAGCAGGTCATACCCTCCTTTCTCCTCATCAATGTTCCGAATGACGTTCTCGTGCTCCTCAATCACCCCCTTATAGGTTTGGACATCATCTGGGGACTGCACCCGCATCCAGCGGGGCAACTCAATGAAGGACAGGTTCATCACAGCCGAAGCCTGGCCCAGGCTCTTATAATAGGCTACATACATCCCGGCCACGAAGTCCTCTGGCCCCTGCCCGAAAAGTTCAACCATGAGGTCGGCCTCTTTAGCTGCTTGACAATAGTCCAAGAAGCATCTGGTGTAGCCTAAAGCCGCCAGGATATCCATTTTCACCGCTGTGTAACCCCCATACCATAGGGCTTCCTGAAAGGCGGCCAGAACAGCGTCATTGGCCCCCAGGCGCATGTTCACCGGAGCCAAGGCGTAGGTCTTGCGGTCGTCGCTGCCCTGCACCCGGCGGGGCACAGCACAGTGATACATGCCCACAGCTTTCAGATACTCCAGCAGCCAGAAGGACTTGATATTGCCCATCTCCAGGCGGCTGGCCTTAGGCTCGTTCTGTCCCTTACCCTGGCTGGGGTTGAAGAGTTGAAGCAGGGTAGCGTCGCTTTTACTATCCACTCCCAGCTCCTTCATTCGTTTCCGCCAGGCGCTTTCTACGGCCTCCACATCCCCGTCCGGCGCGGCGCATAGCATCAGGATGTGGCGCAGGTTCTCGGTAAAGTATGGGGCCATCACTTGCCAGCGGAGGATCAGCCCGTTGTACGAACCCAGGGCCTGCATCCGTCGCTCGCCTACCCAGGCGAAGATGGGAAACTGGGGATGTGGTTTCACTTGGGCAAGTTGCTCTTGAGGCATACCGTTTCGGACACCTTGGGGGATTTGGGTGTATTGTCGGAACCTATCCCATTCCTGTTGATAGTCCACGACGAGGGAAGCAGGCAGACCTGCTAAAGCCTCCATATCTTCCCGTCCAGTGCGGATGTATGGGGCCAGGGCCTGGAAAGGAGCTTGGCTCACCCATTCTTCTTGTAAGGGGTGGCTGAGTTCGATGGCGTAGTATGGCCCCTGATCCTGGATACGCACCCAGTGGCCACTTTCCACAAAGTGATCCAGAACGCTATCCAGGAGCGTAGCCAGCCCATAGGCCACAAAAACGTCGGCAAAGGTGTCAGTGCGCTTGTCTACGTAGTAAGTCTGTTGATACATCGTCACTCCTTTCCGCCCGTTGCTTCTTGGTCCGCCAGTCTAAGGGCTCGCACGATGAGAAAATAGGCTAACAGCTCATCCCTGGCATCGGGTTGCACCAGAAGGCCCGTAATAGGTTGGGACCTCTTGCGCATCTCTAGCACCTGACTAACCTCACCGTTGGTGCCCAGGTCACTCAGGATCCGAGCCAACGTAGACCTGGCAGCAGGATGTAGGTTGAAGCCCTGGTAGCTATCTGCCTGAGGCGAGTGATGCCGGGCAATAGCGGTAAAGACCGCCTTTACCAGCTTGAGCCGTGGGTCACCTTGCTGCGGTGCCCCCAGGAGTTGGTGGATCACCTTCAACACTGCTACTGCGCCCTCGACAGCATGAGGAGGGCGAGAGCCAGGCATCGCTTTCTCGACAGCCTGATGGTGAGGGTCATCAGGGTTGTAATCGGTGTGAACCACCATATAGTCATCTGTGACCGGTGCTCCGATCCGCTTTTGCCACTCGTGAGCCCAGTCCTGCCAGCGCTGCTCCATCTTGCCAACATCATGAAAAGCGATAGCCAGACGCGCTGCCTGATCCAGCGCTCCAGCCTCCAGCCCCATTTGCCGCTCCAGCCGGGCCGCAGCGTAGGCGATTTCCCAGGATGATCTGGCCTGGTACAGGTCCAGCATCTTCCGGATGTGCTCCTGATAGCTCTCCCGATGATATCCGCGCCGTTCTTTTTCACCTGCCCTCCTGAACGTTGAAGGGCTTCTCTGAGATAGGGATTGGAAGTCTCCACCACGAGCGAAGCGGAAGCCGATCTCGGCATCGTACTGGGCCAACAGAGGATTTACCACATAAATGGCAGAGCGCCTCAGGTCAGCCTGATCCTTGACCTCGCTCCATATGTAGCGAGTCGGGCGGTCTTCCTCCTCTTCTGTGCCTACTTTCTCTTGAGGATACTTCAATAGCCAGGGGATCTCTTCGTCAGGCAGCCCGGCCTCCTGCCACCCCTTAAATTGCCCATGCAGCGTGCCAAAGAATAGCGAGAAGCTTTCCAGGTCATAAGGCCTTTCAATCTCAACGGGGTTCGGATGAACCAGAACGGTAGCTGAGTCGTCATTGCGGATAAGCTCGCGAGCCCACCCCATCTCTTGCTGCCCAATAGCTCTTTCCATCTTCCTACGATGCGTGTAGCGAGCCTGCTCCAGTCCATCGAGCATTCGGCCATCGGCTTCCGCGTGGACCTGATCAACCAGGCGTTGCTCCGCGAAGAAATCCATATGTGCCCCCTCAAATGCGGGCAGGGCCTCCCAAGTTTTCTCTGACAGGATAGCCTGCTCCCCCAGGTAAGGGGCATAATTGGGTTCACCCTTTTGATTTGGAGGCACCTGGTACACATAGACCTCACCCTTTTCACCCTCAAAACGAGCACAACGACCAGCCCGCTGTAAGATGGCACTGGCGGGCGCGACCTCGGTGTGCATCACTTCGCAGGTAATGTCTAATCCCACTTCAATTACCTGAGTGGCCACCAAGATAACGCTACCGGATTTTTCCCTATTTCTGCCAAAGAAGGAGCGCACCTCATCTTCTTTCTTACGCCGATCAGCTTGAAGGAAGCGGGAGTGGAGTAAGATGACCCTGGTATCTGTCTTGGCCTGGGCTTTGATCGCCTCCCCTAAGGCCTCAAATAAGCTTTGGGCCCGTTCTACTGTATTGCAGATAGCAATAGAACGAGTCTTGTGGTGCGCTAACACAGCTTCAGCCGTGAGGAGAGTGTCCACCTGGTGGATCTGCCGCTCCTTGCCCCTCTGGGTTGGTATAGCCTGGAGGTCTTCTGGTGAGACAGTGACTATCTCGGCATCGAGCAGGGTAGCCAGTCGCCCCAGCATCTTCCCTGAAAATGTAGCCGTCATCAAGAGAAAGGGTGCTACTCCTTTGAGTATCCGGAGCATCTCCAGGGTGGTGGGCAGGGTAGAATCCGGATCAAGCAGATGGAACTCATCAAAGACCAGGTACGAAGAGACCACCGCGCCGGCATTTAGATTTCCCTGACGCAAACTTAGCGCATAAGGGATACTCAGGAAACTGGAGAGGACTTGGTCAATGGTGGCAAAGGTGACCTCACCCTCCAGGCGGCGGTCGTCTTGCTGCTCTCCCGTCTGCAGGCGAGCGTCTAGAGCGCCATGTTGCCCGTCCTTTCTCAGGTCATCGTAGAAACTCCGCGCCAGCACCCGCATGGGCACGCAGTAGAGCAGCTTTTGGGGGAAGTCAATCGCCTGTCTTCTGGCCAGGAGATATGGGAAGAGCGCCGCCTTGGTCTTGCCTGAACCGGTAGGGGCTTGCAGGATGACATTCCGTCCGGCCAGCAGGTGTTCTGCCGGTTCGATTTGATAATATCCATAAGGGCCAGGAACATTAAAGATAGTGGCAAAGGATTCGTTCATTGTCTGGCTCCTGCCTTGTTGCCGGTTCAACCTCGTTTTCGCCGGGCCGCATCCCGCACTGCCTGCAGGTCCAGCACCTCGGCCACCTCGTATCGAGACGGGAGGCTGCCCTGCACCGGCCGCAGACGCAGATGAGCCGGGAAGTAACCGCAGCGGCCGTGGAGCTCAGCTAAGAGAGCCACGGCGATGAAATTGAGCGACGGCGGGTTGACCAGGAGCGGCAGCGTCTGCCATTCTGCTGGTGACAGCTCAACCCGGTCGGCTAGCACCACCACCTGCGGCACCAGCGGCTGCTGCGGGTCTATCTGGCTGTTCACTTCAATCACCCGCTCGACCACCTGGCCCGTGAGTGCCTCGATCTGGTGCAAGTGTTCGGAAGTGAGCGGGTGGGCGAAGTTGAGGAGGATCATGAGCGCACCTCGTCAATCAAAAATTTAATCCTTCGCGCTGAATCCAAGCCTCTTGCTGAGCCAACTGTTCAAGTGTCATATGGTCCTGCCTGGCCTGCTTTAAAACCTCCTCGTAAGGCTGAATCAGTTCCCATTGCGGGCCAACGATATAGCCGCTCTCTACTTCCGCTACGAGGCCCTGCTTCCACATTGGTGTCATGTAGATTTCCTCGAAGGTTTCGCAGGAGACACCTTGGACCAAGCTCCAATAGGTTACGTGGCTGAGCAAATGGCTATAGAGGTTCTTCAAGTTCATTGGCCCTTCTTGGCGGAGAAGCTCCAAGACGGCCCGGCTCAGACGGCTCAGGGCCAGCGGCATCACCGGCAGTTCCACCCAGTACCCGTTCTCGGCTGTGAAGTGCACACATTTCTCGGCTGCCGGGTTCTCGGCCTGGACGTAATAGAGGCGGGCTACATCGCCAGAAAGCGTAGCGGTTAACTCCAGAGCAAAGTTGATGACGTTGTTGCCGCCGGTGAGATTGGCCCACACCTCCTTGCCCTGCCCACCCACGCCGGCCAGGGCAGCAACGACCCGGATTACCCGTCTATAGGTGCTGCGGATATCCCGTCGGTCCACCTCACACCAGAAGATGTCACCAGTGGTGCGCCCGCCACCGACCCACGGCCAAATCTCCTTGAGCAGGCCACGAAGCGCCTCTTTCATGGACTTGCCACTGCGCACTGGCCTTTCGACAACGCGGCCAGGTGGGTTATCTACATAATCAAAGGGCGGGACATCGCCACTCAGCACCTCACGAGTAGTGAAGAGCACCAGAGCTTGCACATCGCCCACCTTCTTGCCCTGTTGGTGCTGAGAGACCTCGCCAGAGCGAGCGAAGAAGCGCTGGTCATCAGCATTCCAGCGTTGATAGCGGTGAGCCAGGTAGCTCAGCGGCCCGGTGACGGCGCCTGGCGAACGGCCCAGGCCCATGAGATGGTAAACGCCCATCCTATCCTCCCTTCTGTTTCATATATCTCTCCACCGCCCGCTTGGCCGCCTCTAGTTGTCCTAGATTGGCTGCTGTAGTCACCAGACGCAGTCTGAAGAGGATGTCTGTTTTCAGATGCGTAGCCACAATGACCTCATTAGGCAGCTGGGCCTTGACCTGCTCTTCCCCCTGCCGCCATTCGTCACTATGAATCTCTGTAATGAACGGAAACCGGCCACACAGCTCCCAGGCAAAGCGCTCTAACTTGCCCTGGAAATGGTGCTTTGCGATGTGAACCTTACACTCTTCCTGCCGGGCCGGAGGCAGACCCTCGACGCCCTCCAGAATATCGGCTACGCTCTGCCCAAGAGGTGTCGGCTCCCCCTGCGTCGTCAAGAGGTTGTTGGCTACCAGGATGTGCTTCACATCCTTGGCGGGGGAGACCTGTCCCTTAAGAGCGCTCAGAATGTCGCCCAATAGCGGGAACAGGCCGATGAAAGGCAGGTCAACGAGGCGAGGGCGATCGCTTTCCAGCACATTCGCCAGAGGCGGATGAAGTCTCTCGATCACCTGCTCCGGCAAAAGACGGCGGAGCCAATGGATCTCCCCTTCTTCCTCCAGCCATGGCGGGGCCCAGACGTGGAACAGCCGTTCCGCGCCATAGAACTGGACGGCCAGGGCCAGAAGAGAGGACATAGCCTTGCGGCCCCCAGCGATGCTCACGAAGAGCCGGTCGCCATTGTCCCGGTACGTTTTGAGGATGCGGCAGGCTTCCTGCATGAACGCCACCGCCGACCGGGAATCGTCGATGTCCGTGTAGGCCGCGATGTAGATGGGCTCGACGCGCGTGATGTTGTCGTGGGTGGGCAGGTGTTGGGCCAGCAGATCGAAGCTGTCTCTTACCTCACGGTCCTGCGTCATGAGTAGAATTACGCCGTCCGGCCGGGTACCTTGCTCGTCCAGCAGGTCAATCGCTTCAGTGACCACAGCGGGCGATGTGCCCAAAGTGGCGATAAGTAGTTTCTTAGGCATTTCAGAACCTTTGCACTAACTCTTCGGGAGAAACTAGCTTTACAGACTTATCGCTAATCTCAAACCAATGTTTGTCCTTTGTAACCAGGTAGGCCCTCCTCGCCATCCCAACACCTAGGATCAGGCTATCCGGCAGTGCGCTCCTACCTAAAGGGGAACGATAGCGTTCCAAGATAGCCAGCGCCCTTTGCTGGGAGGATGGTGAGGAAGGTATGAACTTGATGCCGAGCCGTGTGCACAGTTTTTGTATGGCTGTTACCTCATTCTCTATCTCTACATTGCTCTTGTTCTGTGGAAGATACAACTCCATTAAGCTGATCAAACTTACAAACGCTTCACCTCGTTCTGCGGCGATGAAAAGGGCATCTGCGGCAATGTCGTTGGGATTCCGCAAGTAGTCAATGAGCACAGAGGTGTCGAAAACAAAACGCATAGCCTGCTAATCCTTCGGACCCAGTGAGCCACGAAGCGTCTGGATTCTGAGCAGCCAGGAAACATAGCCTAAGACGGCCTGCTGTTCCTCTGCCTTCAGGCGTTGCAGGGCGCTGAGTTGCGCTCTGACTGCTTGCGCGATAAGCCGGTTGGCGCGCTGAATGGCCGGACGCATCGTGATATCCGTAGAGAGCCGCTCGGCGTACCGGATGGCTCGTTCCAGGCCGTAGTTGGGCGCCGTCGCCATCTGCATCCAGCGCATCCACTCATTGCGCGAAACCTCAGGAAGGCCACTGGCTATACGTTCGGCCAGTTGGATTTGGGCATCTACCGTAGCCATCAGTACACCTCCCTGGGACAGAACTCCTCCTTCTTGAGCTTAGCTTCCTCACGGAATTTCTCCCAGGCTTGCCGGTCAAGCAACGACTCATCTTCCAGCCAGGTCTTGATACCCTCCAGCACCGACGATGACGTCCCACCGGTAAGCAACACGGAGAAAATGCCCGGTCCTTCAGGGATCAGGTAGAGCCGCCTGGGTCTCAAGTAAATCGCCCCCAGGCAACGAGGTTTGGCGCCGCCCAGCTTGAGCGGGAACCTATACACGACTTTAGTCCGATCCTGCTGGCCCCAGTCAAGCCCCATGGCCCGGATCAACAATCCCATCTCGGCCGGCGTGGTGTTCTCAAAATAGAGCGTAGTGAGAAAGCGAGCGCCCTGGGACACCACCTCTATGAAGCGGTGGCTTTTCTGTGGCCGCGTGTCCAGAGGCTGGAAGGATTTGGCCCGGTAGAACTTGCGCCCCCTGGCCTGGCGTGGCGGCCAGAGATCGGCGATTTTGATCTTCGTGCTTTCAACCTGACCCATTGGCACAGCATCGGAGAAGTGGATCCGACCCCGATAGACGGTGGTACCGAACAGACGACAGGCCGGACACAATGTGTCCTCATCTTTGCAGGCCTTGTGGGAGCCAGGTACCCTTTCCCCTCTGGCTGCCTGCCGCATGCAGGAGTTAGAGAGCGCCTCCACCACGCTGCGCACCGCGCCTTTGATGCCCGTGCCGGGGATGACCAGTTGGCCGTTGCGACGGGTGAAGGCGTAATAGGCCTGCTCGCGCCCGTTCAGGTTGAATAACTCAAAGTTCCCGCTGCCCACATAGAGATATTCGGATACCACCTCAACTTCCAGTTCCAGCCTTCCGCTCCAGCCAGTAAAGCGGTCGTGGGCAGGAGGTTTTTCCCTCTGCGGCTCGCCTTGCAATGATATCCAAAAAAAGGGCTTGGCTTCTCCTGGGATTTTGTCTCTCGCCATCGCACCCTCCTTACCCTTTCACGAGTTCCCGGGGACTGATAAAGGTGGTCATGCCATCGCAGGAATACACCCTGGCCTGAAACCGCCCGGCAGCGCTGCCGTGAGGATAGGTGGAGAAATTGGGCTTCAACCGTCGTTCGCGCAGGTTTTGCAAGAATACAGTGACCTCTTGAACCTCCCATTCCCCGGGCAGGGGTGAGAGGCCATCCACCGGGTCATCGGTCAGTAAAAGGGCCTGGTAGCCTGCATCGGTTTTCCACCACCGCAACTCCCCCGACGGCCCGAAGACAGCCCCCTGGTCTTTCCAATCCTCGGGCACATCTTGCCCCATCGTCAGCCGGGCAGCGTCCGCCACCCAGTGGTACAGGGGCCCTCTCAGGATAGAAGTCCAGGGCCTGAGCTCATCAGGCGAGCCGTGCAACGCATAGACGTAACCCTTCATCGCGGCCTCCTCATGGGGCGCCCAGTGCTTCTACGGCCTGGCGCGCAACCTGCGCCCACCCTTCGGCACCGTAGGTACGGCGTAGGTAGAGCCCGATCGTCTCAGACTGAACCGGCTGAGGTATCCCATCTATGCTCGCCAACTTGGACAGGCCATATTTCTCCTGTTCATCCTCAGAGACGAAAGCCGCCAGGCCTCGACATACTCCGCCGTCTGCCCCGGCCAGCGCTTCGTCTAGTTGGGCCCCTTGGACTTGTACAGCCACCTCCCCAAACCCCCGGTTCTTGCCAAAGCCCATCTTCACCAGCCCCTGGTTCATGCTCTCCAGGGCTAGGGCCAAGAGGCCTAACTGCCAGATTTCAAAGTTCTCCAGCACCAGGTGGCCCTGAAAGGTCCCGGAGACGGCCACTTCCATCTCAAAGGGGCCGTGGGCCACGGCGTGGCTCAGACGGGAGATGGCCACGCCGTAGCGGATCTCGGTCTTGACCTCATCCACCGGGAAGAGGTCAGTAAAGGATACGCGGCCCTTGAGACGGGTATGGCCGAAGATACGGCAAGCCCCACAGGAGTTGGCATATATCTCCGCCGAAAGCAACTCACGATCTCGCCCTTTCTTCTCCTGCAATTCGGTTAGGAACTGTGGGCAGTTCCATTTCTTCCTATCCTCACGTTCCTCTTTCTTAGCTTCAAAGGTCGCACAAGACCACTTCCAGTCGTCGTGATGCTCTGGCCCCGGCTGGTCGGGATTTGGGTCCACTGTCCGCAGTGCTTTCTCCACGAACCCTCGCACCACACCCTTGAGGGAAGAGCCGGGGAGATAGACGGTCTCACCCTCTTCGGGATGGAACATGCGGACGAATTGCATATCCGGCAGCGAGGGATCCGCTGAAGTACCCCCAGCTTTGATGAGCAATGGCCCTCTGGGGCTCAGGTGCAGGCTCAGGCCAAGAGCGTTATAGCGTGTCTTATGCATGGCTCGCCTCCTCGCCAAACAAATTCTGTAGCCGTTCACGGAAAGCCGTGATGAAGCGATCGGCCCTTTCTTCACGGACCTGGCGGTTCACCAGATAATCCATCAGGTGCTCAGCATCTACTTGTTGCACGGTCACATCTCTGAGCCGTCCCCATCCCGGGCCGCGGGTGGTCTTGCCACCGAGCGCGATGTCCCCCTCTTCCCACGCCCGCAGCACAGTGAACAGGAAGCCAAGTTCCCAATCCTCCAGATTCTCGGTCAGGACCTCTATGCCGAATCGGGAACCAGGCACGACCACCTCAAAATCGTACTTGACACCCGTGCGGGCTGCCCCCAGGTCCCGGTCAATGCCCACGCCATCCCGGATCTGATAGAGGGCCGCTAGGTCTTCGGCGTTCATGACATAGGCGTCCTTGAAAGCGATTCGGCCAGCGAACCAGGGGGAACCGAAGAGACGGCAGGCTGTGCAACTCTCATCCCACACTTTTTGGGCAAAGACCTCATCCACCTGGTTTGCTTCTTTCCAAAGCTCGTCCTTCCCTTTACGTCCACCACGGCTTTTCTCAGGAACGCATGGGGCGTCAAAAGGATCACAGGCCCAGAGTTGGGGCTTCTTGTCCCATGTACGTAAAATCCGTTCAGCCTGGAAGCGCACCACGCCTTTGATGGAGGAGCCGGGGACAAAGGGCAGGCCATCGGGGCCTTTGACCACGGGCATATCGGTGCCTGTGGGTTCCAGGGAGAGGCGACTCCCGATAGAGAGGGCCGTCTGCATCTCTAGAGTAGCCCGAATAAAAGTCCGGTTCATAAAAGTCGCAAATGTACTCATGGTTTACCCTCCTTTTGAGTCGCTCCTTTGGCATCCCACACGTGCCAGCGCACGGTATAGCCAAGCGTGCGCCTGACCAATTCCATATGCACATCGCTGATCAACCGGGGAGCGTCCGTTCCCACAATGGAACGGGCTTCCTCAACAAGGTTGCCTAGAATCTGGTTGGCTTCCTCAGCCCACTCAATGTAGATTTCTCCTCTCGCCGCCTGGTAACGAATAAAGAGCTCAATAGGTAACCAGGATGGGCTCTGCTCGGCTACTGCTTGGATGTTACGGAGTTGTCGTTCCTTATGCTCTTTCTCGCTGAGCGGCTTCCTTTCATTCTTCCGGAAGGCCTGGGCTAATTTATCGGCCAGTTGCTTTGCCGTTTGAACCAGAGTCTCCTCTCTACGACTCAGCTCGTGCAGAATGTGAGCGTTCTTCTTGGGGTCGTCAGTAAACCTTTTCATCGTTCCTCTATCTCCTGATGGAATGGATGGCAAACGAGACATTCGCCGAAGCCCTCATCCCGCCGCTCACCAACTCCCTGCTCTTCCAGGGTTTTCAGGGCCGGAATGAGGTCTTGCTCAGCGCCGTCCCACTGAAACACGTAGACGCTTCCCATCCGGGCAGCCAGGTTGGTGAGCTTGGGCAGGCCCCAGGCAGTGGACCAGCCACTGGCCATGTCCGGGCGGGCCATCCAGAAAATAGGCCGAAGTTCCTGGCCCAAGATAGAAAGCGTCGGTACCAGAGTGGGCACCCCTTGATCCTGGAAAACCCCAGGGGCTAGAAGGTCCACTGTAAAGTAAAGGCCCGCGGGCTCCTGGGGAAGGCCGGCGGCGTTGACCGCCAGGCGCTGGAGGTCCTGCCAGCGCGTCTTCAAGATCTGGTTAAAGGCCCTAAACCGCTCCCGCAGTGGAGGAAGGTCCGCCTCAGCTTCCTTCACTTCAACGCGGCCATAGCCCCTGGTATGCAGGGCTCCCAGGGCAACCCCTGACAACGCCTCTCTGAGGCTGATCAGGGCATCCCCATCATATCCATAGATGCGGCCTACAAAGGTCAGGGGACTGCTTCCGTGTTCCTCGCTTGGTGTGTCTACTTTGGGGCTCAGAGCCGAAGCGGTATAAAGCATGCCTTCGACGGAGGCCCGGCGATAGCGACTCAAGGCAACCTTGGTCTGGGCCTGGAACTTCGGTCGGAAGGAGACATACCGGTCGGTGTTGCCATCTCGGTATACGGCGTAGAAGCCGCCATAGGCCTCCACACGACCGTTGCATTGTTCACAGACTAAAGAGAAGGGTAAGGGGAACTGAGCTCCTTGCTTTTCCAGCCGGTGGTAGGCCAGATGGGCCAGCAGCACATCCAGCACGCCATGCCCGCGGCGACCCGGAAGGGATGGTTCGGTGGAGAACCCTCCTTCCTGCTTGCAACTCATAGCGCTGATGGGCAAGGGCAAGGCGTATCGGAGGGACCGCCATTCTGCAGCGGGGTAAAAGTTTCCAATGCGGATTCGGTTGACCAGGTCCAGGATCTGGTCATCGCCCATTCCTTGCCGCGCCAGCCATTCCGCCCAGGCCCCCCGCAGGACACGACCTGGAATGCAGGTCTGGCCGGTCAGGAACTGAGAACCGGCCCGCACCTCTCCCATGATTAACGGCTCCTTGGGCTCAAGTTTCAGCCACATCTCTGCCCTCCTTCCAGGCCCGCCAGAAGCTTTCCAGGTCCTGCTCCGGGATCTCGGCTCCGTTCAAAGTGGCCTTGACGCGAATCTGCTCTATCCATCCCAAGCCGCGTGTCTTTCCACCCCCGATAGCTGTTCCCCAACGGGCAGCCAACACGATGAGGGCTGCCGCGGCCTTGGCCGTGTCGCCATCTGGGAAATCCCCTTGGCAGGTGGTATGCCATTGGGTGAGCATCGCTGCGGTGGTCTCGATGAAGAAGAGGCGCTGGGGATAGGCCACCCGGCGATGGCGGCTGATGGCCACCCCGCTACGGATGGCTGTCTCCACGTCGGGGGTGCGTAGACTAACATCGCTGAACCGCAGAGAAGAAGGGTAGCGCGGATGGCCGAAAACTTGGCAGACCAGGCACAGGCGCTGGCCATCACACATCTTCTCTGCCTCGGGGCCGGTGCATACAGGGAGTCCCCAGGTGCGCAGGAGGATTTCGGCCTTCTCCCGGAAGAACCCCTTGATCGTGGTAGCAGGGATGACCGGTTGCCTCTCAGCATCCCGAGCCAATGCTTTATCCGCCCCCCAAGAACGAAGGTTGCCCGTGGAATGAAAAGCGGTGCTCAGTTCAACATCAAAAGTAATCTCAAGGCGTTCCATCACTCAGTCTCCTCTTCCACGTCGGGTCTCAGGGCTTGCAGTTCAGCCAGTTCCAACGTATCCAACAGTGCCGTTTGCCAGACCTCCGTTCCCTCTTTCAGGTACCAGATCGGTGCCGGAATATCGGTTGGGGCTCCGTCAGGGACGGCCAGTTTGCCTACTCGGGCCAGAGTCTCATACATCTCCCTGCGCTTCTCTTCCGAGCGCCTGGCGATGTCGTAGTGGATCGCGTTGACGGAGACCATCACGCCCCGTTCCAGCACTTCGACCCAGCGATGACGCAGCGTTCTGGGCCATTGGGCGATCTTTCGGGTCTCTTCCAGAAGGGCGCGTGCCCGCTCTAGGTCATATGGCCGGGCTGTCAACCACATCTTTTCCGGGTAATGTCTGTTGTAATAGCCCATCAACGGCTCGGCTTTCTCGCTGGCGACGGGAGAGGGCAACCAGAGGAAGGTGAGAGCGCTTGTAGGGTGGTTCGGGTCTTTCTTGGCCAACCTCTTGGCCTGCTTCAGCAGGTCGTCAGCCAGACGTTCAAAGTAGCGCATCGGATACTTGACATCGGCGATGACAATACCACAAGAGGCAGTAACTGGAGGCCACGAGCCACCAAGGCGATTCTGCAGCCGACCGTTTACCTCTTCCTGAAATCGCTCCAGAAACTTCACTGCCAGTTCCCAGGCATAGCCGGCTTGAATCAGCACGGTCACATCGTCGCCACCGATGTTGATGATGTCAAAGGGCCAGTACGTCCTTTTCTGGAGGGTAGGACCACATACAGTAGCGACAGCATCAAACAGCGCCTCCTTAGTGCCTTCACACAGGGCCTCGGAGATAGCCCTGTAGTGTTCTGGGTTTTCCGCCTTCTGCAACAGGCGCCCGATGTCGTTGCCATCGGCGTAGAGGAAGGCCAGGTAGTCACGTTTGGCTTCTTGTACGAGGGTATCCAAATCTTTAGGTTGCTCGGCGCTATAGTCGTCCTTCTTATAAATGTCCCAGAATGCTTGGTTGAACCTGCCTCGTATCTCCTGATTTCGCCGCCTACCCTTACTATCGCGCTTCTCACACACGGAACATAGCCGCTTTTCAGGTTCCACCGGATCAATGTAAGCAGCCATCCGCTTGCCACACCGATCGCAGCGCCGCCCAAACGGAAAGGTTTCATAAAAGGGTGCATGGGATTTCTGTGTTTTTGCCACTCGCATTCTGGCCCCCAGGGCAAAGACCCTATGACTGAACTCTCCTTTTGTGACAGCATCTTCCGCCGCTTTCAGAATCCGCCCAGCCCAGCCATCTGCCTGCGTTACGAGCGTCTTGGCAGGAAGGCTCTCTTCGCACACGATGGTGACTGTAGCCACTCTTGTCCTATTAAGGTAGAGATGCTCAACAGTCTGCTTTATTTCCTCTGCCTTTTCAGCCGGTGCTTCCAGAAGGAAGCTGCCGCCACTACAGTAGATCACTTCATACCCGTGCGTCGTCTTGACGTCTTCGCGAATCTCCTGTTCGCATTCCAATAGCAGCTCACTACCGCCACGAATTTGTGGTAGAGAGGAGGTCTCAAAGACGAATTCCCTGATGGCATCCACATCGCCCGCTAACAAAACCCTGTCGGTCATCTATGCCCTCCATGCATTGGGATCAAAGCCACTCGCATCTAAAAACAGCGGCGTCACCGTCCCCAGCGTCACAGTTAGCGTTCTGCTTTTGCCCATCCTTTGCCTCCGTTTCCTGCTATTATGTTCCCCTTGCCCTGTTCTGTCATGGGAGTTCGCTCCCGGATTCTTGGGAGTTTTCTCCTACCGCGCCCGCTGTTTCACACCTCACACCCAACGTCTCACCTCCCCTCCAGGGCAAAGTACGGTGCAAATTCCGCCACCAGCACCGCCCGGCTCACCGGCACGTCGCTGCGGTAGCCCCGCCATTCGTGCAGCCGGGCGTAGATGTGGGTGAACTGGTTGGCGACCGTCTTCTCACTCTTGCCCAACCGCTGCGCAATGGCCGCGTTGTCCAGCCCCTGGCAGGCCAGCCGGACCACCTTCCGCTCCGCCGGCGTCAACCAATGCTCCACAAACTCCCGCTTGCGCCGCCGGTCTTCCTCCCGCTGCAGCGCCCGCTGCGCCTGTATGGCCTCCCACGGGTCCTCCCGCAAGGCCAGTTCCGTCAGCACCGGCGAAACACTGCTCCAGCGCAACACCGGCACCGCCACCAGCCAGACCCGATCTCCGGGCCGCACATGCATCACCTGCTCGTCCCCCGGCTTCCACGCTTCGGAGAGCAAGTGCCACACCCGGTCGTCTTCGTCAAACAGGAGTTGAGCGACCACCATCCCATATACGGCCATCGGCTTGCGCCCACCGGCGATGCTCAGATGCACCAAGCGGCCGGCCCGCTTCTCGGCCAGCACCACGCGATACAACGTCCGCAGCAATGCCGCCACATCCGCCTCGGTCACGACATCGGCCGCCGGCCCCCTCTCATCCATAATCGGCACGGGCCGATAGGCACAGGCCCCCGGCAGGGCGAACTCGCCGGCCAGACGCTCCAACGCCGCCTGAACCGCCTCTCCCACCGTATGGACCACGACGACCTCGACGATAGGGTATCCCTTTGCCCGCAACAGGTCCAGGACGAGCGTGACCACTTGCGGCTCGGTACCCAGGGTAGCAATAAGCACCTGCTGGCTCATGTGTCACCAGGCCCTTGCGCCACCTGTCTATGCTTCTTCACCACCTGTCGCTTCATGCCATGTCTCTACCTGAGGTTCGGACATGAGTTCGGACAGCTCTCCGAAGTAGCCGAAAAACAGCGTGGAGAGCAGTCTATTTAAGCTGGCTGCCTGTCGTCAAGAACGCGAAAAACGGGCAATGGAATTGAAGTGTCCGAACTCATGTCCGAAGTCCAGCTCTACTTATTTCCGCACCATACCCGCCAACTTCGACACGTCCACTGTCACTATCCGCCAACAGGTAAGCCTCCGCCGTGCTGGTGTTCTGCGACAACCTGCCGCCACAGGTGCACCGGCTGCATCACCCGCACCCGCCCATCCGGCAGGGTCTCCGCCCCCTGGCTGGGATGCCAGCGCTCCTCCACTACCTAACGCCCGGCCTCCGGTTCAAACTCCAGCACCACCTCCTCCACCTCCCCTGCTGCCCCCCGCATCAGCCCCCAGGTATCGCCCAGGTAGGCATCCAGATCAAAGTCCGCCGGAATGTCATAGCCGCTGTCCAATAGCCTGGCTTCGTGAATGCGGTCCACCTTGAACTCCCGCACCTCCCCCGCAGATGATCATAGACGATAAGCTGCCACGAGCGCACGTAGGGCATGATAGTATAAGGCTCAATCACCCGCGCGTTCACCTCGCCCCCGCACGACACCATGGCGTATTTGATGTGCACTTGTCGCCGTTCGGCCAGCGCCCGGTGTAACACGAGCAGGATCTCCTGCCGATATAGCCCGCCTCGTCGCGCATTAAAGGCAGGCCCAGACCGTGACGAATGACGGTGAGGTCCTTCTGAATCTGCCGCTCGCCGACCTCATACCGGCGGGCCAGATCCCTGCGCTGCCATCGTCTGGGGTGAACGGCAATAAGCTGGACAGTCCCCAGGATACGCCCGATGCGCCTGGTCTCCTCCAGACGCGCTCCGACCATGCTCGTGTCCCCTTCAAACCCCATATAAGACAACTCACTCATAGCAGCAGGCTGGCTGAGGCGACACGGCCCGCGCAATCGCTGCGCTAGGGGTGAGATAAAGGCCGCCTGGGAGTGAACATACTCGGGTGACCTGCCTATCTCGCCGGAGATGGCTGACGATGGGCTGATTATACTACGCTCCACCACACAGGCAATCGCGTGTGGTGTCACGGCGCGGTCTCCCCTTGGGGAAGACCACCTGGACTTTGAGCCGCCGGGTGCGATGGTTCACTTCCGTCTCCCACAGTTCCGTGGGGCGCAGGAAACCGCCGCGGATGCCCCACCGGATGTGGAATTCGTCCACATCCCCCCTGAACCAGGCGAGGCGCGGAGAGAAACTCTCGGCCAGTCGGGCAGATTGCGCCAGCCGATGTCGGACACAGGGGTCTTTCGCCCGGTGGGCAGGCGTATGGTGGTGGGTGGAATGCGGTCGCTATGGATGGGCCTGACGCAGCCTGTGGAGACGCGTCGCAACCTGGGCATGACAGGCGGCGGCTCGCTGTAAGCGCTGCATCACCAGGCCTTTGAGGGATCGGGTGTGGGCTACGGCGATGGCCGTTACCCGTAGACCACTTCTCCCCCCACAACTGTGGACAGGACGCGAATCTCCCCGAGGGCCTCTGGCTCGATCTCCAACGGGTTCTGTGACAACGCAACGAAATCGGCGAACGCGCCGACCGTCAGGCTCCCCTTCTCATATTCCTCAAACGCCGAATACGCTGCGCCGAGCGTGTACCAGCTCAGGGCTTCCTCAACGGTAATGGCTTCTTCGGGGACATAGGCCGCGCCGCTCCCTGTGCGTTGCAGGGTGGCGGCTTGAATGCCCAACAGTGGGGCGCCATTCACTACGGGGCGATCCGAACTGAAGGCCACACGCAGGCCGCGCAGACTGGCCAGCGGATAAGTGAGCCGAAGTCGTTCTTCGCCCAGCGCCGCGCGGAAACCGTCGCCGAGCTCGGTAATGAAACGGGGTTGGGTCACAATGACCACACCCATTCGGCGGATGCGTTCGATCAGATCAGGGCGCAGGACACCGCAGTGTTCAAGGCGTGGGCGGAAACGGGGAGCGTCCGCGCCCATCACCACCTCAATCGCGTCCAGCCCGGCCTCAATCGCCCGGTCGCCGATGGCGTGCATCGCCACCTGCCAGCCGCCGCGATGTGCCATGCCCACCTGCGCGCGGATGGTGTCTTCGCTCTTCACGAGCAAGCCACAGGTGTCCGGCGCATTGGCATAGGGCATAGACAGCGCCGCCGTGCGGCCAATGAGCGAGCCGTCAAGGAAGAGTTTGATCGCACCGAGTTTCAGCCGCTCATTCCCAAACCCGGTGTGTAGCCCGAAGGCAAAATCAAAGCGCCCGTCCTTCACGGCCAACCGCTCTACGTCCACCATCAGCCGCACGCGCTGCGGTAGGATCCCCTCAGCGGTTGCCTCCTGATAGGCGCGAAACTCCTCCGGCGCGATCCAGCCCGCCCAGGCATCCTGGGCACTGGTGATGCCCTCGGCGGCCATTTGCCTCCCCGCCACGGCCAGCGCGGCCTTCATCTCGGCCAGCGTGTAGGGCGGGAGAATCTTTTTGATCAACTCCTGCGCCGTTTCTTTGAGCAGGCCGGTCGGCTCGCCGTGCTCGTCGCGTTCAATCACGCCGCCCTCTGGATCGGGCGTGTCGCGGCTGATCCCGGCAAGGGCCAGGGCAGGCGAGTTGGCGACGGCCATGTGGCCGGAGATGTGGGAAAGAAAGACCGGGTTGTTCGGCGAAACAGGATCGAGGTCGGCGCGCGTGGGGTGGCGACGTTCGGCGAGTTTGTTCTCGTTGTAGCCCCCGCCGCGAACCCACTGCCCCGGCGCTGCGCGGTGAACATGCCTGGCTACCGCTTCGGCAACTTCCGGGATAGTGCTAGCCCCACGCACGTCCACTTCGACCAGACTCAAGCCGAAGAGCAGGATATGGCAGTGGGCATCATGGAAGCCGGGGACAACCGTATACCCTTCAAGATCGGTAACCTTTGTGCCAGGCCCAATCAGCGAGGCCAGGTCATCATCTGAGCCGACGGCCACGATCTTGCCGCTGCGGACGGCGATGGCCTGCGCGGTGGGGCAGGTGGGATCGAGGGTGAGGATATGGCCGTGTCGGAAAACGTGGTCGGGATAGAGCATGGCGCCGGCCTCACGAAAATTGAACCACCTGCCGCACAGCCTGGCCCTTTGCCAGCGCATCAAAGGCCGCGTTGATCTCAGCGAGCGCGATCGTGCGGCTGAGCAGCCGGTCCACCGGCAGCAGCCCGGCCTGATACAGGGCCATGAAGCGGGGGATGTCGCGACGCGGCACAGCGGACCCCATGTACGAGCCTTTCAGGGTGCGTTCTTCCACCACAAGGCTCACGGCGGAAATGGCCAATTGTTTGCTCGGATGCGGCAGGCCGATGGTGACGGTCGTGCCGCCGCGCCGCGTGGCCTGATAGGCTTGAAGGAGCACCCGCTCGTTGCCCACGCTCTCAAAGCAATAGTGCGCCCCGCCGCCGGTCAGGTCGTTGACCGCCTGCACCGGGTCGGCCTGCTGGGCGTTGACGGTGTGGGTTGCGCCCAGTTTGCGTGCCAGTTCAAGTTTGGCCTCCAGCAGGTCCACGGCAACAATGGGATGCGCGCCTGCGGCCCGCGCGCCCAGCACCGCGCTCAGGCCCACGCCGCCCAGCCCGAAGACAGCCACGCTGGTCCCCGGCTCGACCCGCGCCGTGTTCACCACCGCCCCCACGCCCGTTATCACCGCACAGCCGAACAGCGCGGCGATTTCCAGCGGCAGGCTCAGATCAATTTTCACCAGCGATTCCTGCGCGGCGACGGTGAACTGCGAGAAGGCTGAGACGCCGAGATGATGATTCATCTCCTGCCCGGCGGCGTTCTTGAAGTGGCGGCTGCCATTGAGGAGCGTCCCGGCCACATTCGCCTTTGCGCCGTTCTCGCACAGCGCAGGGCGGCCTGTGGCGCACGGGAGGCAGTGGCCGCACACAGGGACGAAGGAAAAGACGACATGATCGCCGGGGGCAAGGTCGTGCACACCCGGCCCCACCTCGCGCACAACGCCGCTGGCTTCGTGTCCCAGCACCATCGGCATCACGCGTGGACGCGAGCCGTCAATCACCGATAAGTCAGAGTGGCACAGCCCGGCCCCGGCAATCTCCACCAGCACTTCGCCAGGGCCGGGGCCGGTTAGTTCGAGGTCCTCTATCACCAACGGCTTGGAGTCAGCGTAGGGCGTCGGGTGCCCCATCTTGTAAAGGACGGCAGCTTTCGTTTTCATATATGCTCTCCTGTGGCATGGGCTATTCTCCCCTCCCCCATCTCATCGTCCTTTGCGAAACGGGGGAGGGGGGCCAGGGTGAAAGTCATCCCACAAATGCCGCCAGTTCCTGCGAGAACTTGTCCGGTTCTTCAACCATCAGCGCATGGCCGCTGTTCTCGAACCAGACGATGCGGGAGCCCTTAATGCGCGGCAGCATGTACTCGACCCAGCCGGGATGACATACCTTGTCGTGTCGCCCGTGAAACATGATGGTCGGGATAGTGACTCTCCCCAGCCGGTCGCGCAGGTCTTCATCCAGCAGGGTCTTGAAGTATTTGTAGGCGACATAGGCCGGGGTTTTCAGCCATAGGGAGAGGAACCAGTTCTTAGTCGCTTCCATGTCGGTGCGGTGGAAGTTCAACCCGCCGAAGGCGGCCATGGTCTCCGGCAGCGCGGCCCGCAGGGCCTCCAGCGAAGCCGCCGCGGTGGCCTCGTCCATCCCGAACGGCTCGGTCGCCGTCTGCTTGAAGCGGGGCGTGGCCGCGCCGACCATGACCAGTTTGGTCACGCGCCCATCAGCGTTGAAGTCGGTCACGTACTTGAGCCCGACGCCCGCGCCCATCGACCAGCCGACAAAGGTCACGTCGCGCAGGTCAAGCGCCTTGAGGAAGGCGCGCACGTCGCCGCACATCTCGTCGTAGGTGTACTCGGAGGCGGGTTTGTCCGAGTCGCCGTGGCCGCGCAAGTCCACGCACACGCAGCGGTAGCGATCGTGCAGGGCGAGCACCTGGTAATTCCAGGTGTCCACATTGGCGGTCAGGCCAGGGACGAAGAGGATCGGCTTGCCCTGACCGCAGTCGCGGTAGTGCATTCGGATTCCGGTTTCAAGGTGAATGAATGGCATGGCGGTACCCTCCATAAAGAAAAGTTAGAGTTAGAGTAGCCGAATGGCGACCATCTGAATGTTGGTCATCTCCTCAATAGCGAAGCGCACCCCCTCGCGCCCCAGCCCACTCTGGCGGTTGCCCCCATAGGGCATGT
>FWPU01002579.1_pt1 | contig 49393 bp, 38 predicted proteins | sample 2228361 | NCBI WGS metagenome assembly FWPU01 (sample SAMEA103939777, study PRJEB20133) | metagenome | reverse complement strand
TCCGATCTTATGCGGCAGCCTGTCCACTACCGCCTGCAGGCGGCGGTACATACGCGGCAGCCTGTCGGCTCCCGCCTGCAGGCGGTGGCGCCGGTACAATAGGCTTTAGCCTGTCGGCGACCGCCTGCAGGCGGTGGTACATACACGGCAGCCTGTCACGTCCCGCCTGCAGGCGGCGGTACCGGTACAATAGGCTTTAGCCTGTCGGCGACCGCCTGCAGGCGGCGGTACATACGCGGCAGCCTGTCACGTCCCGTCTGCAGACGGTGGCGCCGGTACAATAGGCTTTAGCCTGTCCACTACCGCCTGAAGGCGGTGGTACATACACGGCAGCCTGTCACGTCCCGCCTGCAGGCGGTGGCGCCGGTACAATAGGCTGTAGCCTGTCGGCTCCCGCCTGCAGGCGGCGGTACATATGCGGCAGCCTGTCGGCTCCCGCCTGCAGGCGGTGGTACCGGTACAATAGGCTTCAGCCTGTTGGCTCCCGCCTGCAGGCGGTGGCGCCGGTACAATAGGCTTTAGCCTGTCACGTCCCGCCTGCAGGCGGTGGCGCCGGTACAATAGGCTTTAGCCTGTCACGTCCCGCCTGCAGGCGGTGGTACATACGCGGCAGCCCGTCGGCTCCCCCGTCGCGCGTGGTCGCGCCAGGGACATAGCCTGCCATACTCCACAACGTCAGGCGCAGACCGGACTCATTCCTGAAAGACCATCTTGCCCACACGTAACTGTTCACAATTGGGGGTTCGGGGGAAGCCCTCGAAAACAAGAACACATTCCAGGTGTGAACTGTTGCTGATTGTCACTATTTTGACACCTCTGGATGCTATGGTATCCTTCAGAGGATCGAAACACACGGTTCAGGAGCACACCATGCGCAACATCCTGGTGACCGGCGGCGCCGGTTTTATTGGCAGCAACTTCGTCGAGTTGATGCTGGAACGATACCCCGACTACCGGATTGTCGTCTATGACAAACTGACCTACGCTGGGCGGCTGGAAAACTTGGAGCGCTTCCGGAACAATCCGCGCTTCGCATTCGTCCGCGGCGATATCTGCGATCCTGCTGCAGTGGGTGAGACTATCCGCGTTCACGATATCGACACGCTGGTCAATTTTGCCGCAGAGACACACGTCGATCGCTCGATCATGGACCCCGACGCCTTCATTCGCACCGATGTCTACGGGACCTATGTGTTGCTCGAGGCGGTGAAAGAAATGAAACTCGAGCGCGCCCTGTTTGTCAGCACCGATGAAGTCTATGGTCACATCGAGCCGGGGCATTCGTCGTCCGAAGACGATCCACTCAAGCCGCGTTCCCCGTATGCAGCATCGAAAGCTGGCGGCGAGCATCTGGTGTATGCCTACTACATCACCTACGGTCTGCCAGTGCTGATTACCCGCGGCACGAACAATATTGGTCCCTACCAGTATCCCGAAAAAGCCGTGCCGCTCTTCATCACGAATGCGATCGATGATCTTCCACTGCCGCTCTACGGTGATGGGCGGCAGATGCGCGACTACCAGTACGTGATGGATCATTGCGAGGGGATTGATGTCGTCCTGCACCATGGCGTCGTTGGTGAAGCCTACAACATCGGTTCAGGCGTCGAAACTGAAAATATCGTCATGGCGAAGGCGATCCTCGATCTCTTGGGCAAACCCTATTCGCTGATTCAACCGGTTGCCGATCGTCCAGGGCACGACCGGCGCTACTCGGTGCGCACCGACAAAATCAAGGCGCTGGGATGGCAGTCGCGCCACACATTCGCTCAGGCAATCGAAAAGACGGTTCGCTGGTATGTCGAAAACCAGGACTGGTGGCGTCCGATCAAGTCCGGCGAATTCAAGGAATACTATCGCAAACAGTATCTGGAACGGCAGGCGGTTCAGGTGTAGACTGGCAGACGTCACAGGGGAGAGGCGCAGCACCGCTGCGCCTCTCCCCTGTTATACGGAATAGTACAGAGTGTAATAAGTCCGGGAATGATTGTTCAATAGATATCGTGCACCGTGTTGTACACGTTGAACTTGCCCGTCGGAGTCACCAGGTTGGGAATGCGCGCCTTTTCAGTCAGCGTCGCATCATCGTAGACCACGATTTCACCCGTTTCGCCCGGTTTGCTCGTATCGCCCCAGATGCTCACCCATACCTCCGTACCTGCCGCATTGTACTCGAAGTGCACGGCACGACCATAGGTGCTCGCTTCCCAGCACCTGTGCGGCTCTGTCGGGTTCTCCTTCGCGATGACGCAAATCGTTCGCGCCAGAACCGGATCAGAGTTCAGCGTCATGTCGATCCAGATCCACTTGCTGTTCGGATGGGTTTTGATGAACAGGCTTCCAGCGCCGGGCAGCGGCGTGACGCGCACCGCTTTCCAGGCATAGTCCGGATGCCCTTCGGGATCGGCGCCGATTGAGACAATCGCCGGATCGCCAAGGTGCCCTGAACTCCAGACCGGACCAAACTCAGGATCGACCCAGTTGGCGCCTCGACCGGGGTGAGGGATTTTTGGCGTGTCCACCAGCGCGACCATCCGACCCTCCTGTGCATCGACCACGGCAACCTTGTTCGATTGATTGGCTGCCACAAGGAAGTAGCGGTGGGTTGCGTCCCATCCGCCATCGTGGAGGAAACGCGCCGCCTGCAACATCTTGATCTGCGGCGCCTTTGGATCGGCGTAGTTCACCAGCCAGATCTGCCCGATCTCTTTGACATTGATGATCCACTCCGGTTTGAAATCGGAGGCGACAATACTGGCAACACGCGGTTCTGGATGGTACTCCATCGTGTCAACGGTGTAGCCGCGCGTGCTGACGATATGGATTGGCTCGAGGGTCTGCCCGTCGAGGATGACGAAGTGCGGCGGCCAGTAGCAGCCAACCACCGCCAGTTTGTCGGTAAAGTCGCCTTCGGGTCCGTTGTACTTGCTGACCTCGACCGAACGGGCATCGTAGCACACCTGAACTTCGGCGACTTTCGTGGGTGTTTCCGTCCACAGGTCGATCATCGCCAGTTTGCCGTCGCGCCCGATGACATAGGCATAGCGTCCGGTCGCCGACATGCGGGTGATATGCACCGCATAGCCGCTATCGACTTTGCTCACCACCTCATACGTGTCGCCGTCGATCACCGCCACCTGCCCGGCATCGCGCAGCGTGACAACGAAATAGTTCTGCCAGTTCCGTTTGGTCTGAGGCGTGGCTGGTCGCTGATCAGGAGCAACGTAGACGTTCCAGGACGCTTTCATCCGTTCCATGGGCAATTCTGGCGGCGCGGGCGGCTCGCGCTGCAGGAATCGCGCCAGTACATCGATCTGCTCCTGAGTGAAGAATCCCTGTTTGCCCCAGTCGGGCATGCCGCGCGATGTGCCGTTGTAGATGATCGTCGATAGCCCAACTGTGCCAAGCGCCATGGTTCGGTCGGGGGTGAGCGCCGGACCGGTTGCGCCTTTGCGCAGGGTGCCATGGCATCCAGCACAGCGCTCGAAGTAGACGAGTTTCGCCCAGGCGAACTCTTCGTCGCTCAGAGTTGGTGCAGTGTCAGCAGGAGCGGCAGCCGGCTCTTCGGAAATAACCGCTTCCGTTTCGCCTGGCGGGTTTTTCAGGTAGGTGATGACTGCCGCCAGTTCCTCTTCAGACAGCCCCTGCCCCAGTGAAGGCGGCATCACCCCCTTCTGGCACGGACTGCCGTTGCAGTCGGGAGCAATGAAGACATCCGGTTCCAGGATCGCTTCGCGAAGGTACGCGTCGACCGTTGTGGCCTTGCCGGTGTAGGCGCTGCTCTGCATCGTCTGGGCAGCACCCAGTGCGATGTTCGTGAGATCTGGTCCGATAGTTCCTCTGGCATTGGGGACGCCGGGGATGATGTGGCATGCGCCACACCCGCCTTTCTTGAACGCCGCCAGCGCAAGATCGCCTGCCGGTGCCGTCGTGGCGGATACCGGCGCCTCCTGTGGAGCCGGCGCCGTCGTGGCTGGCGGCGTCTCCGCCTGACGCGCACAGCCAATCAGAACGGCCAGTCCCAGCATGGCGCCAATGACAATGTGCTTCCATGGGCGCATAGACAGCCTCCTCGCTGAGTGGGCAACGATGATCTGCCCTTCCACACACTCACGAGAAGTATACGCCGCTGGGAGCGATTCGGTCTGTGACTTTTCTCACAACCCTCGACTCTGCTGCCTCGGTCAGACGATGAAGGCGCCCGGGTTGAGCAACCCGCCAGCGCCCCAGCGCCGTCGCATCTCCTGCATCCTGTCGAGGGCATCGGGTGTGTAGCCCCACCGGTCGAGGCGCGCGCGCGCCGGCGCCGCCAGCGCGATAGCGTAGCCATTGAGCGCTTGCGCAGCGGCGCGCAGACGTTCCAGGATGCGCGCCGTATCGTCCGGGTGCGGCGCCGGCGCGCGCACATACACCTGACCTGCCGACAGATCAGTCAGATACGACTCATGCCCGCCAAAACCGGCGCGTTGCATGAATGTTTTGATATCCTTTGCCGCAACGCCGATCCGTACCAGCAGATCTTCCGCTTGTGCCGCGTTCACGAAGGCGCCCCACAGATCGTTGCCGGAGGGTGCGTCGATCTGAACTGCCGGAATGCCTGCGTTGCGCAACACAGCGCGCACAGCCGCGAGTTCTGCGTTGACGTCCTCTGCCAGCCCTTCGGCAGTGTAGACAAGGAGCGTTGTTGGACGGCGGTCCAGGGCGATCGGTAAGGACGACAGCCAGCTCCCGCCATCGGCGATCTCGAGCGCCAGCACTGCCGATGCGATCAGGCACCGCTGCGCCAGCGTCGCACCGATCTCGATCGCCTGTGCAACCCGCCGTGGTAGAGCAATCAGGGTAGCGCGTGCACGTGGCAGTGGCGCCAGTTTCAACGTGACATCGCAAAGCAGTCCCAGGGTTCCGTGAGCGCCGACGTGCACTTTGTGCAGATCGTAACCCGCTACATTCTTCACCACCGGTCGCCCGATGCGCACCACGCGCCCATCGGGAAGGGCGACTGTCACTGCGAGCAGCATATCGCGAATACCGCCATAACGCATGCGGAGCGGCGCGTTTGCATTCGTCGCAACAATGCCGCCAATCGTTGCCGCTGCCCAGGGGGATGCCAGCGGCGCCCACATGCGGTGATTCTGCAACACCGCCTGCAACTCTTCCAGGCGCATCCCGGCGCCGACGGTGACATACAGGTCCTCGGGGGCAAGCACACGAATGCCCGACAGACATTCGGTGGACAGCATCACATCTGCAGGGGGCTGGAGCGTCGATTTGGTTCCGCCACCCTGGAGGCGCACACTCTTCCCGGCATCGGTGAAGGCGTGCAACATCTCTGCCGCTTCTTCCGGGCTTTCTGGCGCCGCAACATGCGGTGCATCGGCAGACGTTGCCGCTCTGCTTGCCGGACGTATCACCGGACCTGAGTCCATCTGCTGCCCCTTGGTCGATGATGCAATAACCTCCTCACGCGGCGGCAACACTTTTCCGGGGTTCATTATTCCCGTCGGATCAAAGATGTCCTTCACATCCCACATCAACGAAAGTTCGGCAGGACCGTACATCAATGACATAAACGCGCGCTTTTCGATGCCAACGCCATGCTCGCCGGTAATGCTTCCGCCGGCAGCGACGCATACCGCCAGGATTTTGCGCCCGGTTTCGAGGATGCGCGCAATCAGCGCCCGATTCGACGGGTCATCGATCAGAATGAGGGGATGCAGGTTCCCGTCGCCGGCATGGAACACGTGACCGGTGCGGAAGCCGTCTCCTTCGATGATCTGGTTCACTGTGGCGAGCGTTTGAGCCAGTTTGCTGCGCGGCACGGTTCCATCGACCAGATAGTACGCCGGCGCCAGACGTGCCATCGCACCGGCCGCGCTCTTGCGCGCAAACCAGATGCGGTCGCGCTCCGCAGCACTCTGCGCCACGCGCATCTCGCGCACGTTGCACTCGCGGAGCGTCGCCTCGATCTCGGCGATCTGCGGTCCAACGCTTTCGAGGTAGCCATCGACCTCGATGATCAGCACGGCGCCAGCGTCGAGCGGCAATCCCGGATGGGCGTATTCCTCGACGATGCGCACAATGCTCGAGTCCATCATTTCCATTGTTGCCGGCACCAACCCGCGCGCAATAATGGCGGAGACCGCCTCTCCAGCATGCTCGACGCTATCGAACGCCGCCAGCATGGTGCGCACAGCCGGCGGATCGCGCAAGACCCGCAGTTCGGCGCGGGTGATAATGCCAAGCGTACCTTCACTGCCGACAAAGAGCGCTGTCAGATCGTATGCCGGAATATCGAGCGCGCGCCCGCCGGTGTGAATGATCCGACCGTCGCTCAGCACAGCCTCCACGCCCGTAACATAGTTGCTTGTGACGCCATATTTGAAACAGTGAGGTCCGCCCGCATTCGTGCCAATGTTCCCGCCGATGGTGGACGTGCGTTGACTCGAGGGATCGGGTGGAAAGAACAGACCATGTCTGCGCACCTGGTTGTCGAAGATCAGGTTTACCACTCCCCCCTCGACAACCGCACTGCGCCCGATCAGATCGAGCTCCTGCACACGGTTCATCAGCCCAAGCTGCACTACCAGCCCGCCAAGTTCGGGGACGGCGCCGCCAGCCAGCCCGGTGCCCGAACCGCGCGCAATCAGAGGCACGCGGTATTCGGCGGCCCAGCGCACCACCTGGACGACCTCATCGACCGATCGGGGGAACACAACGCCGTCGGGATGCCCGCGGTCGAAACTGCCATCGACTTCATATGTGATCAGTTGCGCCTGATCAACAACGACACGATCGGAACCGAGACGTGCGGAGAGGTCGGCAAGCAGCGCCTGTGTATCAGCAGTGGTCATAGCGTCCTCGCATCTGGTTTTGTGCTTCGCGGGTGTGTGTCTCAGTATATCACACACGTGCGTGGCATTGTTAAAAAAACATCTGGCGTTTCACGGTGCAGAAACGCCAGATGCTCTCCCACCAGGCGAAAATTGTCCGTTATTCAATGGCCACCAGTTCGATATCGAATGTCAGGGTTGCGCCCGCCAGCGGATGATTGGCGTCGAATGTCACATCGGACGGCGACACATCGCGCACCGTAACGATGAACGTCTGCCCGTCGGGACGGCGCATCTGATACTGCTCGCCAACCGCCGGGTCGATCTGCGGCGGGAGTTCACTACGGCTCAGCGAGAAGACCAGTTCATCATGATACTCGCCATACGCCTGATCTGGCGCCAGCACAGTACGGCGCGTCTCACCCTCCTGCATGCCCACGATCGCTTCCTCGAACCCTTGAATGACCTGCCCGCTGCCCAGCGTAAACACCAGCGGTTCACGACCGTGTGAACTGTCGAAGACGGTGCCATCTTCCAGCGTGCCGGTGTAGTGCACTGTCACGGTGTCGCCAGTTTGTGCCGTTGCCATTGTCTGCTCCTGTTTGGTAGCGGCTCTACGATATCGCCAGGCGTGTGATGCATATGCACATCCAGGCCGGGAGATGGCGCACAGCCACATCTGTTGTTGCATGGGTACAGCATACCACGTGACGGGCAAGGGTGCAAAGTGTCGTGCGCCACATGCATGACCGTCTTGCGCGACTATTTGCGATCGAAAATGGTGTAAGATAGAGCAGCGAGGTGAGCATCGAATGATCCATTCGCCGCATACGTTCAGCTCGCTGGCGCGCGCGGCGCATGGTCGCTGAAAGACTGCACCGCTCCCGGCATGCTGTACTGGGAAGAGAGGCCGCGTATGCCGGTCGACAGCGCCGAGATTCGTCGTGCCGGGCTATTTGCCGATCTGCCCGAGCCAGACTGCGTTGCGCTGGCGTCGATTGCAGTGCGTGTGCGGTATACCGCTGGTGAGACGCTCTTTCTTGCAGGTGATCCGTCGCCTGGCCTGTACGTGCTCCTCAGCGGTCAGGTGCGTCTGTCACGTCTTTCGCCAGGTGGTCGTGAACAGGTCATTCACGTGGTCGTACCAGGTCACCATTTCAACTCAGTTCCGGTGTTCGATGGCGGCCCGTGCCCTGTCAATGCGTCTGCACAAACCGATGTTGTCGCGCTGTTATTTCCGGGTGAGCAGTTGTGCTCCCTTGTTATGGACCACCCGACAGTAGCGCTGCGTCTTCTGGCAGATAGCTGCAGTTATCTGCGACGATTGGTCGATCTGGTGGACGATCTGGCGCTCACCAGCGTGCAGGGTCGCCTGGCGCGTCTGTTGCTGACACAGGCGGAAGCAGGTGAGCAGGGCTTCGTTCAGCCGCTTACCCAGAGCGAAATGGCGGCGCGCCTCGGCACTGTGCGCGAAATGGTTGGGCGTTCGCTGAAGACATTCGAGGCGATGGGCTTGATCCGCATCGAGCGTGGCGTTATCATCATCACCGACCGTGCGGGACTGGAACGCGAAGCCGATCGTGCCTAGCCAGATTCAACGAGCCGCCTCCTGCTCGTGATATTTTGAAGGGCATTTCACCAATACCTGGTCGGCGACAAACAGGTTCTGCTCGTCGTCGTATCGTCCGATCACCACAATGCTCGTCGCCAGCTCAAAATGTGAAGGCTTTGGCTCATGACTGACGACTGTGACGCGCCGCCCCGTTTCGTCCTCGAGGACGAAGGTAAATCGTCCCTGTGCATCGTACATTCCTGTGCTGCCGAGAAAACCAGCCAGCTGAACGCTGCGCCCGCTGTCGACGGCCTCATCGATATGCGTTGTGTAGGGACGGATCGAGTTGCGTAATCCACCATAACTGAGAAACGCCGCCACAATGATCAGGATAACCCCGACAGCCTGTACAGGCGTGACAGGCAAACGGTGATGGCGCGGAAGCGCAGTTCGTCGGATCATGCACTCCTCCATTGCTGGCTGGTCTCGAACACGATAATGAACGGACGTCCAATTGCGCCGGCGGGACATGCGCGCTCACAGGCATCGCAATAGGTGCAGCTGGATGGGTGGACGATAATGGCTTTTCGCTCGATCAGTTCAACCGCGCGCGTCGGGCAACGTTGTACACACTGGCCGCAACCGGTGCAGCGGTCGAGATCGATAACAGGAAGCGCCCAGTTCATCACGTATGCTTCTCCTGGTATGAGCGCACCAATCCTGACCTGTAGCCTATCCCGGTACGAGCGCTTTGTCTGTGACTTTTCTCGCATTCAGCGTCGATGACAGAGTGTGGTACGATAGTGAGGTTGTCGTTTTTTTCTCACTGTTGTGAGTGGTCAGGACATAGGATGAATAGAGGCGTTCTTTATGCGGCAGGCGCCTATGCCTGCTGGGGATTGCTGCCGGTTTTCTGGAAATCGTTGCAGCATATCGATGCGCTCGAAATCGTTGCGCATCGGATCATCTGGGCGCTGGCGTTTGCCGTTCTGCTGCTGACGATTGGGCGGCGCTGGTCGCAGATCGGCGTTGTGTGGCGCAACCGGCGCGTGCTGGCGACTTTCCTGATCACCGGTGTCCTGCTCACCGCCAACTGGTTCGTCTACATCTGGGGGGTGAATACCAATCACATTGTCGAAACCAGCCTGGGCTATTTCATCAACCCGCTGGTCAATGTGCTGCTGGGCGCCCTGGTGCTGAAAGAACGTCTGCGCGTCGGGCAGGGAGTGGCAATGACCGTGGCCCTGATCGGCGTCCTGTATCTGACGTTTCAGTACGGATCGTTTCCCTGGATCGCGCTTATCCTGGCAGGAACTTTCGCGCTGTATGGTCTGCTGCGCAAAACCGCATCGCTCAACTCGCTCGACGGCTTTTCGCTCGAAACAGCGCTCCTGGCCCCGCCGATGATCGCATTTCTGGCATACCGCGAACTGACCACGCACACAACGTTTATCCACGGTGATCCGCTGACCTGGCTCCTCCTGATTGCCGCCGGACCGATCACAGCGATTCCTCTGCTGCTCTTCGCCGCCGGCGCGCGGCGCGTCTCGCTGGTGACGCTGGGGGTGTTGCAGTATATCGCGCCCACGTTACAGTTCCTGATCGGCGTTGGTCTGTATGATGAACCATTGACGTTGCCGCGCCTGATTGGGTTTGTGTTGATCTGGACGGCGCTGGCGATCTATACTTTCGATAGCGCCATGCATCGTCAGGCAGTTGCTGCGCCATTGCCTGCAGCACAGGGAGACGCTGGATAGAGCCGAATGAGCAAGCGTTCTATGGACTGCTGAAGCAAGGCTTCAGCAGTCCATACCGTCCAGCAAGGTATTAATCCACGACTCATCTGTCATGCTATAATCCAACGTCTGGAACACGCTGCGTCGGAGGCGTGAGATGGCGATTACGCAGCCGCCGCTCGTCGGCGAAATCTCCGAACAACCGGTCAATGAGGCGGAACACCGCAGCGAGGTGCTGGCGAATCTGCTGGATGTTTCGACGTACCTGGTATCGATGCTGAACCCCAGCGAATTGTTTGCCGGGCTTGCTCGGCGTGTTGTTGAGGTGGTGCCCGCAGTGCAGGCCGGCCTGCTCTGGATCTACGATCGGCGCCAGACGACGCTGCACCTGGAGTCGTTTTATGGTCTGGACTTCGGTCCGGCGAACGAAACCATCTGTCGTCTGCAGCTGCGTCCTGGCGAAGGGTTGGCGGGTGAAGCATTGCGGCGTGGTGAGCCGCTCCTGATCGAGACCCGCTCATCGTACCGTGATCTGGCGCGGCGAGTCAGTCCGCGCAGCGAGCCGGATATGTGCGCCTTCCTTGCATGTCTCCCGCGTGAATTGACGGCCGTTATCCTGCCACTGCGCATCGGTACGGAAGTGATCGGCGTGCTGGAGTTGATGAATCTCGGCGCACGACCGCAACTGCGTCGCACCGATCTTCAGGTGTTGCAGACATTCAGCAATCTGGCGGCAGGCGCCATCAAAAACGCTCAACTCCACGCACAGATGCAGGCGCAGCAGCGGCGTCTGGAAGCGTTTGGCGCAATTGGCACGGTGATCAGCACAGCAGCGGATCTGGATGAACTGGTGCGCAACGTGCTGGATGTCGTGCTTGGTGTGGTGGATGCGTCGGTTGGCATCCTGATGCTTCTGGATCCTGGCCGTGCAATGTTGCAACTCGGCGCATGGCGCAACGTTCCGCAGCAATTCGTGGAACAAAATCGCGAGATCTACGTTGCAGGCGCAATGTGTGAGGAAGCAGTGCGCTATGGTCAGCCGATCCGCCGTCCGTTGATCGCTGAGTCTGGCGAGGAGGTATTGATCGAAGCAGGGTTATCGAGTTGTGCATATGTGCCACTCCTTGCGGGCGGCACCGTTGTGGGTGTGGTCGGGATCTACGGCGACCCGGCGCTGCCAGAACGGATCGACGTGCAGACGCTCATGATGATGGGCAACCTGATCGGTTTTGCGATCGCGAACGTGCGATTGTACCAGGAAAGCCATATTGAACGCCGCAAACTGGCTGCCGTGATCAACAGCATTGTCGAGGGGGTGGTGTTGTGCGATCGTCTGGGACGCCTGGTGCTCGCCAATCGTACAGCGATGGAACTGCTGTCGTCTGACTCATTCCCCTACCAGCAACCGATCAGTTCGATGGCGGATTTCTACGCTATTCGCGATCTTGATGGGCGGGCACTGCCGGTCGAGCGCCTGCCGCTGACGCGCGCGCTGGCCGGTGAAGTGTTTCATGACTACCGGGTGTTGTTGCGCGGCGCCAGCGGCGAAGACACCGTCATGAGTTTCAGCGGCGCGCCCGTCTACGGTGATATGAATACCATCGAGGGCGCTGTCGTCATCTTCCGCGATATCACTGAGCACCAAAAACTCGAACGCGCCAAAGACGACTTTCTCGCCGTCGCGGCGCACGAATTGCGCAGTCCGCTGGCTGCAGTGCGCAGCTATGCCGATCTTCTGATCCGCCGCGAGCAACGCCGCGAAAAGGAAGACGCCGCCGATCTGCGCGGGTTGACCATTCTGGCGCAGCAGGTCAGCCATATGCTGCGCCTCGTCGATAATCTGCTCGATCTGTCACGCCTCGATGCCGGTCTCTTCAGCCTTCAACTTCAGCGTGTCAATCTGGTTGCTCTGACTAACCAGGTGATCGACCAGTTGCGCCCGACGATTGGCGAGCGCGACGTGAAACTGACCAGTGACGCGCCCGATCTCATGGTTACCTGTGATCCGCTGCGCATCCGCCAGGTGCTGACGAATCTGCTGGTCAATGCGGCGCGCTACAGCGGTTCAGGGTCGCCGATCGAGGCGTCGGAAGTGATTATTCGTTCCGATGTCCTGGCGGCGCGGTATAGTCATCAACCACCGGCAACGCTGCGATCATGGCTCCTCGATCTGCAGCGCGCGTCACACCCACTCGCCCTGATCACAGTGCGCGATTATGGGATCGGCATGTCGGAAGAGACGATGCAACGCCTGTTCCGACGGTATGCGCGCGGTCGTCAGCGCACCGGTGAAGGGCTTGGATTGGGATTGTATCTCAGTTATGAACTGGTTGTGCGTCACGGCGGAACGATCTGGGCGGAGAGCATCGAAGGGCGCGGCAGTACCTTTTATGTCGCGCTTCCGCTGGAGGGTCCGTCGCAATCGCAGGGTTCTGTTCAGGTAGCGTAACTTCTACGTTGTCGGTGCGTTCTCATATAAGGCGGACGCTTGTTCGCAAGGAGATGCATGATGATTCGCTGTCCGCAGTGCCAGGCCGAGATCGCCGAGGGAAAACGCTTTTGTCCGCAGTGTGGCGCACGCCTCCCTGAGCCGCCGGCGCCTGCGAGCGATGCGGGACGCACGGTGTTGCTGCCGCCGGAAGCGCCTGCCGGGCAGGCCCCGCCTCCTCCGCCGGCGCCAGCAGGGGATGTCGGCAAGACGATGGTGGTTCCGCCGGCGCCTGCGAGCGATGTGGGGCGCACGGTATTGCTGCCGCCGGAAGCGCCTGCCGGGCAATCCGCGTCCCCTCCTCCGGCGTCGGCTGGAGATGTCGGAAAGACAATGGTAGTTCCGCCAGCGCCAGCGGGCGATGTGGGGCGCACGGTATTGCTGCCGCCGGAAGCGCCTGCCGGGCAGGCCCCGCCTCCTCCGCCAGCGCCAGCAGGGGATGTCGGCAAGACGATGGTGGTTCCGCCAGAGCCTCCTTCCGAAACGCCATCCAGCAGCGCCGGGTTACAGACGATTCTGTCCGAACAGTTCCAGAAATCGCAGACGCCTGCTGCAGGCGTTCCCCCGTCATCGCCCCAACCATCAGCAGGCGGTGGGTTTGGATTGCCGTCCTCGCCATCGACGCCGCCAACATCACCCGCATCGAGCGGAGGATCCGGGTTGCCTCCATCGCCGACTGCTGGCGGCGGACTCAGACTGCCATCCTCCGCATCGTCGCCAGCAGGCAATCCCGTCACCCCACCGGCTGCACCTGCCAAAAAGGGACCGAACTGGCTGTTAATTATTGGTATCATTCTGGGCGTGCTGGTGCTGGGGTGCATTCTGGTGCTGGGCCTTCTGTACGTGATCGGTCAACAGGCGGTTCAATCGTTCGGCACAACTGTCTCCGGCACAGTCGTCAGTATTGACAGTCCGCCAGGGACAGGCAGTTTTCCGAATGTCCTGCTGCGCGACTCGCTGTCGAGTGAAGCAGGCAGCGGCTTTACCGCCGAACAAACCGACGCCGGCGACTATCGCTTCGAAAATGGCGCCTATGTGATCGAGGCGTTCGAGGCGGATCAGATCGTCTGGCAGGTTATCGACACAGTGGTCGATGATGCATCGTTCGAGATCGAAGCCACGGTCAGCAAGCCGCGTAGTGCGGCAGTGGCGCTCCTCTTTCGCTATCAGGACAATCAGAACTTCTACATTCTCAGTGTCGACGGCACGGGACGCTACCGTGTCGCTCGTTATGTGGACGATGCGTTCTCGGTGTTACGCGATTGGACATCGTCGCCGTCCATTAATGCCGCCGGTTCGCCCAATCGGCTGAAGATCGAAATGGCTGGCGACGAACTGACGTTCTACTGCAATGGTCAGCGTCTTACAACCCTGCGCGACAGCGCCTTTCAAAGCGGTGAACTTGCGTTTGGGACAGAAACCTTCGATGAAGGACAGGGTGTGGTTCGTTTCAACAACCTGCTGATACGCGGTCGGTAGTTCATGTGGATCAAGGAGCGTACATCCTATGAAAATTATTGTGGTCGGCACCGGCTTTGTTGGTCTGACTCACGCAGCGGTCTGCTCGGAGTACGGACACGAAGTCTATGCATACGATATCGATCGCCAGCGTATCGAAGCGTATCGGTCATGTCGTCCTGACGCGATCGAACATTACGTGCACGAGCCTGGATTGACGAACATCATTCTCGAGAACCATGGGCGGTATCTGTTTTTCGTTGACGATATTGAATCGGTGATCGAAGGCGCCGATGCGCTCTTTCTGTGCCTGCCAACGCCTCCCAAGCCAGATGGATCATCGGATCTCAGCTACTATTTTGCTGCGGTGCATCATCTTGCGGAACTGCTGGCGCGTCGGCGCGATCAGCGTCGTGTGGTGCTGATCAATAAAAGCACCGTGCCAATTGGTACGGCGCGGCAACTGGAGCGTGTCTTGCGTGATAACCACGTGCCTAATGCAGGGGTTGCCTCGAATCCGGAATTTCTCCCTGAAGGCGACGCGGTCGAAAAGTCACGCCGACCGGACCGGGTGGTGGTCGGCGCGGACTGTGAGGAAGATTTTCGCATTCTCCGCCGGATTTACTCACAATTTGTCAATCACGTGCGTATTCGCTACATCGAAACCACGCCGGAAACAGCGGAAGCGATCAAGTATGTGGCCAACACGCTGTTGTTGACCTACATCTCGTTCTGGAATGGGGTAGGGGCGCGTCTTGCCGAGACGTTCCCAAATATCGTTATGGAAGATCTGAAGCGTGGCGTTACCGCCGATGCGCGCATCAGCACCTGGGGATCATATGTGTCAAATGGCGCCGGCGGGTCGTGCTTTGGGAAGGATATCCAGTCACTTATTTATCAATTGAAAACGGCCGGGCAGTCGGTTGATATCCTGCAGTCGGTCTACGGCATCAATGAATATCAGAAGACCTACCTGATCGATCGCGCGATCCGGGAAGCAGGGGTCAGTTTCAATAATAAAACGGTCGCCCTGCTGGGGCTGGCGTTCAAACAGCGCACCAACGATATGCGCGATTCATCATCGCTCAAGGTGGTCGAGGCATTGCTGGGCAGAGGTGTACGCGCCATTCGCGCCTACGACCCGATGGCGTTGCGTGAGGCGCGCAAGTTCTTCGATCCCGAGAAGAACCATCTGTTTGAACGCATTTCCTACCATACATCGGTGCGTGACGCACTTGCCGGATCCGATATGCTCTTCATTTCCACCGACTGGGAAGAGTTTCGCGGTCTTTCGCGCACGATCGAAGAGACGGTTTCACCGCCATATCTGGTCATTGATGGACGCCGTATGATCCCCGATTACACCGAACTGGTCGCTGCTGGCTACGGGTACCTGGCCGTCGGTTCGCCCTATATGCCGGCGGGTGAGGTGGCGCCAAACCGTGTCGGGCGACAGATCTGAACGATCATTTGTCATCATTCTGTAGCTCTGTTGGGGTCGTATTGTACGCCTGAGTACGATATAATGGGATGGGGCTTTTCTTATTAAGAAAACATCAATTGCTCGTCTGATCCGATTGCTGCCGCCGAACGCGACCTGCCAATGAGTTCGCAGTTTTCGACAACCGACGTCCCGGCGGGCATCGAGCCTGCTGCCAGCCTCGATCCGCGGCTGGAAGGTTTGATGCGTATCGCGCAGGCGGCCGAGACCGCCACGACGCTGGAGCAACTGTTGCACCGTTCGCTGACCGAACTGTGTCAGTTGTGCCAGGCGGATCGCGCGTTTGTCCTGCTGTTCGATGCTTCCGGTCGGACGACGCTGGCATGCACCCATCCATCGCCTGACGATGCGCCTGCGCTGACGCTCGACAGTCTGGCAGGCGCGATGGATGTGCTGCAGGTGCGGCATCCGATGGTTATCCACACGGAAACGACGCAGGGAGAACAGGATGCTGCGCTGCTCAGAGCATGCGGTGTGCAGACGATGGTTGTTGTCCCTCTCATCGCCAGTGATGAAGCGCTCGGGGTTCTGGCGGTCGGCAGCGCCCATGCTGCGCGGGTGTTTGGAGCGGAAGATGTGGCGTTCATCAGAGCATTGAGCAGTCAGATGGCGCTGGCAATCGCTTCGTTTCGCAGCCGTGACGCTGCCGAACGGCGCACTCAGGAACTCAAAACGCTCAACGACATCGCGGCGACGATTACCTCAACCCTCGATACGCGCGAAGTGTATCGCCTGGTTGTTCAGCAACTCAGTGACTACTTCCACGTCGAAGCCGGTTCGCTCTTGCTGCTTGACGAGTCTACCGGCGATCTCGAGTTTGTCATGACCATCGAGGGGGGCGAGGAAAAACTGGCTGGCATCCGGGTGCCGGCTGGTCAGGGTGTCGTGGGGCATGTGGTGCGCACGCGTCAGTGGGAAATTGTGCACGATGTCGCCTGCGATCCGCGATTCTATCGCAAGATCAGCGAAACGACCGGCTTCCCGACGCGCGCGATCCTGTGCGTGCCGATGATTGCCAAAGGGCGCGTGATTGGCGCGATCGAACTGCTCAACAAAATTGGCGGTGATTTCGAAGAAGAGGAAGCGCTGCGACTGATGCGCATGGCCGCATTTATCGCTGTTGCTATCGAGAATGCGCGCCTCTTCCAACAGGTTGCCGCCGGGCGCGACCGTATGGCATCCATTCTGCATTCCACCGCCGATGGTATTCTGATGGCGGATATGCGGGGCGAAATCCAGCTTGCCAATCCACTGGCAGTGCGGATATGCGCGTGTCCAGAAGAGACTCTGATCGGGCGACGGATCGATGATGTGGTGGCTGAATTACAGGCGCGTGCGCATGAAGTCTCGACGCCTGTGTGGAACCAGGATGCATCGGCGCCGGTTCAGATCAGCGATCTGGCGCTGACCGACAGTGTGCACCGTTATGTGCGATTGCTGCGGCTTCCTGTCTATGACGCGCAGAGCGAACCGCGCGGCGAATTGCTTATTCTGCGCGATATTACGCAGGAACGCGAACTGGAGCAATTGCGCGAAGATTACACCAGTATGCTGGTGCACGACCTGCGCGCGCCATTGACGTCGATTATGAACGGGGTCATGATGCTGCAGCGCGGGATTGTCGGGCCAGTCAATGAGCAGCAACAGGAACTGTTGAAGATCGCCTATCAGGGCAGCCAGACAATGCTGCACCTGATCAACACGTTGCTCGATATCGCAAAACTGGAACAGGGGCAGATGGCGCTCGATCTCAAGCCGCTGCCCATTTTTGGCGTCATCGACCAGGCCATCGAACGCCTGCAGCATCTTGCCAGCAGTCGTCACGTCACGATCGAGCAGCGCCTGGCGCCGTATCTGCCACCGGTTGAAATTGATGGCGAAAAGATTGTACGAGTGCTTCAAAATCTGCTGGACAACGCTATCAAGTTCTCGCCGACGCAGAGTGTGGTGACAATTGGGGCGTTTCTGTCCGGCGGCTCGTCTGCGCCTCCAGAGGATGCGCCTGTGCACGTTCCGATGACCGACGAGGCGCGTCTGGTGGTGTGGGTGCAGGATCGCGGTCCGGGTATACCGCCTGCCTATTTTCAGCGCATCTTCGAGAAGTTTGGTCAGGTGCGCGGTCGAAAGGTGCGCGGCACCGGCCTTGGTCTCACCTTCTGTCGCCTGGCAGTCGAGGCGCATGGCGGGCGGATCTGGGTCGAAAGCGTCGAAGGATCGGGTAGCGTCTTCGCCTTCGCTCTGCCGGTAAAACGTGATAACTGATCGCCTGGCGGCGACGTTGCCGAAATGACAATCTATTCATTGAATGATTTACAGTCTTCTTATTCCATACGTCGTTTTCATGCTTGATACGTTGATCTGAGAAGACTATAATGGGACTGTCAGTTTGAGGCTTGTAAATCATTGGTTGAATAGATAAAAGGCGAATTGGCATGCATGGGATTGTATCGGTATTCCGCTCACAAATCCGATACAAAATTATCTTTCCGTACCTGGCGCTGACCCTCGTTGTGATGATGGCAGGCGCGGCGATAGCGGTCGGTCTGGTGGCGGCTTCCTGGGAAGAACGGCTCCAGAATCAGCTGGCGCAGGTGGCGCGCAACACAACGGATGCGCTCGTGCGACGTGAACGTAACCATCTGGAGTTTTTGCGCCAGGTGGTGTTCGCGCCGGCAAACAATGATATTCCGGCAGTGGCCGATGCGTTCGCCAGCGGCGATGATGACCAGGTAATGCGTGCACTCGACCCGTACTATCGGTTTGGCGTCAGCAGCGTCAATCTCGATTTTGATCGCATGATCGCGTTTGATCGCAATGGCAAAACCCTGGTTGACTGGCTGCGGGTTTCGGAGAATCCTGCCGCTCCTCCGGTGCGCGTGACGACGACTGACCTCTCCAGCCTGGATTTCGTCCGGTTGATCCTCGCCGGTGGAACAATCAATGGTGATGATAAGTTTTCGAACCTGATCTATTTTGCGCCTGATGTGCAACCATATTTCTATACGGTAGCGCCGGTGCGCAAAGATAATCAGGTGGTCGGCGGAATCTTGATTGCGGTCAAAAGCGATCGACTGCTTTTCTCACTTGAGCGCAGCAGTCAGGCGGCGGTAACAACATTCTACGATCTGTCGGGACAGGCGATCAGCACGACATTGTTACCGCGTGCGGAGTTGAGTGCGCTCAATATGCCGCCACCGGTGCTGCAGGCGTTGCTCAATGGGCAGGCGCAGTCGATCTTTACGGTTGAATTGCGGCAGCGCGGGTATCAGCTGGCATATAGCCCGCTGGTTATCGCCGGTGTTCAGGTGGGGTACTTCTCAGTCGGGCTTTCACGCGACTTTCAGGTGCAGCAGTTATCCTTGAGCCGAAACGTGGTCATCGCGATTGCCATAGTCCTGGCTGCCGGATCGGTGATTCTGGGGTACCAGATTGCGCGCCGAATCACACGTCCGCTGGCGGATCTCGTGGCAACGGCTGAAGCGGTGACCGGTGGCGATCTCGAAGCGCGCTCGACGGTCATGTCGCCTGATGAGTTTGGACGCCTGGCGCTTGCGTTCAACCAGATGACCGAGCATCTTGCACGGTTGTATCGCACCAGCCGCGACCTCAATCAGGCAATTGAAGTCACGCCGGTGCTGAAGGTGACCGAACGCGCAGCACGATCGCTGCTGCCCGATGTCGATGTGCTGGCGTTGATCGCAGAGGAAGGCGCCCTGCAGTATCATATCGATGATGAATTGCCAGGAATTGTGCAAAGCCTCCGGCATGTGCAGGTGCCGCTGAGTGACCCGCTCGTGATCGAGCTTGCTGGCATGCAGCGTGTCGTGCAGGTGTCTCCCGATGAAGAGCCGCGTCTGGCGTCGTTTGGTCTGACGCAGGTCGCCGGTTATCGGAGCCTGATCCTGTCGCCGCTGGTGGTGCAGGGAGAACCGGCAGGGATGTTGATCCTGGCGCATCGCGATCCCAATGCGTTTGATGGCAGTACGTCGCCTTCGCTGATCGCAATTGCCAACATGGCGACGAGCGTGCTCTATAATGCCGTGCTCTTCGATCGAGTCCAGAGCGAAGCGTTGCGGCGGCGCGCCATCCTTGAGTCGATCGCCGATGGGGTGATTGTGCTCGATCGTCAGCGATATATTGTGATTGTCAATCGTGCAGCCGAGCAGATGCTGAATATGCACGACTGGCAGTTCGTTCGACGTTCCTTCAGCGAGATCCCGCTTGTGCGCGTCGATGTCCGGCACGAGGTGTTCAGCGAAAATGGCATGGGGCATCGCGATCATTTCCGTTTGGGCGATCGTGTATTGCGTCTGAGCAGTGCGCCGGTTATCACGGGAGAGGGTTATCAAATTGGTGAAGTGGTCGTCCTGCAGGATATTTCGGCTGAAGCAGCGGTTGATCGCGCCAAAACCGATTTCATTGCAACCATCTCGCACGAGTTGCGTTCTCCATTGACGGTGATCTATGGCTATATTGATCTTTTGCTGCGTGGCCTGGTGGGCGAACTAAACGGCGAGCAGCGCGATCTGCTCGAAGCCGTGCGGAGTCGCGTTGAATTGATGAATAATATTGTCAAAAATGTGATACTGGTCGCCAGTATCGAAGCCCATACGCTTCAGACTGACTTCGCCCCCCAGGATGTACGGCACATTCTCGATGAAGCGGTGACGCCGATGCGCAAGGCGTTCGAACGCAAAGGTCTGGCGGTGACGGTGAGGACGCCAGATGATCTGCCGCCAGTGCGCGCCGACCGCGAACAGCTGCTGATCATGCTCAGTCAGGTGATCGATAATGCGCGCCGATATACCCAGCAGGGCGAAGTGACGATCACGGCGCATCGGCGCGATGATGGTATGGTGCAGGTCGATGTTGCTGATACCGGTCCGGGCATTCCTGCCGATCAGATGCAACGCCTGTTTACGCGCTTCTTCCGTGTCGAAGGGAATAATTCACCCGAGCGCGGCAGCGGTCTCGGTCTGGTGATTACACGACAGCTGGTCGAGCGCCATGGCGGTAAAGTGTGGGCGCACAGCGAAGTTGGGCGCGGCAGCACATTTAGCATAGCACTCCCTATCGCCCATGAGTACACAGATGCCATCTCAGGCCCACACGCGACGCGGGCGACAGCCTGAACCGCTGCGCTGGATCGTTGCCTCAGCGCTGCTCCTGGCGCTGCTCTCGATCTGCTGTGTGGCGGAAGTTGTGATGCGCGCGCTTGTTCCCCGCAATATGGCGACGGCGCTTAATCTGCTCTCGAAAGACCGCGCCGATTATAGTCCCTGGCTGATACCGCTCGATATCGCTGCCATCCCGCCCGAAGCCGCCGCTCAGGAGGCTGCCGAGCGCGCAACGGCGACCAGTATCGCCGCGCGGGGCACGCCGACACCCGTCATCGTCGGTAGCGTTCCGACTGCGCCGGTGCCAGTGGTGCCGCCAGCTCCCGATGCGCCGACGCCAACCCCTGGTGATGTGCTCGTGGTTGAACCGCCGACAGTGACGCCTCGTCCTGTTGGCGCGTTGCCTACCAGTACGCCCGTTATTGCGACCTTTGAACCTGCTACGAACACGCCAGTCGTGCCGCCGGTGAATCAACCGACTGCGACAAACACTGCCTCACCGGTCGTCCCACCAACCGAGACGCTGCGTGCAGAACAACCAACATCGACGCCCATTCCGCAGCCGACAGCCACGACGCAACCAACCGGTACACCGCAACCGACCAGTACGCCGACCCTGCGTCCGGCGTCACCCACGCCGCTGCCGCCAACCGTGACCCTGACACCGTCGGTCATCCCAACGGAAACGCCGACGCCGGTTCCAACTGATACGCCGACGCCGGTTCCAACTGATACGCCGACACCTGTGCCGCCGACGCCTGTGCCGCCGACGCCGACATTTACGCCAGTCCCAACACCGACATTTACACCAGTCCCGACGCCGACGCCAACGTTTACGCCAGTCCCAACACCGACATTTACACCGGTCCCGACGCCGACGCCAACGTTTACGCCAGTCCCAACACCGACATTTACACCGGTCCCGACGCCGACATTTACGCCGGTTCCGACGCCAACCGAGACGCCAGTTCCGACGCCAACTGAGACGCCAACCCTCACACCGACGCCAACACCTGTCCCAAATGTGCAGGTGACGAAGAGCGTTTCTGGTGATCCTGTTCAGGTTGGTCAACCAGTTACCTGGACAATCCATGTGACCAATACAGGAGCCACGAATGTGACTGTCACCCAGATTGAAGATACATTCGAGACAGGTAATTCGCTGGATCCACCTCGATTCAGTATCGGGTCATGCAGCAGTCCGCAGGGAGGGTCTTGCAATACCCCCTCATTCTCTCCAGGAGGCGCGGTTACGTGGACGGGGAGCGTCGTTCTTGCGCCCGGACAAAGCATGCAACTTGAGATAAGCGGGGTCTTTGTAACCCAGCCCCCGCCGGGAAGCGATGCCCGCTGCAATATTCGCTGGGAAGTGACAGTTTCAGAAATTGGTACTATTTCCTCGGCGACGCCAGCGTTGTGTGTTACGGTCTTGCCGCCCTGATCGCGACCTCGAACCGCGTAGAGGCGTGGTATTGCAGAGAGACGAGACGGTGCATTAGACAGACCACCGGCATTCGGAGGGAAAGCGTCGGCGCGCTCTCCATCTCCAATCCGCACGTGCGCCAGTACAGTGCGCAACTGATGAAGATTAACTGTGAAATCGGGTATACTCTGGCAGGCGGTTGTCTTGCATCATTCGTTCTCGCCCGTGTCTGCGGGTATTGCCCGGTTGGGGCACGGCGCCGCCGTGCCCCGACGGGGTTCTCCTCCAGCGCGCGTGGGCGCGCCTGTGGTCATGGCGATAGTTCTCCGCCGCTGCGTGACGGCAGGCACGTCGATGCTGCGGGTCGCAGCCGCTCGGTTCGCCTGGGTATCATCGCCGTCTCCTGTCCCTCTGCAGGCGAGGGGTTGGGGTCGGCGATGAAGATCGCGGGTATTGCCCGGTTGGGGCACGGCGCCGCCGCGCGAGGCGGTGACCATCCTTTCTGGTATTGCCCGGTTGGGGCACGGCGCCGCCGTGCCCCGACGGGGTTCTCCTCTAGAACGCGCGAGCGCAGCTGCAGTCATAGGCGATAGTTCTCCGCCGCTGCGTGACGGCAGGCGCGTCGATGCTGCGGGTCGCAGCCACTTGGTTCGCCTGGTTATCATCGCCGCCCCCTTATCTCCTGCAGGCGAGGGGTTGGGGTCGGCAATGAGGATGGTGGGCGTTGTCTCGGCTATCTGGCAGGTTATGGCGTCATGACGATCGGCAGGTAGACCCGGTACGATGCAGGCGGTATGGATACTGCCGGGCGACTGCTGTACAGTGTCACGACTTCCGCCTGGTTGCTGATGGGGTTGTGGTGGTGGAGCAGCAGCACATCCTGGGTGCGACGCGCTGCCAGAACGTCCGGGTTGACGATGCCCGTGACCTGCGCGCCGTCGATGCCAAAGAAGAAAGGTGTCGGCAGATCGGCTCGAACGACGCCGGTATCGGGCGACGTATTGAGCGGTGCAATCGCTGCTGAGCGAAGATCACAGGTGATGACCCCACTGGCGGGAACGCGGTCGATCCGCCCGGTAAATTCGCCAGCGTCGCGCGCGTATGTTTCGACGTAATAGTTGAACACCGGTGCATCGGCTGAAAGACCGAGGAATCCTGCGGTGGTCGCCAGCGCTATGACCGATGTCTCAAATGGTGCACTGTCGAGGAACGGTGCAGCCGAGGGTGGCGGGATAAAGTTCCAGTCGGTCAGGCGGAGCAGCGTTAACGAGCCGTCTGGTTCTATTCGGTAGAGAATGGCACGGAACACGTCGTTGGGGCGGGTAAAGCCTGCGGCGCCGCTAACCGGCAGGATTGCGCCAAGACTCGTATTGACCAGCACGAACTCAGGGATGTCATCCGGCGGACCTGATCCGCCCGGACCGGTTGTGCTGATATAGACGCGATACTGCACCTCATTGGGTGTCGCCCAGGCGGCGTATCCAGCCAGACCAAAGAAGATAACGGTGTTATTGCCTTCCCATCCACGCGCCGGGTAACTGCTGGTCACACCGACGTAGCGAACATCGGCGGGGCGCAGATTGGGTGACAAACCGGCAATTTGCGGACTGCGACCTTCGGGAGCAAGTTCGTAGGCGCTCACCAGCGGCGTTTGGGCGCCGCGCGGCGAGGAGGGTTGATTGCGCATACCGCTGTTGCGCAGCGCAATGCCGAACGTCGTGGCATCGGGAAGGAGTGCAACTTCTGGTTGGAACGCCGCACTCTCCGAAGCGGCTCTTGGAACGATCTGGAAGGGCGTTCGCGTCGTCTGTTCGTTGATCAACCGTCCGCGACCGGTGAAGCCTCGAAGGTGCCAGGAGGCGTTGCCCCCGCCGATCACCAGGATAACTTCGCCGGAACCAGCAACGAACTCCTTACTGGCAGCTGATGATGATGTGGCTGGCGAGCTGCCGGCGCGGAAAAAACGCACCTTGTGGCTGCCCGGATTGGTGACGCTGAATGCGCTCACCGAGCCAACCGGCAGGTTGGCGACCAGCAAGGCGCCATCGAGGTACACATCGACAGCCGAACCGTCGCGCAGCGGATTGCCGTTGAAGACGTGCAGCATGATCGTATCACGCGGCAGAGATGGTTCGGGTATTTCATCGACCAGCGCCAGCTGCGGGTTGCGCCAGGAACCATACACCACAATCGTATAATCACGCCCATCATCTACATCAAACTCTCTCGCAACGAGTGGCGGGGAAGTCAACGGCGCTCCAGGCTGAAACACACGCACCAGTTTTCGCCCCGGGCTGAATGCGCGATATCTGCCTGTTTTTCCAGGATTGAGCGAGGACTCGATCTGTTGGTCATCAATAAAGACGGCGACCCGGTCGAAATCGCCGGCGTGGGCTGCACGGAGACGTGCGCCGAGTGTGCTGCGGATCTCGATGACGCCGCTGTGCTCCGCCATATAGTACCGCTCAAAGACAGGCGGATCGCCGATTTGACGCTGTGGCGTCGTTTCGTCGCGGGTGAAGTCGAGCACTGCCGGATCGACAGAGATGCGCACCGGAACATCCAGGGTTTGCCCTGGGTTCAACGCATACGGACCCGGTGGCGTTTCGATCAGCACTCCCTGCTCCTCAGCAGCAATAATCGGGGTGAGACGCAAGGTGCGCGTATGACTGCCGGTGTTTGTCATCCGCAGTGTCTTTTGAAATTGCTGCGGCTGGCTGATCCATGGGGCGCCAAACGACAATGAGACGGCGGAAGGATTGTCGGCGTCGAACGCCAGCACATCGTAGGCGAACAACAGCGACACATCGAGCCTGCCCGCGCCTGCAAGCGATGGCGGATACAGGTTGCCGGACGCATCGCGCGTCGGGCGAGCCGCATTCATGAGCGCCGCCTTAATCTGCTCAGGCGTCCATGAGGGATGCAGCTGGCGCAGCAGTGCTGCTGCGCCAGCAACGTGCGGCGCAGCGATCGATGTTCCACTGAGCGACTGCGCGCCTGCCCCGGATCCAGCGGCAGCCGAGCGAATCGCCAGCCCGGGTGCAACCAGGTCGGGTTTGAGCATTCTGGCGCGCTGCGGACCGCGTGATGTCAGCAGGTCGAGACTGTCGGGCGGCAGTGATGGGTCGCGTCCGGTATCGACTGAGGCGCCGACCGTGATAGCCCGATCGGCGGATGCGGGCGAATTGACACTGTAAAATGTATTGCCGGTGTCACCTGCTGCAACCACCACCACGACCCCGGCTTCCACTGCTCGATTGACCGCAACCGCGTCCGGGTCGGTTTCGCCGCCGAATGGCGAGCCGAGCGAGATATTGAGGACATCCACCAGGCGGTCTGACGTGTTGCCATCGCCGTTTGGGTCGATGGCGTAGTCGATGGCGCGGGTCAGGAACGTGGTTGTTCCACGACAGCCGAAGATTTTCAAGGCGACGAGCGCTGCGTCCGGGGCTGCGCCAGGTGCAACGATGAACTCTTCGAACGATACGCTCCCGGAATAGAGCCCGCGGTATGTTCTGCCCGCCGGATCGACGCCATAACCAGCCGCGATGCCTGCCACGTGCGTACCGTGCCCGCCGCTGATGCGTCGTGCAGCATCGGCGCCCTCGCCGGCGCAATCAAGCGGATCGGGATCGGGGCTGGCAAAAGGCGAGCCGAATTGTCCTGACGCATCATACGCATCACCGACAAAATCGTACCCCGCGATAACCTTTTCGGTTGGAAATGTTCCAGGTTCAATGACCGCTGGATCGTTGCTGCGAAATGCCTCTGCTGTGCCGGGCCCGCCAAATGTGGCATGGGTGTAGTCGATGCCGCTGTCGATAATGCCAATGCGCACGCCGCTGCCGGTCAGATGACCGGTAGCGCTCCAGAACTGCGGTGCGCCGATGAACGAGATGGCGCGAGCAGTCGATCGTTCTTTAGGTGGTATGATATGGATGTTCGCCACACCAGGCAGACTGCGGAGCATAGCCAGTTGATCCAGGGTTGCTGCCACGGCAATCCCGTTATAGGCGGTGCGTGCTTCGAACAGAACAGGAATATTCGAGGCCGCAAGCAGCTGTCGAAGTGTGTTCGGGTCTGAACTGGCGGCTTGCGGCGCCAGCGCGTCAACTGAAGGAGTTGATGGGCTGGAATCGCCCAGCTCGAGCATGATAGTGACGGGCTGACGGTGGTTCATGTACCCTGGTGGTGGCAACACGGTTCCCGATGGAGCAGTGGTAAAAGGTTCCTCGTATGCTCCGTGTGAGTACGAAGCGCGTGGAACAAGCATTGCAGGCAGGGCGATGCTCATCACGGCGATCAACACCGTAAGCCGTCGTCGCATGGTTATGGTTCTCTGTGAGTTCAGAATAACGCTCGTCCTATCTTATCATACGACGCAACCTGGTAGAATGACGATTTGTTCACTGAAACCGATGCGCGGGCTTAAGAAGTTGTTTATAAAACGGGACGCGGACCGGCAAGCCCCCAGAGGAGCAGGTAAATAAGTGCGCCAATGCACAGAAATGTACCATACGAGATATACTGCGGCACGTCGCGTTTGCCGATGCGTCGCGCCGCCACAAGGATCGCCGAGAATGCGCCTGCCAGGAGCATGCCGTACAGAAGGGCGCCGGGCAGGTTTGTCAGTCCAAGCGCCGCGCCAATGAACATGCCGAGATAGACATCACCCAGCCCGAACGGTGCGCGGTGCGCCGGAAACAGGAATTTCGCCAGCATGTAAAAAATGACAAATAAGATACCGGCAATCAACAATCCTGCCAGCGCATTCAACAGACTGTGGAAGGGGATGGCGAATGCAACAATCACGGTAGCCAGGGTGGCGCCGAGGGTTGGAAGGGTGTAGATCAGGCGATGTTGCCAGTCGATAGCGCCGGTCACGATAAGGACCGATGCCACTGCGGCGCTGTAGAACAGGCTGATGCTGAAGTGATGCTGGAGATAGAGCAGAACCAGCGTTACGGCAGTCAGCAGATCGATAATTGGATGTATTACATCAAGACGACGACCGCAGCAACGAGCGCGTCCACCCTGCAGGAGCCATCCAAACAGCGGCAGGAACTGCCACCATGCCAGTCGCTGCCCGCACCGCGTGCAACGGGGCCATCCCCCAAGTCCCTGCTCGCGCGGCAGGCGAATGATGATCAGGTTCAGGCATCCGCCCAGCAACAACCCTGCCAGCGTTACGAGAACAAGATCCACGCCGAGAGCACCTATACGGCCAGGCTTCTGGCTCGATCAAAAGCGGCAAACATCACATCGAGCGGTGCAGGTGCGCCCGTCCAGAGTTCAAACGAACGCGCAGCCTGTCGTACCAGCATACCGCGTCCATCAAGCGTGGCGGCGCCCGCCTGGGCTGCTTCGCGCAGCAGGCGCGTCGGCTGATACACCATGTCGAAGACCAGCGCCGTGGCCGGGATCAGGCGTCCTGGCAGGGGCGTTTCATTGGAGCGCCATCCCAGCGATGTGGCATTGATGATCACATCTGCAGCCTGGATCGCTTCGGGAACGTCCGGGTCATCGGGCGACAGTGCGCGCAGATACGGATCGTCATCGCTGCTAGCGAGCACATCCGCCAGTAATGCCTCGGCGCGCTCCAGCGTGCGATTGATGACGGTCAGCGCAGATACCTGCGCGGCAATGAGTGCGTATGCCGCAGCACGCGCGGCGCCGCTCGCTCCCAGAAGAACCACTCGCTTTCCTGCAGGATCGAACCCGGCATCCTCGCGCAGCGTCGCAATGGTGGCGGGCGCGTCGGTGTTGTATCCTTTGAGACGCCCTTCGGGAAGGCATACAATCGTGTTGACCGCTCCAATGTGTTCTGCCTGCAGGTCGAGTTCATCAAGGAGCGGAATGACGGCTATTTTATGGGGCAGTGTAACATTTGCGCCCAGTATATGTGAGGCGCGCAACGAAGCAACCCGGACTGGCAGTTCTGCACTGTCTGTCTGCCAGCGTTTATAGCGCGCAGCAATGCCAAGATGCTCGAACGCGGCATTGTGTAGAAAGGGTGACAGACTATGGCTCACCGGATCGCCGATTACGCCGGCTAACGCGATGGACATGTGAGATACTCCCGTTCGAAGCGCTGAAACTCCTCGAAGGTCACGGCAAAATTGTGTGCGCCAGGGTTCGTGCAGGATGCAACGAAGTACAGGTAGGGTGCCGACTCATCGGGGCGGGCGGCGGCGCGCAGCGCTGCCAGCCCCGGGCTGGCAATCGGACCGGGGGGCAACCCTGGATTGACCCGTGTATTGTACGGGCTGGCGATGCCGTTGATTTCATCAACGCTCAATGAATCGAGGCGGGGCCACCAGTTGCCGCGTTGTCCCAGAATGTACTGGACTGTCGGATCGGCGCCTAATTTGCCGCCGCCGGTCTCGGCGAGGTTCTCAGGTTTGAGGCGGTTCCAGAAGACGGCGGCGATTTTGGGCATTTCGTCTTCGCGCGCCGCTTCGCGCTGCACGATCGACGCCATCGTCACGATTTCGTGCACACTCACGCGCGGCACGGTGACGTCGCGCTCGAAGGTGGCATACTGTTCATCGAAGCGGTCGAGCATGATCTCGATCACCTCGGTGACGGTGGCTGTCACAGCAAAGCGGTAGGTATCGGGGAACAGGTACCCTTCCAGACTGGCGTCGGGCGGCAGGCTGTTGAGATAGAAGTGCTGCGACTGAAAGGCGGCGCCATTGCGCGCTGCGCGCAGGAATGCCTGCTCGGTGACATTGATCAGCCCGGCGGCAGCGATTTGCTCGGCGATTTCTTCGAGCCGCGACCCTTCGATGATCGTCACCTGCACTTCTTCGACGCGGCTGTTTTGCAGCGCTGCAATGATTTCGCTCATGGTCATATTGGAACGCAGCAGATAGCGACCGGCCTGCAACTCACCATCGAGTCCCTGCAGGCGAACGAGGAGGGTAAAGAGGATCGGCTGGCGGATAAGATTTGCTGTGCCGAGACGGGTGGCAATGACGCTGGCACTGTCGCCGGGCTCGACAATGAACTCGACAGGCGCAGCATCGATGCCTGCTGGACGCCGCAATTCGCTCAGCAGAAGGTAACCGGCGCATGCCACACTCAATGCCAGCAGTGCGACGCCGAGGAAAATTGCGCGCAGTGTTTTGGCGAAAGCAGTTCCACGAACAGTGTCGGACATGTGCTCAGCAGTCTGCTCTCGAACCCGTGATCAAAGGTGATCACGATGTTCTTCCTGCCCCGATTCCGTGCTGGAATCGTCTCTGACAGGCGTGACTTTCCCGACTACGATAGAGACCCCCTCTACCGCAGCGCCGCCATCACTGGTCGAACTCGCCTCGGGTAGGGCAGGTACGGTTGCCAGCCGTTGGAGGTTGATAGCCGCATTGACGTCGCGCTCATGCGCCGTGCCGCACTGAGGGCAAGCCCAGGCGCGATCACGCAACGTCAGCGCGTCGTTTTTCCAGCCACACACCGAACACAGGCGCGTGCTGGCGTACCAGCGATCGGCAAGGATCACGCGCGTGCCATAGCGCTGCGCCTTGTATGTGATCATGCGCCGGAACGCAGACAAGCCCACATCCGCAATCGCGCGGGCAAGCTTCCTGTTGGACATCATGCCCTGCACGTTCAGGTCTTCCAGCGCCACCGCTTGGTTTTCGCAGCAAAGGCGGGTGGTGAGCTTATGAAGAACATCCGCTCGGAGGTTGGCCACGCGCGCGTGCGTTCTGGCCAACCTTCGAGCAGACTTCTCGCGGTTACGGGAGACAGGAAGCTTTGTTCCCTTGGGAATGGGTTGGTTGGGCTCAAGCCCTGCTTGCACCTTCGCAGTGGTGAGCTTGCGGCTGAGCCGCCGGCTGCGTATCTGGATGCGCCGCATCGCTCGTTTGAGCGGCCTGGGCGCTTCAATCACTTCGCCAGTGGAGAGTGTGGCGAGCGCTTTGACGCCGAGGTCAATGCCGACAATCCCGTGGCCGGTGCGCCGACGGTAGAAGTCTTTGTCTTTGACCTCCACCTGGATCGCCACGTACCACCGATCCGCAGTGCGGGATACCGTCGCGCCCAGAATCTTGCCCTCAAAGCGGAGCGCCTCGGCCATTTCCACCCACCCTACCTTGGGCAGCCGAATGCGCTTATTCTCGATGCGGAACTTGTCGTTGGCGACATAAAAGCTCTCGCGGCAGCGCCCCTTTTTCTTGAACCGTGGCAGCCCCACGTCCTTGCCTTCTTTGCGGCTTTGGAAGGAGCGCTTGAAGGCCTTGTCCAGGTGCGCAAAGGGCTGCGCGTGCCCCCGTACGGGGGCGTGCGCGTCGCGGTGAATGTCCTTGATCCAGGGAAATTCGCGGTACTTGATGGCGTTGAACTGCTTTTTGAGCGCCATTGCATTCGGTTTCAACCCGGCGGCGTACTGCCGGTTCCATTCGGCCAGCGCCCAGTTCCAGACAAACCGCGCCGTGCCGCAGGCGCGTTTGAAGTACTCCGCCTGTTCAGCGCTGGGGGAGAGCCGTATCTTGTGCGTCAGGTGCATGGCGCTTCACCGCCGGCGTCTTGCTTCAAGGCTTCGTCAAGCGTCTTGCGATAGTTCCTCAGCCCATCCAGACGAGAGGAAAAGCAGTGCACAATCGTCATCACGTCGGCGCCATCTCCTGTTCTGGCGACAGACGCTCCTGGTTGAGCGCCAGGATTTCGCACCCGTGGTTTTTGGCGTCGTGCTCGAACCACGCGAACCCAAAGCGCGTCAGCCGATCCCGGTGCGCCAGGATCAGCGTTGTGACCTCGCCCCTGCCGATGGCGTCCATCAGGTCGAGAAAGCGCGTGCGTTTGCAATTCAGGCCACCGCCCACCTCTTCGATGAATTCGACGTTGGCAAGTCCGCGGGCGACCGCAAACTCTTCCAGCGCCCGGCGCTGGTTGGCGAGGTCTGGCTTCTGGGCCGCGCCGGACACCCGGCAGGAGGCAATGATGCGTGTTGGCTCAGGTTCGTGACGGCGCAGCCGCAGGAACTCGCGCAATTGCTGCTCGGTGTACAGCCGCCGGTTGCTGGGCGTTCTTGCTGCCGGCGCCAGCCGCCCTTCACGCTCCCAACGCTGAGGCGTCTTGACCGTCACACCGAGCAACCGGGCTGCCTTGCCAGAGGGAAACATACGCTTCATGAGTACTACTGTACATTATAAATCACTTTTGTCAAGACGAGATTCTAGCTCCATCATGGCGTTGGCGTCGGTAATGGCGGCGGCGTTTCGACCGGTACACGTTCAGGCGCCGTCACCAGCGATGCGCTGACCCACCCGCTTCCATCCACGCTGCGAATCTGGGAAGACGCCGCAGCGGGCGAACCGAGCCGCACACGATACCAGGCGCCATCAGGGGTTACCCCCAGGAAAATCAACGCGTCTCCTGCCGTCACACTGCCGATGACATTATCGGGCAGGCGCGCCGGTGTTGCGCGCACATTTCCTGATGTGACCACCACACCGGTCAGTGTGGATGGCTCCACGGGGGCAGGCGGCGTTGTCGGTAGAGATGGCGATGCAGCAGGGGACGGCGCCAGAGTGGGCAAGGTCACGACCGCCTGTGGCGCGGTTGTGTTCACGGGAGGCGCGATGAATACCGGCGCCGGTTCGACCCGACCCGTCTGGCGCAATTCGTCGCGCAGCTCGGTCAGCACGCTCCAGGCAAAGATTAGTGACACAAGCATCAACACACAGGCAATGGCGGTTTTGACCAGTTCAGCGACGCGCGCCAGCAGGGTGCGGCTCTGCATCTGATCGAGCACGACTCGCGCTGTGTCGCCGACCGACTCGCCCCAGCTGGTTTTACTGCGATCAGTGCGCGCCACACGGCGCAGTTCAAGCAACGCGCGCGCATCACCAACTGTTGCCAGGGCGCGCACCGCTCCCCAGCGCACATTACTGTTCGGATGGCGGAGCGCTTCGACCAGAGAACCGGCAGCGCGACCGTCGCCAATTTGCCCCAACGCCTCGGTTGCACGATACGCAAGCAGCCAGGGTTCGTGGGTGCGCAGCGCCTCGATCAATGCCGGCACTGCCGGTTCGCCGAGCACAACCAGATCTTCGACGGCGCGTGCGTGCAGAGGGTGACCTGGATCGCCAAGGGCGCCGATCAGCATCATAATACGCTGCCGGAGTGCGGCATCAGCGATGTGTGCGCTCACCCGCCGGTCGGATGGCGTCAGAGTGCGGGTCGCCTGCACCAGGCTGCGCGTGGCCGCTGGCGCGCCGTCGATTGACTCGTCGCCGGACGCTTCCGCAGGCGAGCCGTTGACCTCATCTGGCTTCTTGGAGTCGTCGGGTAGTGTCATAGGCGTGGTTGATCGCGGGCAGCGCCGGGTTCAGGGGCGGTCGCGCGCAGTCGTGCGGAAAACCGCTCGACGATTGCGTCGAGAAGCATGTCCGCCGCTGCGATTTTGGGCAGCAGCGGCAATCGTTCGATCCCCTGGGCATCAATCAGGATAAGTTGAATATCTTCGGCGCCGATACTGGCGACCGCCTCATTGGCGACGATCATGTCAAGCCCTTTACGTTCGAGTTTATCGCGCGCATACGTCAGCAGATCGTGGGTTTCGGCGGCGAATCCGATCTTGACCAGATCGCGGCGATGCGCGATACTGGCAAGAATATCAGGGTTGCGCACCAGGCGGATCGTCAACTCTTCGTCGTCCCCTTTCTTGATCTTTTGCCCGGCGGCGACAGCTGGTCGAAAATCGGCGACGGCAGCGTTCATGATCAACAGATCAGCATCAATGATAGCGGACTCCACCTCGCGTTGCATCTCGATCGCTGTCTCAACGCGTACCAGTGTAACAGCAGCTGGCGGTTGCACGGTCGCCGGACCGCTGATCAGCGTCACGGATGCGCCGCGATCGCGGGCGGCGGCGGCAATCGCGTATCCCATTCTGCCTGAGGCGCGATTGCCGATGAAACGGACTGGATCGATGGGTTCATGCGTTCCGCCAGCGGTAACCACCACGCGACGTCCGCGCAGCGGACCGGATGTGCGCCCAAGGAGCGCGCGGATCTCTGCTTCGAGGATGGACGGCTCCGGCAGTCGTCCACGCCCGATCACCGGTTCCGCCATGCGCCCGTATGCCGGTTCGAGCACCGTCACGCCACGTTGCCGCAGGAGCGCAATGTTCGCCTGGGTCGCCGGATGTTCGTACATGCGCGGATTCATTGCCGGAGCGATCAGAATCGGCGCGGTCGTCGCCAGCGCAGTCGTCGTGAGCAGATCGTCGCACATCCCGGCGGCAAGCCGGGCAATCGTGTTGGCAGTGGCAGGCGCAATCACCAGGAGATCGGCATGCTGGCCAAGCGACACATGTCCGACGACGCCATCTTCCGGCAGTGCCCACATATCGTCGAGCACCGGTCGGCCGGTGAGCGCCTGAAAGGTTGCCGCACCAACAAAACGCTGCGCAGCGGTCGTCATGATAACATCGACGACTGCGCCATCGAGCGTCAGGTTACGGGCGAGTTCGGCGACTTTGTAGGCAGCGATACTGCCGGTGACGCCAAGAAGAATGTGTTTGCCAGTCAGGATGCTCATCTGCCCACCCACCAGGCGGTGATGCGCTGCGTGCCACAGGTGCGGGCGCATTGTAGCACCGGCGACAGGCGGCGTCAATGAATGGGAGCACGGTTATGCCAGGTTTCCTGGACGGCGAAGATCTTTCACCCAATGCGCTTGAGCGCGCTCGACAGACAAGCCGCGGGTACATCGATCTGACAAGCAGCAACCCGACGCATCAGGGTCTTTTATTTCCGGCAGATGTTCTCCAGCGGGCATCTGCCGCCTACTGGTCGAACCGGCGGTACGACCCGGAACCGCGCGGACTGCAGTCGGCGCGTCTGGCAATTGCTCAGTACTACGCTGAACGCACGCCGGCATTGACGCTGAATGCCGATCAGATTGTGGTGACAGCCAGCACAAGTGAGGCATACAGCCTGCTGTTTGCCTTGCTGACCGATCCGGGCGACAATGTGCTGGCGCCGGCGATTACGTACCCGCTCTTCGAGTATCTGGCGATGGCGCACCATATTGAATTGCGCCCGTATGCGCTGGACGAACGGCGGGGCTGGCGCATCGATCCAACAAGCCTCCGGCTGCAGGTGGATGAACGTACCCGCGCGATGCTGATTGTATCACCGCATAACCCGACAGGCGCCGTGCTGGCATCGCGTATGCCGGTGTTGCGCGCCCTTAATCTGCCCATTATCTGTGATGAGGTATTCGCAGCATTCCCGTATCGCGCAGCGACAGTGCCTCCGGTTGGCGCGCTCTGCCCGGAATTGCCGGTCTTTCATCTGAATGGCATCTCAAAGATGTTCGCACTGCCTGATCTGAAACTTGGCTGGATTGCGCTGAACGATGCAGCGCACGACCGGTTTGGCGAACGCCTCGAGGTCTTGAATGACACCTTTCTTGGCGCCAATACTCTGACACAGACCATGCTGCCCGCGATCTTCGAGCATGGTCGCGCATTCACGGCTGCGATGCATCAGCGTATACGCCAGTCACTCGATATGGCGATCGCCATGTTGTCTGGTTGCGATGTCGTGCGCGTGCATCCGCCGGACGGCGGGTATTATCTGTTCCCCGAGATTGCCGGATGGAATGACGAAGAGGCGTTGACACTTTATCTCCTCGACCATGGCGTGCTGGTGCATCCAGGCTATTTCTATGGCTATGAGCGGGGAGCGCATGTCGTCATCTCGTGCCTGGTCGAACCGCTGCAGTTGCAGATGGGGATCGAGCGCCTGGTTGCGGCGCTTTCCGCATGGGTTTCAGCGCGCGACTCCTCATCGTAACGAACCATGTGGCATAGTAGTTTCGGAAAACGCTTGACAGTAATGGTATGATAGAATAGACTGCAACATCTGTTTCGAGTAGCCTCTTTTTGCGTTCATACTGCGCATGACAACGCTGGTTGCGATCAAAGGCGGAAAAGACGGTCTCCGGATGCATCTCAACGAGGCAGCCGGGTGGTCTGAGGTGCTGGGAGCGTTGCGCAGTCAGCTCGATCAGGGGGCGCAATTCTTCAATGGCGCGCGGGTTATCATCGATATCGGCAACCGGTCGCTCACGGAAGAACAGCTTGCAGAGTTAATGACGCTGATGCGTGAGCATCACCTCGAGGCATCGGCGCTGGCGTCGACATCGCGCGAGAGCCGATCCGCGGCGCGTGCTGCCGGTGTGGTTGCGCGTCCGGTGACACGAAGCGTCACTGCACCCGAGTCGCCCGACAATGCGCTGTTCGTCTGGCGCACCGTGCGATCAGGGCAGATTGTTCGCCACCATGGGGATGTCACCATCGTTGGCGATGTGAATGCCGGCGCAGAGGTTGTGGCAGGCGGCAGCGTCATTGTCTGGGGCCGGCTCCGTGGAACGGTTCACGCCGGGGCGCTCGGCAATCGTACAGCGATTATCTGTGCGATCGAGTTGCACCCGACACAGTTGCGGATTGCAGATCTGATTGCACGTGCGCCGGATGGTGCAGCGTCAGGGCATCCGGAAGTGGCGTACATCGATGGTGATCAGATCGCCGTAGAGTCGTGGGAACGATACCGAAGGTCGAATCGCAGCGACCCGTGACGCAGGGGTCAGGCTATTCGCCCTTCAGGGAGAGAACAACATGTCGCGGGTCATTACGATCACTTCCGGCAAGGGTGGCGTCGGCAAAACGACGTCAACCGCCAACCTCGGCACTGCACTGGCGATGCAGGGGTTGAAAGTGGCTGTTGTCGATGCCGACATCGGTCTGCGCAACCTGGATGTGGTTATGGGGCTGGAGAACCGGATTGTCTACGACCTGGTCGATGTCGTGGAAGGACGCTGTCGTCTGCGCCAGGCGCTGATCAAAGACAAGCATTTCCCCGATCTCTGTCTGCTGCCGGCGGCGCAAACGCGCGATAAGGATGCGGTCACGGCGGATGACATGATTGCGCTGACCAATCAGTTGCGCGCGGAGTTCGACTATGTGCTGATCGACAGTCCAGCCGGGATTGAGGCAGGATTCCGCAATGCCATCGCCGGCGCCGATGAAGTGCTGATCGTGACGACGCCGGAAGTCGCCGCCGTGCGTGACGCCGACCGGATCATTGGTCTGGTCGAAGCGTTTGAAAAAGGGCATCCGCGTCTGATCATCAATCGCCTGAAACCGCGAATGGTGAACCGCGGCGAGATGATGAGCATCGACGATGTCTTGCAGATCCTGGCGATCGACCTGATCGGCGTAGTGCCCGACGATGAGCAGATTGTGACCAGCACAAATCGCGGCGAAGTGGCAGTGCTGGATCGCAGTTCACGCGCGGGGCGGGCGTTCGCCGAGATTGCGCGGCGACTTGCAGGCGAAGATGTGCCGATCACAGTGTTTGACGACAATCCGGGTCTGTTGAACCGCATTTTTGGCGCATTCGGCATTCGAGCGCGGGGAAGTGAGCGATAGGGCGTGCGCTTTCCGACGATGGAAGCGTATCAGACCCTTTCGGCTATCGAGCGTAAACGAGGGACGCTATGAGTTTTCTGGATACATTGTTTGGCAAGCGTGAGCGGAGTTCCGATATTGCGCGCGACCGCCTGTTGACGGTGCTGGTCCACGACCGCGTCAAACTGACGCCCGATATGATGGAGCAGCTCAAAACTGAATTGTCGGCGGTTATTGCGCGGTATGTTCCTTCAGTAGACGCAGGCGCCATCGAGGTCACCCTGCTGCGCGGTGAGTCTGTCGATCACCTCAAAGCCGATATTCCGCTCCGACGAACGCCGCAGAAACTCTAGAGCGTCATGTGCTGGCTGCGTTTCAGCATATTGTGTCGCGCACGTTGGGTGTGCATTGAAGATTGCCAGCGTGTTCGATATAACCGGAAACGCCTCCCCGTGTAACAGGTTGTACGGAAGCGCCGTCAGCGCGCTCGTTCCGGCAACACATTCCCCCGACCATTACTGATAGCCGATACGCCTCCGCTGGTTGCATCACAGCGGTGTGCACATACGCATGCGTGACCGACGCGCAGGCGCGGTTTCCATGGGCATGGTGCGTATTGCAGGTGCGCCGGGGGCAGACGGTCAACAGCGGTCAACGAATGGACAACGAATAAACGAATGGGGGGCGTGGCGCGCACCGGGGGAATGGCGGGCGCTGGCGCGCCGGGGTGTGGGGTGCACGAGGTCAACGAATGGACAACGAATAAACGAATGGGGGGCGTGGCGCGCGCCGGGGGACAAGCGGTTAATGAATGGGCAACGGATACGAATGAGGGATGTGATATGCCAGGGGACAAGCGGTCAGCAAAGGTGCATCCGGCGGACTGGGTATTCGTTTATTCGTTTGCTATTCGTTGACAATCTCTGATGCAATCGCAACATAACATAACATAACATGGGGTCGGCGAAGGCGCATTCGGCGAGTTCAGTATTTACTCTTCCATGGTCTCTCTTACAAAGGAGCAGACGATGAAACCGGCAAGTCCTGGCTCTTATCTCGTTGATGACCGTCTTCACGGTCTGACGTACCAGGTTATCGGGCTGGCTATGGCCGTTCACAACGATCTCGGACCCGGCCATCGCGAGGTGACGTATCATAATGCGATGCACCAACGCTTCATTGACGCACTTCTGACTGTTGAAAGAGAGCCAGAACTACATATTTTAGATGACAATGGCAATCTGGTTAATTTCTACCTTCCTGATCATCGTGTCGAACAAACATTGCTGGTAGAGTATAAAGCGCACTCCTTCCCTCTCACCAGCGATGAGATTGCCCAGTGTATCGACTACTTTGCCGCCTCCGACTGCACGGTTTGTCTCTTGTTCAATTTTGGGAGGAGACGTCTGGAGTGGAAACGCCTCTTTCCTCCCAGAAACATCCTGGATCATCGTCGCCAGCGCTGGCAACGATAATCTGGCGAAGTGATACAGAATTGTAAAATCCCCCGCATGACTGTATGATTAAGGGGGGATTGGGTTGGCAGTCATTCCTGTCTGTTATAAGCGATTGAGAGGTGACCTATGACAACATCCTCCCTCCCCGTACTCGAGTTCATTCTGACAAACTACAAGAATTTCAATGCTCGCGCGCTGCGCGATGCCCTGATTGCGTACTGGCGTCACATCGAGTCGGGCGGAAAAATGTTCTGGGCAATGGCCGGGGCCATGTCATCGGCGCAGATCGGCATTACCCTTGCGCCTGCGATCCGCGAAGGTCTGGTTCATGGGTTGTCGGTGACGGGCGCAAATCTTGAAGAGTCGCTCTTTCGGCTCGTAGCCCACACAAAGTACCGCGACTTCCCGGACTACCGGTATTTCACGAAGGCTGATGATACGCGGATTTTTGAGGAGGGGCTGCGGCGCGTTACGGATACATCGATCCCGGAAGATGAAGCGTTCCGGGCCGTCGAGAAGATTATTGTTCCAATGTGGCAGAAGGCGGATGCCAGTAAAGACCGTCGCTTCTGGCATGAGTATTTCTATGAACTGGTGCAGGCGCTCGATCCCGACCAGTGCGAGGGGAATCCCGAGGAGTGCTGGTTGCTCGCCGCTGCGAAAGCCAACCTTCCGCTGGTCGTTCCTGGCTACGAAGACTCGACATTTGGCAATCTCTTCGCCTCGTATGTGAAAACCGGCGAGTGCTCCGCTTCGATCGTCAAGTCGGGCATCGAGTATATGGTCGCGTTCTATGACCAGTACATGGCGCTGTCGGAGGGGAAGGGCGTTGGTTTCTTCCAGATCGGCGGCGGTATCGCCGGTGACTTCCCGATTTGCGTCGTTCCGTCTATCAGGGAGGATTTGCGCCAGGAAGTCAGGCCATGGGCGTACTTCTGCCAGATATCCGACTCAACGACCTCTTATGGGTCCTACTCGGGTGCGACGCCGAATGAGAAGATCACCTGGGGCAAACTGACCGAACATACTCCTATGTTCGTGATCGAGTCGGATGCAACGATCGTTGTCCCGCTCATCCTCGCTGCGCTTCTGGAGTGCAGGCGCGCGCCGGAGACAGCCAACGCGATGATCGCGCGATGGCAGGGCGTCACGGTTCTGACGCACGTCTGACCAGCCCCGTGCAGCGACGGCGTATCGCCCCGTTGCTGCATCAGACTGGTGAAAGGTTGCCGGCAAGGGTTTCTCCGCATGTTACTCGGAGGTCTGTATGAGCGCCGAGGCTCGTCCGATCCGCTTCTCGCCGACGATCAAACTGATCACAGTCGCCCTGATCGCAGTCGCCTTCTTCTGGCTGGTGCGCGGCATGGGGAATGTGCTGATCCCATTCGTGGCTGCGGCCATTACTGCGTATCTGTTCAATCCGCTCATCACCTGGTTGAGTCGCCGCACCCGTCTTGGTCGGGCGATCTGGATCGGGGTGTTGTATATCGTTCTTGGGATCATCGTGTACGCTCTCTGGCGAACGCTCGGTCCGATGATTGAACGTGAGTACAGCGGCTTGCAGGCGCAAATACCGCACGCACTCAATCTTATTCAGCAAGAGTTGCTGCTACGTGATCGTATCGTGCTGGCGGGGATGAGCATCGACATGGCGCCGCTTGCTGAGGCGCTGCGTGAAGCAATTGCCGATTTCGGACGTCGTCTGCCCGGGCACGTGCCGCATCTGGTCGCCGTTGCCTTCGAAACGGTGCTGTTGTTTGTGACATACCTGATCATCACATTTTATCTGCTTGTGGAAGCGCCACGTATCGTCGAATGGATGTATGAGCTCGTTCCTGCCCCGTATCGCGCTGAAATCCGTGCGCTCGGCAGCCAGATCGATCGGGTCCTGGCGGGGTATGTGCGGGGAACCCTCATGCTGATTCCAATCATGGCTGCATTGACCACGATTGCCCTGATGCTTCTGGGGGTGCGCTATGCGCTGGTGCTGGGCATCGTCACAGGTATTCTGGAAACGATTCCGCTGCTTGGTCCGTGGTCGGCAGCAGGGATTGCGATTGCAACGGCGCTGTTTCAGACGCCAACGCCGTGGGGATGGCCGGCATGGCTGGTGGCGGGCTCGATTGGGCTTACCTACTTTGTGTTGCGCATGTTCGAGGATAACTTCATCATTCCGCAGGTTGTCGGTCCTGCGGTTCACCTGCATCCGATGCTGGTGATCTTTGCCATTCTGGCGGGTGGTGCGCTTGGCGGTCCTTTTGGGTTGTTTATTGCGATTCCGATTGCTGCAGTCGCCCGTCTCTTGCTGCGCTACCTGTACTGCAAAGTGATTGATGCTCCCGATCTTCCTTTCAGCGTTGCCGCCCCATTCGACGGGCAGATAGTGGCGGAGCCGGGCCTGGCGCAGCCCGATCATCCGCCGTCAACGCCGGTCGATCAGCCGGAGAACGTCGTTACTCCGGCAAACTGATCGAAATTGTGTGGAACCCGGCATCGACATAAATAATCTCGCCGGTAACGGCCGATGACCAGTCGCTGCAGAGCCAGACGGCGGTATTCCCGACATCGTCGATTGTTACATTGCGGCGCAGTGGGGCAACCTCGGCAAACTGTTTGTGCAGGGTGCGGAAGCCGGCGATACCGCTGGCCGCCAGGGTTCGGATTGGTCCGGCGCTGATCGCATTCACCCGGATGCCGCGCGGTCCCAGGTCATTTGCCAGGTAGCGCACGCTTGCCTCCAGTGCGGCTTTGGCGACGCCCATAACATTGTAGTTCTGGGCGACCTGCTGTGATCCGTGGTATGTCAGCGTCACAATCGATGCGCCAGGCGCCAGCAGGTCGTGTGCGGCTTTGACGACTGCCGTGAGTGAGTAGGCGCTTACATCGAGCGCCAGGCGAAATCCTTCACGGGTGGTTTTGAGGTAGGGCCCGTTCAGTTCGTCGCGATTGGCGAATGCGATGGCGTGGATGATGATGTCGAGTGAACCGTACACGTCACGCACGCGCGCCATGAGGGCGTCGATGTCTTCGTCGCGCTGCACATCACACGGTTCGATCAGGCGTGCGCCCAGACTTTCGGCAAGTGGACGCACGCGCCGCTCGAGCGCCTCGCCAACATACGTAAAGCCGAGATCGGCGCCCTGTGCGTGGAGCGCCTTTGCGATGCCCCACGCGATAGAATGGTCGTTGGCAACCCCCATAACGAGGCCTTTTTTGCCCTGAAGCAGGCCCATGGTTTCCTCCTTGATACTGCTGTCGATGTGTGCCGCGTATAATACTACGAACTTTGATCGTGATCGAGGAAGGTTTATGCCGCTTTTTCTTCGTGCATTGCTGCTCATCATCATTGTGTATGAGTTTCTGTCCAGTATTGGTCGGTGGCGTGGCCTGAGCTGGAGTGATCCGGCGCTGCGCCCGTTTCTGGCGATCGCAGCGCTGGCGCTTCATCCGCGCAACACGTCGTGGCGGCAACGAGTGCCGGCGCTGGCGCTGGCAGCGTTGCCAGGGCTGCTCCTTCAGACAGTCGCCGCTGGCGTGCGGCGTCGGTCGCTCGACGCGCGGGCCGCGCTTCAACCCGGTTTGTATGATGATTGCACGATTGTGCGCGTCGATATTTCGATGCCGGAGGCGTTCATGCCAGCGTTGTATGTGACGCCACGTGCAACTCCACAGGCGGCGGTCGCTGTGTTGCACGGCTCCGGGTGCGACAAGTCCTACTTCACATGGCGCCTGACCAATGCATTTCTCCAGAAGGGAATGGCTGTTCTGCTGGTGGATCTCGACGGTCACGGAGAGAGTCCACGTATTCAGCGCTACCCGCAGATGCTCGAATGCGCAACGGAGGCGGTACGCTGGTTACGCGCTCACCACAGGCGAGTCGGGATGCTGGGCGTCAGCCTGGGCGGGTGTGTGGCGGCGCGTGCTGCCGCCGATGGGATGGCGCTCGATGCACTGGCGATTATGGAAGCGCCGCCGGTGCTGCGCTTCGATAATCGCGACCGGTTGAGCGAGGCGCGCACCCTTCTTCAACCGTATGTGCTTGATCTGCTCCGCGATGCTTCGATGGTGCACCTGGGAAGCGCAGTCTACCGACTGGTGCGGGCGCAGCGTGCGCCGTCCATTCGCGCGGCGATCAGCACCTGGGACCTGATCGCTGCGTGCGATCTGTGCGGCAGCCTGACACGTCTGAACATACCGCTGTTTCTGGCGTATGGCGAGCGTGATGCGATTGTGAAGCCGGAACAGGCCGAGGAGGTATGGCGTGCCGCGCCTTCTGGCGCGACCATGATCCTTGTGCCGGATGCGGGGCACCTGACGCTGATATTGCATCCAGAGACGCTCCAGCGTATAGCGGCATGGATGGCCGGCCATCTGACAGAGCAATCAATCAGTTAGACGATCAGACCTGGATTGTGAATGTCACGGATACAGGCGGATCGAATTGCGCAAATGGAGAGATGCACGCCATTCCATCCCACAGGCGGACAGAATGTCTTTGCTCTGTCTGCCATCGCCTGAACTGCCATTGACCAGATGCCCGGCAACCGCAATCGGTCTACAGGCGTCTGCGGTCGGTTATGCAGACGTTGACGCCAGAAGTTTCTTCGACTCGAGGATTGCGTCGATGAAGCCGTATTCGCGCGCCTCTTGCGCCGTCATAAAGCGGTCGCGGCTGAAATCGCGGGTGATTTCTTCGACCGTTCTTCCGGTATCTCTGGCAAGCAGACTATTTCCGAGTTCCTGAATGCGCAACAGTTCTTTGACCATACGCTCCATATCGGGCGCGTACCCTTCAGCGCCGCCGCCAGCCGGGTGGAAGTGGATCGTGGCGTGCGGAAGGGCGTAGCGTTTACCGCGCGCGCCGCCTGCGAGCAGAATGGTCGCCATACTTCCGGCGCGCCCGATGCAGATGGTGCAAACATCGGGCGAAATGAGTTTCATTGTATCATAAATGGCGAGCCCATCACGCACACTGCCGCCAGGACTGTTGATATAGAACCAGATGTCGCGATCCGGATCGGTGTGTTGCAGATACAAGAGTTGCGCGACGATCAGTGAAGCCACTTCGTCGTCGATAGGCGTACCAAGCAGGATGATGCGTTCCTGCAAGAGGCGCGAGAAAAGATCCCACGAGCGTTCACCGCGCGGAGTGCGCTCGACAATCGTTGGCACAGGTACGTATGGCACAGTAAACTCCTGAGTGTGATATTCTTTGGATCAAAGTATACCATGCTGAGCAGGATGCGCCAAAGAACCAGCAGCCAGGGATAGGAGATAGGAGGAAAATCGAACGTCGGGAACCAGGAACGGAGAACCGAGGATCAGCAGCCGGGCGCCAAAAATTAACAAATCAGCAAATCAAACAAGTCTACACAAACCCCAGGAGGTAAGAATGGACGAAGAAGAGATGCGTCCTGCGTGCCGGGTTGGAGTAACAGCAGAAGACCTGGCGCGTGAGGCGGATCGGGCCGTGCTGTACGGCGCCATCCTGGCAGCGCAACGACCAGGAGTGAAGATCAAGCCGCATCTGGCGGATGCCGTTGCTGCATTGCTGCCCGCAGTACGCGCGTATCTCGACGCTGAGGAGAACGAGCTATCCGCATATGCAAGAGAATACGCGCGCGCGTGCGGTGCAGAGGCATTTTTGCAGTCGAAACGCAGGGTCTCATCATCGTCAGCAAACCAGAGCTGAAACTGCTGACCGATGCCAGCAGATGGCGGTTTATCAACCACACTGGCGGGGCGTGCCGGTGCATTACGAATCCTCCCGATGAATGGACGTAATGTGCAGGCCACGCAGTTCGAGTGCGGCGTTAATGGCGTCCCGCAGCCGACTCAGCGTGAGCACCCGCTCCAGATCCAATCCGAGTGAAACGATCATGATCGCAAGTTGAGCGCTGATCCCGGACAGAATCACGCGCGTGCCGAGTAGCGCAGCCGCCTTCACAGCTCTCATAAGCGCGTCGGCAACCACAGTGTCAACCTCGGGAACACCGGTCAGATCGAGAATGGCTACTTCCGCCTGGAAATCGGCAATCCCCTGCAGCAGGCTCTCCATGATCAGCTGGGCGTGGCGTGTGTCGATTGTTCCAATCAGCGGGAGGACAATGACCGATTCGAGCACCGGGATAACCGGTACGCCCAGCTCAGCAACAATTCTCTCGAGTCGTTGCTCGTACTGATGCGCGAGTTCCAGTTCGCTGGCCAGTTCGCGCTGTTGAATGTAGCGACGCTCCAGGTGCGACACAATAGCCGTGCACAGTTCCGTGACATACCCTCCGTCCGGGTGTCGCGGCGGAAAATCAGACACTGCCTGCTTCAACTCTGCAGCGCGGTCCGGTCGATAGGACTCAACAACCGGCATGATCGTGTCTACGACCTGCCGGACTGCGTCAGGGTTGAATGAAAGGAGCGTATCGAACGAGCGATCTGCCTCACGCGCCACAGGCGCCTGGCGGTCGCGTCCACAGAGCACCGCCGAGAAATGGCCGGTCAGAACGAGCAGAAACCATTCCTGACGAAGTGGATCGTCGCCACGCAGGGTAACGGCGATGTGGCGTTCTTCGGGGACGGGAGGGTTCCCGCCGGCAAAGATGCATACCTGGCTGGCAATACCGGCAAGTTCAAGATAGCGCTGCGTTTCTGCGCGCCAGTGACTGCTTTCCTGAAAGCCGGTAAAAATGACTGAGGGTAGTTTGTTGACGAGAATGCAGTCTTCCAGGGTATGGCTGATATCGACAAGGGTCGCCTTCGAGGCTTTGAAGAGGGGGAGATGCAACGATGGCTGGTTCTGCAGCATTTCAAAAAGCGAAACCCTTACAGGCGACTCGGTCATATGCTGTTGACCTCCGAACGATCGCTGGTGTTTGATAATGCCGAAAAAGGTTGTGGAATATGCCTCGTTTTTGTTGCGGGGAGGCGCTTTCTTTCTGGAAAAACGTGTCGTGGTTCTTTACCGGCAGGAGCTTCCATGTACCCTGGATACACTCGCCATCTGAGACAATGAAAGCGCTTCTTTGTTTTATTATGATCTACTCGATAACGGTTTGTCAAGGTGATTATGTGCAGCGTACTACGCTGCATTCAAGAATCACCTACAGGTCAGGGAAACGGGCGAAGGATGCGTCTCTGTTCGCCGTCGTCTGTGTGTGTGCCGATGGCGTTATCTCGGTGGCGCTGCCGTGCCGCGAAGCCGGCATAGCCGATAGCCGATAGGCGATAGCCGATAGGCGATAGCCGATAGGCAATAGCCGATAGCCGGTAGCCGATAGGCGATAGGCGATAGGCGATAGGCGATAGGCGATAGCCGATAGCCGATAGCGTGGCATGCGAGCAGCGCGTGGCGCGCGTCTGCTGCCGTCGGGCTGAAGTCTGCGGCGAGCGGGGCGAAGCCGGCCGCTTGATGATCGCACCACAAAGGCGCCACGTCCACGCTGAGGGATCGCATTTTTTCGGGCCTGTTGCACCTTCGCAGGCAACGGTTCACGATTGAAGATAAGCGCCTCTCTGCAAACCCGCCTTTTCGATCCGCGCGGCGCGCTCCTCAGGATGCGGTTTTTTGATATGATAGTCATCAAAGCGAAGCGGACATTGAGACGGAGCATTGCTGCGTATGGCATTCTCGCTGGAGACCTGGCGCGCCGAAGTGCGCGCGCGGATTGCTGACCTGGCGCGTGACCCGCGCGGCGCGCTGCAACGCGCCGGCGTCGAGACGCTCTATGGCTTTCTGCTCGGCAGCACGCTGATGCCGGTCGTTGCCGCCGCCGTCCAGGACCCCGGCAGCGCCATCGTTACGCTGACCGGTGTGGTCGGCGGCGTGGGCGCAAATCTGGTAGGCAACCTGGTGCAGCAGCGCTACGACGGTTCAGATGCGATGGCAGTGATCGCCGCGGAGGCGACCGATCCGCAGTTCGCGCCGGCATACGCGAAACTGGTTGACGAGCTCAGGGTGCTCGCGCTCGTCCAGGAGGAACTCGCCAGCCAGACCGAACTGCTGCAGCGCCTCCACGACGAACTGCAGCGTCTCGGTCGCGCCGGGCCGTTCGGCGGCGCGACGATCCGGATTGAGCAGTCCGGCGGGGTCAATCTAGGGGTTGGGACGACGATCGGTCAGACCGGCGACCTGATCAGCCGTGATAAGATTGTCAATAACTTTTTCGGCGGACAGCCTGGCGAGGATGGGCAGCGATTGCTGCACGACTATCTCAGGGCGCTGCTGGATGAGTGTCGCCAGTTGCGCCTGTCGCGTCTCACAGGGCGGGCGCAGAGCGGCGCCGAGCAGAGCGCTGTGCCTCAGGTGCGCCTTGACCAGGTCTATACCGACCTCACCGTCGATAGCGAGGTTGATGTTACACGCCAGCCCCATCACTACTCTGCGGCACGGGGACGCAAGGTGGTCGAGCGCTATTTCCGCCGCGGCATCGATCCGGATGTCGCCCCCGCTGCACGCAGCCGGCTGGTGCGCGTTACGACCGCTGATGTGGGCGCTGCCGGCGCCCCCGCTGCACGCAGCCGGCCGGTGCGCGGTACGACCGGCGCTGCCGGCGATATGCGCCGCGTTGTCACCCAGGATGAATTGCGCGCATTGCCGGATGCGACGCGGGTCGAGGTGACGGTTACGCGTCCGTTGCTGGCGCTGGAGGCGGCGCATACCCGCCGCCTGGTATTGCTCGGCGAGCCGGGCGCGGGCAAGAGCACGGTTCTGCGCGAACTGGCGTTGCTGCTGGCGCTTCGCATTACCGGTCAGCCGGTGAGCATCCCTGGCTGGCCGGACGATGCCGTTCCCGTGCCGGTGTACGTTCCGCTGGGCCGCGTGCCTGCGTTGCTGCAGCGCCACGCGGATGACGCGAGCGCCGCGTTGCGTCAGGCAATCGGTGATGCGCTCGAAGGCGAGCACAATGTCCGCGCCGGTTTGCGCGCCTTCCTCACGCCGGCGTTGCGCGCCGGCGGCGTGATTCTGCTGTTCGACGGGCTTGATGAACTGCCGGTCGCCGCGCGCCCCCCGGTGGCGCAGGCAATCCGACGCCTGGCGTGCGACGTCGCTGCGCCGATGCTGGTTACCAGCCGCGTGCTGCCCTACCGCGAGTCAACCGCCTGGCAGTTGCCGGAGGACGAAGGATGGCGTGTCTGCACCGTGCAACCGCTGGCGTTCGGGCAGGTGCGGGTCTTCATCCGTCAGTGGTACGCTGCGCTGGCCGACCCGCGCAGCGACCTGACGCCCGAAAAAGCGACGAAGCGCGCGCACGATCTGATCGCGCAGCTGGAACAACGCCCTGAACTCGCGCCGCTGATCCGGTCGCCGCTGCTGCTGACGATGCTGGCGATCCTGCACTACAACACCGACGACGTGCCGCGCGACACGGCGCGGCTGTACGAGGAATGCGTCCAGTTGCTGCTGGAGCGCTGGGAGCCGGAGCGCACGCCGGGGGTGAGCTACCCGCGCCTTACGGAACGTCTGGGAAACATTCCGGGACTGACCATCGACCACATCCGCAACGTGCTGCATGAACTGGCGTTTGAGAGCCACGACGCGCCGCCGGGCGATGATGGGCGCGGCGTTATTGATGGCGAGAAATTGAGCGGCAAGATGCTGCAGCTGTTCCGGCGGCTCGGCGCTGCAGACCCGGCAGCGGCGGAGAGCGCCTTCCTGCGGGTATTGCGCGAGGAGGCGGGCTTGCTGCAGGAGCGCAGTGACGGCGTGTTCGTCTTTCCGCACCTGACCTTCCAGGAGTATCTGGCGGCGTGTTACCTCGCCGACCTGCCGTACACTGACATGGACGATCGAGCGGTGCAGCGCTGGCGCGGCGCCGATGCCGAACGCTGGCGCGAAGCGCTGAAACTGCTGGTGGGGCGGCTGCGGCAGCAGGGCAAGGTGGATGACAAACTGGTTCCCTGGCTGGCGCGCCTGGCAGCGGAGCGGGTCGGGCACGCCTCGAAAGAGGAGGCGCGCCGACGGCGCGAGGCGGCGCTGGCGGCATTGTGCTACGCCGAAATGGGCGGCGCCAGGGCGCTGGCGACCAGCACGGTCGATATCGCAGCGCAGCTGGAACAGCCGTTGCGCACTGCCATCGTGGCTCTGCTGAATAAAGCCGACCCGGCGATTGCCGTCGGCGACCGTATCACTGCTGCGCGAGTGCTCGGCGACCTGGGCGACCCGCGCTTTCCGGTGTCAATCGACGAGTGGAAGGCGTCGCTGGCGCAGCGCAACGAGCGCTTTGGTCAGCCCGCTGGCTACTGGTGCTATGTGCCTGGAGGAACCTACCGCATCGGCGGGTGGTACACAGGCAACGCAAGCGCTTCCATCACCCTGCGCCCGTTCTGGATCGCGCGCTACCCGCTGACCGTGGCGCAGTATCGCGTCTTCATCGACGCCGGCGGCTATCATCAGGACGACTGCTGGACGCCGCACGGACGGCGGTGGAAGCGCGAGAGGCAGATCACCCAACCCTGGGGATGGGACGACCCTGAACGCACCCACGCGAACCAGCCGGTGGTCGGGGTGAGCTGGTACGAGGCGACCGCCTGCGCCGCCTGGCTTGCGCGCCAGCTGGCGGATGCGCTCCCCGCCGGCTACGCGCTGCGCCTGCCGACCGAGGCGGAGTGGGAAGTTGCAGCGGCGTATGATGCACGTGGGCAGCGGCGGGAGTATCCGTGGGGGGATGAGGCGCCGACGCCGGAGCGGGCGATCTACGACGCAAGCGGGCGCTCTGCGGCGGCGCCGGTGGGGAGCTGCCCGGCGGGGGCGGCAGGCTGCGGCGCGCTGGACATGGCGGGAAATGTGTGGGAAGTGACGAGCAGCCGGTGGGGAGCGTACCCGGCGGGGAGCGCGTGGCAGGAGCGGGACTTTGCGCCTGACGAGTTGGACGTCGCGTGGCGCGGCGGGGCGTGGTGGAATCATAGCACAGATGTTCGCTGCGGGGCGCGGGACAGGTTCCTTCCGTACCAGCGCTGGATCGGCAACCTCGGTGTGCGGTTGGTCGTCGCCCCTCACTCGCACTAATGTGCTGTTTTCTGAATACTGTTTTCTGATTTCTGCATACTGAATCCTGGGTGTGGGGGGTCTTCGGTCAACGAATGACTAACGAATAAACGAATGCGGCAAGCGGGTGCGTCGTGGCGGACGTGGGCGCCTGTGCCCTTCTGTCAACGAATGACTAACGAATAAACGCATGCGGCGAGCGGGTGCGTCGTGGCGGACGTGGGCGCCCGTGCCCTTCTGTCAACGAATGACTAACGAATAAACGCATGCGGCAAGCGGGTGCGTCCTTCTGTCAACGAATGACTAACGAATAAACGCATGCGGCAAGCGGGTGCGTCCTTCTGTCAACGAATGACTAACGAATAAACGCATGCGGCAAGCGGGTGCGTCCTTCTGTCAACGAATGACTAACGAATAAACGCATGCGG
>FWPU01002578.1_pt1 | contig 49406 bp, 43 predicted proteins | sample 2228361 | NCBI WGS metagenome assembly FWPU01 (sample SAMEA103939777, study PRJEB20133) | metagenome | reverse complement strand
TCTATCACAACATCGTCACGAAATGGTTTATTGCGAAATACAATCTTGAGCTAGCATCACTTACCATCTAACCACTACCGGCGATGTCTATCTATGCGCATTTTCGGCCTCTGCTCTTTCGGCTGTCGCCTGAGCGCGCCCATGCGCTCGCGCTGGCGCTGTTGCGGGCGGCCGGTGCGACCGCGGTCGGCCGGTGGGCGCTGCGGGCGCTCTTCGCGCCGCGGCGCCCCGGCCCACCCATCCATGCCTTCGGTTTGACCTTCGCCAACCCGATCGGGCTGGCGGCCGGCTACGACAAAGATGGCGTGGGCTGGCGTGGGTTGGCCGCGCTGGGCTTCGGCCATCTGGAGCTCGGCACGGTGACCCCGCGGCCACAGCCGGGCAACCCATCCCCGCGCGTCTTTCGGTTGGTGGAGGATGAAGGTGTGATCAACCGGATGGGCTTTCCCAGCCGGGGGGCCGATTTTCTGGCCCGGCAGCTGAACGGTGGCCGCCCCGACGGCGTGGTGGTGGGGGTCAATATCGGGAAAAACAAAGCGACGCCGCTGGACCGGGCCGTCGAGGATTATCTGGCGTTGCTGGCGCGCTTTGCCGGACTGGCCGATTACCTGACGATCAACATCAGCTCGCCGAACACCCCGGGGTTGCGCCAGTTGCAGAGCCGGGAGGCGCTGGCCGATCTGCTGATGCCCCTGGCCGACGAGCGACGACGTCTGGCCAGCGTGCTGCGCCGGCCCGTGCCTCTGCTGGTCAAGCTGGCCCCCGATCTGGACGAGGCCGGGCTCGACGCGGCGCTGGATGTGATCCTGGCGACAGGCATGGATGGCGTCATCGTCTCGAACACCACGTTGCGTCGCGAAGGGCTGCGCTCGGCCCGGGCGAGCGAAGCCGGCGGGCTGAGCGGCGCGCCGTTGCGTAGCCTCAACACGGCCATGATCCGCCGCGTGGCGGCCGGCGTCGGCGATCGGTTGCCCATCGTTGCCAGCGGCGGAGTGATGTCGGCGGATGATTTTCAGGAAAAGCTGGCGGCCGGCGCCACGCTGGTTCAGCTCTACACCGGCCTGATCTATGCCGGGCCGGGCCTGATCCGCCAGCTTTGCACGGCCGCGCGGGGACGACCAGGATAAAGCATGCATCCCGGCGCGGTGGCTCTCAGTCACGAAGTGCGCTCGAAGTGGGGCGTTTTTTGACAGACCGACGTTTCAGCCGTATAATTTTTATGAGTAATCGCTACAAAATTCTATCGGAGACAGGTTCGCACATGGCAATCCGGGAAATCATCACCATCGGTCATCCCACGCTGCGGCTGAAGGCGCGCAAGGTCACGAAGTTCGATCAGGAGCTCAAACGCCTCGTGGATGATATGATCGAGACCATGCGTCACGCGCCGGGGGTGGGGTTGGCTGCGCCCCAGGTGAACGTCCCGGAACGAGTGATCGTGATCGAGACACCGGCGGACGAAGAAGAAGGGACCCCGGCCGAGCAGTACGTCTTTGTGAATCCGGAGATCGTGAAGGTCTCGCGCGAGACGGAAGAGGGCCAGGAAGGGTGCCTTTCTATCCCCGGCTACGTGGGGGATGTCGAGCGGCATGTCTGGATCGTGGTGCGCGGGCAGGATGTCCAGGGCCGGCCGCAGCGTGTGCGGGCGCGCGGTTATCTGGCCCGCATCTTCCAGCATGAGATTGACCATCTCGGCGGCACGCTGTTCATTGATCGTGTGTCCGATCCGTCCAAAATCTACAAGGTGACCGCCGCGGACGCGGCACAGCTCGACGCTGAAGCAGCCGAAGCGGTAGCGCTGTTGCCCCAGGAGCCGGTCGCAGCGGGTTGACAGCCACCGGAAGTTTGCGGCATCTGGCCCCACGGCCATCCCCGCTCCCTACCAGGGGTGGGGATGGCCGTGGGGCGTTTTGGGTGGGATGCCTGATCCGCTGTAGGTGCGATCCTCTGTGGTCGCCCCGTGGGGATGGGGCGGGCACAGAGGATTGCCCGTACGTAGGCAAAGCTGGTCGAAACACCCCTTACGAAGGTTTCCCCCGGCTCTCCCCTGCCAGGGGAGAGCCGGGAAGGGGGTGCGAGGGGTCCAACAAAACTCCAACCTCACACGGCACTCTTTGCGCGGATTCGTTATGCATTTCCCAGCGACACCAGCGCTCGAAACGTGCGATATGCGGCAACCATGTCCTCGGCAATGACTTCGACGCGCTTGCCGTAGCGCCGCGCGCCGGGCAGCAGGCTGGCCGCGTCGGCCATCTCGGAGCGGATGAACTCGACCGTGACGGCAATCGGCGCAGGGACCTGGTACGGTTTCGGCGCCTGGCCGGCGTGCAACCGCCGCACGGCCCGTTCGGCTGTTTCGCGGATGCGAGCCTGCGTCACCTCGGGGGGCAGGCATTCGGCCGCGGTGCGACCTGTGGCCTGTTTCACGATCACGGTTTCGAGGGGGCCCAGCAGCGCGCTTGCTTCGGCGCAGGCCGATTGATCGCCGGAGATCATGATTACCGGCGCGCCGAAGTGGCCGGCCAACGCCGCGTTGACGCCGATCTCGCCGACCGCTTCACCGTTGAGCCACACCCCGGCCACCCGGGCCGACGACCAGGTGTGGTCGAGGATGGCGTTGGGCGTGCCCATACGGGCATGGTAGCCGACGAACATGACGGCTGCCACGCCGGCCTCCACGCCCTGCATCATGGAGAAGGGCGCCGGGCTGCCCGAATTCAGCCGCGCCCGACCGTCCAGCTCTTCGATCAGGATGTTGCGGCCGCTGCCGTGGCCGTCGCTGACGACGATCTCATCCGCACCGCCCTCGAATGCCCCACGGATCGCCGCATTCACATCGGCGGTCATCAGGCGGCGAAAGCGCGGATACTCGGCGTGGGTGGCATCGGTGTGATCGGCATGGACCACGCCGGTGATGCCCTCCATATCGGCTGCGATCAGGATCTTCATCTCATGTGCTCCTTCATGCGGGTTCTGCGGGGGTGAAGCCGATCCATTCGATGTCCGGCACAGCGCGGAATCGCCGTGCCATGACGGCCAGCGCCTCCGGATTGTCGTCAATCAGGATGAACCGGCGTCCCAGGGCCAGGCAGGCGGCACCGGTGGTGCCGCTGCCGGCAAAGAAATCCAGCACCAGGTCGCCCGGCCGCGAGGAGGCCTGGACGATCCGCTTGAGGATGCTCAGCGGTTTTTGCGTGGGATAGCCGGTCCGCTCGCTGCCGTGCGTGGGGACGATCGTGCACCACCACGTGTCGGTGGGCAGTTTGCCGCGAGCCGCTTTCTCCGGCCCCACCAGGTCGGGCGCCATGTAGGGGATGCGCTCGATCTCGTCCGTGTTGAACGTGTAGTGATGCGGGTCCTTCACGTACAGCAGGATGTTGTCGTGTTTGGCCGGCCAGCGGTCTTTCGGCCGGCCGCCGTAATCGTAGGCCCAGATGATCTCGTTCAGGAAGCAGGCGCGGCCGAAGATCGCGTCGAGCAGGATCTTGCAGTAATGCACCTCGCGGTAGTCTATGTGGAAGTAAAGACTGCCGTGAGGCGCCAGGATGCGCTGCGCTTCGATCAGCCGCGGCTCCAGAAATGCCAGGTAATCATCGAACAGATCGGCGAACGACCGGGAGCCGATCTTGATCGTCTCGTAGCGACGGCCGCCGAAGCCGCGTCGGTCACCCGCGGCGCTGCAGATGGCACGGATGCGCGTGTGGCTTTGGATCTTGCCCGTGTTGAACGGCGGATCAATGTAGATGAGATCCACGGACGCGTCGGGCATCTCGCGCAGGATCGGCAGATTATCGCCGAAGTAGATGCGGTTGACCACCTTTTCCTCGTGTGCCTAATGGCCGTGCAGGTATTCCCGGATCATCAGCGCGGCGGTCGCACCTTCGCCCGCGGCCGCCGCCGCCTGCTTGGCGCTGCCCGCGCGCACATCGCCGGCCGCAAAGACGCCCGGCATGGTGGTCTCCAGGTTGCTCTTCGTGACGATGAAGCCCCAGCGGTCGCGCTCGACCTCGGCAGGCAGGAAGTCGGTGTTGGGCTCCATGCCGATGAAGACGAAGACGCCATCGGGCTGCCACGTTTGTACCACACCGTTTGCCCGATCCAGCACCTCAACGCCGGCCAGCCTGCCGCGAGTGGCACGGAACGCCTGGATGGCATGATTGGTGACGACGCGCATGTTGGGCTGCTCGGCGACTTTTTCCTGCAGCACTTTGCTGGCCCTGACTTGGGGCAGAAATTCGACGATGGTCACCTGCCTGGCAAAGCGACTGAGGAAAAGCCCTTCTTGAAAGCCGCTGTTGCCGCCGCCGACCACCAGCACCTCCTTGTCGCGGTAGAAAGGTCCATCGCACACCGCACAGAAATGCACGGCCGAGCCGATCAATTCCTTCTCGCCGGGCACATTGAGCCGACGATAGCGCGAGCCGGTGGCGATCAGCACGGCTTGCGCCGCAACTTCATGGCCGTCCGCAGTGTGGACGCACAGATAACGGCCATCGCGACCGATAGCATCCACAGCCGACGATTGCACGATCTCGACGCCGAAGCGCTGCGCCTGTGCGATGAGCCGTCGCGCCAGCTCCAGGCCGGGAATGCCCTCGTCGAAGCCGGGGAAATTGTCGAGCATCTGGGTGTCCGCGATCTGACCGCCCGCCGTGCCGCGCTCCAGGATGAGGGTGTTCAGGCGCTCGCGGGCCGTGTAGATGGCGGCCATCAGGCCGGCCGGGCCGCCGCCCACGATCACCACATCATAGAAGGAGTGTTTCGCCGTCGCGATCAGGCCGAGTTGCGCTGCCAGCTCTTCGTTGCTCGGCTCCACCAGCACCGTCCCGTCGCCGCAGACGATTGTCGGTACGATGCGCTTGCCATCGTTGATCTGTTCCACGATCGCCACTGCGGCCGGATCCTGCTCGATATCCACCCAGGCGTACTGGATGCGGTTCTCGGCCAAGAACTGTTTGGCGCGGCGACAATCAGGGCACCAGGTCGTTCCATACACCGTGATGTTCGGCTGGTCAGAAGTCATACAGGTCTCTCCAGTGACGGCATCACCGCTTTGACAAAACACGACGATGCCTGCATAGTATAGCATACTGGATGCAGAAATCGTGACCGGGTTACGTGTCCATTGCGCGGAGCGGATGGATGATCCAGGGCCTGAAACAGCAATTGTCGGGGTGGCGCTGGGTCGGTGTGCTGGCGCTGGCGGCTGCGGTCGCCTGGCTGGCGCTGCGCGGGTTGCCGGATGACCAGCTCCATGTCTACTTCCTGGATGTGGGCCAGGGCGACGCGATCCTGATCCAGGCACCCGACGGCCGCCAGATCCTGGTGGACGGCGGGCCCAGCCCCACCGCACTGCTCAACGAGTTGGGTGCGGTGCTGCCATTTTGGGATCACAGCCTCGATCTGGTCGTGCTCACCCATCCGGACGGCGACCATCTCACCGGCTTGATCCCGCTGATCGAACGCTATCGGGTAGGCCAGGTGCTGGACACCGCGCTGTCCGACACAGCACCGGCAGCCGAAGCGTGGCGCGCGGTGCTGGCTCGTGACCATGTCCCACGCATGTTTGCCGTGCGCGGGATGCGTTTCTCGCTCGGCCAGGTGCAGCTCACCGTGCTCCACCCCGGGCCGCAGCCGTTGCGCGGCACTGCAGCCGACGACAACAACAACGCCATCGTGCTCCGCCTCGACTACGGCCAGACCAGCCTGTTGCTCACCGGAGACGCGGAGAGCGAGGCCGAGGCCGACATGCTGCGGGCCGGGCTGCCACTGCAGGCCGATCTGATCAAAATCGGCCACCACGGCAGTCAGAGCGCCACTTCGGCGCCTTTTCTGGCCGCCGTGCGGCCCCACGTGGCCATCATTCCGGTCGGCGCGGAGAATCGCTTCGGCCATCCGCATCCGGCCGTGCTGGCACGGCTGGCCGCCGTCCAGGCCGCGGTTTTCCGCACCGACCAGCATGGCCGGATCGAGGTCGTCAGTGATGGCCGGCAGTGGCAGGTGAAGCCTGCCCGCCGATGAGGGGTAGGGTTTCCGACGGCTGACAGGGCCGGCCGTCTCGCCCGTTGTGCCGGACATGGTCGGGCCGCCCGGATTTTGATGATGCGACAGAGGATTCCATGCGCCTGCTCATGTTTCAGGCTAAACGTTTCTGGTGGAAATCCTTCTCCAGGACGCTGGAGAGCGTCGAGGAGATTCAAGTCGAAGACCAGATGACCGACGCCGTTGTCGTCTTCATGCAGGTCGAGGCGAAGGACGCGGCCGGCCGCGAGGATGTGTTCCGAAAAACGCTCAAGAACATCAAGTGGCTGGCCAACAAGCGCGACCTGAAGCATGTCGTGCTGCACTCGTTCACCCACCTGGGCGGCGAGAACGCGGCGCCGGAGTTCGCGGCCGCATTCATCGCCGACCTGGCCGACCGGCTGACCGCAACCGGCTATGCGGTCAAAGTCACGCCGTTCGGCTACTTCAACGAGTGGGAGCTGAGCGTGTACGGCGAGAGTCTGGGCAAGGTCTGGAAAGAGATCTGACATCCGCCGTGGCCGGATTCCGGCCGGGCATGGCTTCATCGTTCCGTCGGCAGTGCCAGATCGGGTTCCACATCGAAGTCGAGTCCGGTCGGGCCATCGCGACGCAGGCGATAGTGGCCGGCCGCGGCGACCATGGCCGCGTTGTCGGTGCAGAGGAAGAGAGGCGGGATCGAAACCGGTGTGGGCAGGCGGTCGGCGAGCGCTGCGCGCAGCACCCGGTTTGCGGCCACCCCGCCGCAGACGCACACCCGGCCCACGCCGAACTCGGCCGCAGCATCTGCGGTCTTGGCAATCAACACGTCCACCACAGCCGCCTGGAAACTGGCTGCCAGATCGGCCACCGGCAGCGGAGCTGCGCCGAATTCGCGCACCTGGCGCAGCACCGCGGTCTTCAAGCCGCTGAAACTGAAGTCGAAGCGGTGTTCCGGCTGAGCGGTCAGCGCGCGGGGAAAATCGAAGGCGGTCGGATCACCGCCCGCGGCGGCTTGCTGGATCGCCGGGCCGCCGGGATAGCCCAATCCCAACAGGCGAGCCACCTTGTCGAACGCCTCACCGGCCGCATCGTCGAGCGTGGCGCCCAGCCGGCGATATTGCCCGTGGCCGGTCATCAGCACAAGCTCGGTGTGGCCGCCGGAGACGATCAGCACGAGGAGCGGGAAGGCCCGGCCTGCGGCGTCCAGCTCCGGCAGCGTGGGGCGGGTCAGGGCTGCGGTGGCCAACCGCTCCCCTTCGTCGAGCCAGTTGGAGTAGAGGTGGCCTTCCAGGTGATTGACGGCAACGATCGGCAGGCCGCGACTCCAGGCGATGGCTTTGGCCGTGTTCACGCCGACCAGCAGCGCGCCGGCCAGCCCCGGCCCGGCCGTCACCGCCAGCGCGGTCAGATCGGCCCAGCCAACACCGGCATCCGCCAATGCGCGGGCGATCACCGACACGATGTCGAACACGTGCTGCCGCGAGGCAACCTCTGGAAAGACGCCGCCGTAGGGCCGATGCAATTCGATCTGCGACGCGACGATGTTGGAACGGATGCGGTGACCATCCTCGACGACCGCGGCTGCGGTCTCGTCGCACGATGTTTCTATGGCGAGAATGAGCGACATATTGACCTCGGCCGCTATCTTAGCCGATCTGTCTGTCGCGCGCAAACCACGGGCACGGCGCCTGCGTCGTGGCTTGCTGACCGCGCTGGCGCAGAGCACGCAGGAGAGACGCCCACAAACGTCGCTGTGGTCTCTGTGTCCGGGCGGTCCATCCTGGCATCATACTGTTGCAGAGGAGATACTATGGAGAAGACATTGGCCCAATTTCAGGCCGAACGCCTGGCCGCCAACGAGCGCATCCTGGCCGGCGAGAATCGCGTCATCAAGCGTTTCTTCCGGCTGGATGGGGAGACTTACGAGGACGGCGCGCTGCCGGCCAGGACCAAAGAGCTGCTCGGCCTGGTCGCCTCGCTGGTCCTGCGCTGCGATGACTGCATCACCTATCACATCATCCAATGTGTGCGTTGCGGCGTCACCGTGCCGGAATTCGAAGAGGCATTTGCGGTGGCGTTGGTCGTGGGTGGCTCGATCGTGATCCCGCATCTGCGCCGCGCGTACGCGCGCATGGACGAGGTGCTTGCCGCGGCCGCCGCGTGAGCGGACCGGAGCCCCGAGCGGACGGCATCCAGGTTTCAATGCGTGCATCTGGCGGGGCTCAATGGGGCTGAGCACGGCGCCGAGTTGACCTGGCTGCGCCAGCCGGCTATAATGACAGCCGGGTAGCGGTCCCTGGGATCGCTACCCGGCAGCCGACACGAGGAAAAGATGCTACACGTGACCTTTCTCTACTTCGAGGATTGTCCATCGCACGAGCAGGCGCTGGCACGATTGCAGCAGATCCTGGCCGAGGAGGGCATCGCGGCCGAGGTGGAGATCATCCGGGTCGAAACCGAGGAGCAGGCCGCTCAGCTGGACTTCATCGGCTCGCCCACGATCCGCATCGAGGGCCAGGACATTGATCCGCCGCCGGCCGGCGCTGCGGTCGGCCTGAGCTGCCGGGCCTATCGCCGCGAGGACGGTCGCATTACACCGCTGCCGCCGCCTGAGCTGATCCGCCGCGGCCTGCGCGCCGCACTCGGCCGCTGAGGCGTTCGTTCGACGAAACCATGAAAGGAGTGTATGTCCCATGAGCAACCTGAAGATCGGAGACCAGGCCATAGCATTCGACCTGCCCGGCGTAGACGGCAAACGTCACGCGCTGGCGGATTACGCCGACAAAGAGGCGATCGTCGTTATTTTCACCTGCAATCACTGCCCTTATGCCCAGGCATGGGAGGATCGCCTGATCCAGATCCAGGCAGACTATGGCCCCAAAGGGGTGCAGTTGATCGCCATCAATGCCAACGATGCGGTGAAATATCCGGCCGACAGCTTCCCCATGATGAAGGAGCGAGCGGTCGCCAAGGGCTTCAATTTCCCCTACTTGCACGACGAATCGCAAGCGGTGGCACGGGCCTATGGTGCCACGCGGACGCCCGAGGTGTTCGTCTTCGACCGCAATCGGGCGCTGCGCTACCAGGGCACGGTGGACGACAACTATGAAGATCCGGCCGCCGTGAAGAAGCCGTACCTGCGGCAGGCGCTCGATGCCGTGCTGGCCGGCAAGCCGGCTCCAGTCGCGGAGACCGCGCCGGTCGGTTGCACGATCAAGTGGAAGTAGCCGGTCGCACGCGCTCGCACCGCCGCAACTGGCAGGCCGGCGTAGCGTTGCTGGGCTACGCCGGCCTGACGCTTCTCCTTTTCTGGCCGTTGCTCGGCCACCTGGCCGACGGCCTGCACGACCGCTCCGACACGACGCTCAATACCTGGATCATCGCCTGGCAGGCGCATATCCTGCCGACTGCACCGCTGGCCCTCTTCAATGCACCGATTTTCTGGCCGTTGCCGAACACGCTGGCTCTGTCTGAGATCCTCTGGCCGATCGCCGCGCTGGCGGTCCCGTGGCTGGCCGCTACGCGTAATCCGGTGTTCGTCTATAATTTGTTTTTTCTGACCGCCTTTCCGCTGGCCGGAATGAGCGCCTATCTGTTGGCGCTGCGCGTGACGGGGCGGCGGCTGCCGGCCTTCCTCGCCGGTCTGATCTACGCCTTCTCGCCGCACCAGTTCGGCCATCTGAGCCAGCTCCAGCTGCTGAGCATTGCCTGGCTGCCGTTGACCCTGCTTTATCTGGATCGCTTCTGGACGGCACGCCGGCCGCGCGACGGCTTCCTCTTCGCTCTGTGCGCCGTGTTCCAGACCCTGTCGGCATTCTACTACGGGTTCCAGGTCGTGCTGGCGGTTGCGCTCTACCTGGCCGTGCGATTGCTCGTCGGCCTGTGGTCGTGGGCCAGGATGGGCTCGAAGGCCGCGCGACGTCCATGGCGCCCTACTGCGCGCGGCCTTTCGTGGCTCGCGTTGATCCCCTGGGTAGGGCTGGCGGGCATCGTGATCGCGCCGTTCACCGTCCCGTACCTGCAGATCCGGAGCACCCTGGGGCTGGAGCGCGCGCTGGACGAGGCGCTACAGAGCGCGGCCACGCTGGCTGAGTGGGTGCAGCCGCCGGCCGCCAACCCGCTCTACCGAATCATCCCCGGGCTGGCGTCGGCTGAAGGTGGGCTTTTCCCCGGCTTTACCGTCCTGGCACTGGCCGCCGTAGGGCTGATGGCCGGCCGGTCGCGGGCCGCAGCAGATACGGGCCGACCACCGATCGGCCGGAGCTATTGGCTGCTCCTGGCCCTGAGCGCCATCCTCCTCTCACTTGGCCCCCGCTTGAAGCTGAACGCGGCCGACAACGGCGGCCTGATATTGCCGTTTGGCTGGCTCTACACGCACCTGCCCGGCATGACGGCCATCCGCGCGCCGGGGCGGTTCGGCAACAGCGCGTTCCTGGCGCTGGCACTGCTGGCAGGGCTGGGCGCGACGCGTATCGGCCAGGCCATTTCGACGACGAGCGAGAGGCTAGGGGGCAAACCAGGGCGATACGTGTGGACGCTCCTCCTGGCGCCGCTGATCCTGGCCGAATATGCTGCCGGGATGGGGCCATTTGCAGTCCAGCCGATGCCGCCGGCCGCATCGCCGCTGGCTGTTTGGCTGGCCGATCATCCGGCCGGCGCCATCGTGGAGCTGCCGCTGACCGCCGACATGGCCGCCCTGCCTGGCGGCCCGACGGCCGGCACGGCAGATATGGCCTGGCCCGATTACAATCTGCTGCGCTATCAGTACTTCCAGACCGGCCACTGGCAGCCGACCGTGGACGGCTACAGCGGTTTCGTGCCGCCGCATCATCGCGAGCTGGGGTTGACCCTGGCGCACTTCCCCGACGCGCGCTCGCTGGCGTTGCTGAGCGGCCTGGGTGTCGGCCGCGTGATCATCCACAGCCAGGTGATGGACGCGTTTCAGCCGAGCCGCAGCGTTGCCCTGCGCCAGAGGCTGGCCGAGACGCCGGGCGTGGCTTTGGAGCAGGAGTTCGGGCCAACATGGATCTATCGGCTGTCGTCGGGGCGAGGAGCGTCTGGGCCGGTGGCCGGCCGTTTCTGGAGCACGGCCGATGGTCAGGCCTTCCTGATCTTGACTGCGCCGACCGACCGCGAGGTCGTGCTGGCACCGGGAAGGCCGTGGCGCGTGCAGGGCCTATGGCAACCGGCCGAAGGAGGCACGGCCCGGTCGTTCGCGCTGGCCGTGCAGCCGCCCTTGCTGGTCGGCGAGGGAAGCGTGCTGCCTCTTGCCCTGCCCCGACCGGCGACCGAGGGCCGCTACACGTTGCAGCTCGCAGCAGGTGACGCGGCAGTGCGCGCGACACCGTTCATACAAGAGGTCACCGTCAGGGCGCATCCTGAGCCAGCGCAATTGCTGGCCGTCCAGGCGGCCGCGCCGATCGTCGGGGGCAATCCGGCCGCCGGGCACGGCCTGGCCGTCACCCTCTCGTGGCGCCTGCTCGACCGGCCGGGCGCCGATGCCAGCATCAGCGCCCGTCTGCTCGACACGGCCGGCCGGCGGATCAGCCAGGACGACCGACCGCTGAGCGGTGGCCGCGATCTGATCCGGATGTGGCAAAGCGGGATGGTCGTGACCACCACGCACACGTTGCCGATGCCGGTAGAGGCTGATCCCGTCATACTGCAGGCTTTTCTCTATCGGCCGGACGATCCAACGCGATTGTATTTCCTGGACGAAAACGGTGCGCCGACGACCGAGCTGCGCGTGCCGTTGCCGTGACCAGCACACCATCCCGGTGCCAGGGGCGAGGTCTCCGCGCCCGTCTCCGCGGCCGTCACGTCAGGGCGGGGAGACCAGGACGGGGTTTCCCCGCCCCTCCAGTTATGCTAATCGGAACGTCAGCGCGGCGAATGAAAGCGCCGGCAGCTCGAAGCTGGCTTTGCCGTCCACGATGCGCACATCGTCGAACGGCTGCGTGCAGACCAGGTTTGGCTGCTCAAAGCTGTTCGCGGCCTGCGCGTTCGGCCCGGTGAGCAGCTCGGCGCTGGTCAGGGCTGCAATGGCACGGTCGGCCAGGCTGACCCGCACCGTGGCCGCTGCGTCGGTGGCGCGGTTGGTCACGAAGATGTGGAGTTCGTTTGTAGCCAGGATGGCGCTGGCATCCACGAAGGTCACCCGACCGTTGGTCTGGCCCTCGTATTCCGGCCCCTGCACCACTATTCGCAGCGACACGCCGTCTCGTCGCTTCGACATCATCTCGAACGGATAGAAGATGGACTGGATGAGCAAATCGTCGCCGCGCGTCAGGATGGGTGCGATGACGTTGACGATCTGCGCCAGGTTGGCGATCTTCACCACGTCGGCGTGACGGATGAAGCTGTTCAGGAAGCCGGCCGCGACGAGTGCATCCTCCAGGTTGTACACCTCCTCGATCAGATGGGGCGCGAATTTGCCCGCACCGTCCATCTGCCGATTCTTGTACCATACATTCCATTCGTCGAAGCAGAGATAGAGCCGCTTCTTGCTGCGCCGTCTGGCCTGGACAAAGCGACATGCGGCGTCCATCTCTTCGATCTGCCGGTCAATCGAGTTCGTGATCGCCAGGTAGTCGGCGGTGTCGCCGTTGCGATTGCCCACATAGCGATGCAGGCTGATGTAGTCGGCGTCATCGCCGATGTACTCCAGCACCTGGCGATCCCATTCCATGTAGGTCGGCAGGCCGATGGTGCACGAGCCGCAGACCACGGTCTCGATGCGCCTGTCCACATCTCTCATCATCTTGGCCGCTTGCTGAGCGCGAATCGCATATTCCTGGGCCGGCACATGACCGAGCTGCCAGGGCCCGTCCATCTCATTGCCGAGGCACCACAGCCGGACGTCATACGGTTCCGGATGGCCGTTCGCGGCGCGCAGGTCGGCGTATTTGGTGCCCGGCGGGCAATTGCAGTATTCCACCCAGTTGCGCGCTTCTTCGGGCGTGCCGGTGCCCAGATTCACCGTGATCATCGGGATCCAGTCCATGCGTCGGGCAAGCTGGATGAACTCATCGGTGCCGAACTGATTCGGTTCGATGCTCTGCCAGGCCAGCTCCCGCACCGTCGGCCGATGCGCCTTCGGGCCGACGCCGTCCAACCAGTGATAACCGGACGCAAAATTGCCGCCGGGATAGCGCATTGCGGTCATCCGCAGCCGCCTCAGCGCCTGCATCACATCGGTGCGGAAGCCGTCGGCATCGGCATGTTTGGAGTGCGGGTCGTAGACCCCTTCGTAGACTGCCCGGCCCAGGTGCTCAAGAAAGCCGCCGAAAACGCGCGGATCCACCGGGCCGATCCGAAAGCCGGTGTGAAGAAGGATATCGGTCGTTTGCATGATTAAACTCCTGAAGATCGGATGGGTGAATTGTAGCATGACCTCGGCCGCCGGACAATTGGCGCGCGGAAGCGCGCTAACTCGCTATGGGGCGGGCCCGACGAGTTGCAGAGATTGGCTGTTTACGGTAGAATCATGCCGCTTCCACCTTCAAAGACGATTCCGACCACAGGAGGGATTCCCATGGACATCGCCAAGCTGTTCGATACCGATTTTCCGGCCTGGCTCGAGGCCAATGCCGAAGCAGCCAAACGGGTCGGCGCGAAGTACATCTTCAACATCACCGGCGAGGGTGGCGGACAGTGGTTCCTCGATCTCTCGCGCACCGGGCCGAAGATCGAACGGGCGGCCGGACAGCGGGCCGATTGCACGATCACGGTCAGCGCGGCAGACTTTCCGACGCTGTGGAACAATCCCTTCGCCGGCGAATCCATGTACTACAGCGGTCGCATCTGGATCTCCGGCGATGAGATGCTCGCCCTGAGCCTGCAGAGTCTCTTCCAGCGGGTCAAATCCGCAGTGGGCTGATCCGCTGCGGGCGGCCGTAATCACACACGGCCGCCCGCAGCACGATCCGATATCACATCACGGAGCGAACGATGCCGCTACATCCCCTGGCTGGCCAGCCGGCTCCGGCCGAGCTACGCATCAATGTGCCTCGACTGGTGGCGGCCTACTATACCATCAAACCCGATCCGGACAATCCGGCCCAGCGGGTGGCCTTCGGCACATCGGGCCATCGCGGCACCTCGCTGGAGGGCAGCTTCAACGAAGACCACATCGCGGCTATTTGCCAGGCCATCTGTGAGCTGCGCCGGTCACAGGGGATCAGCGGGCCGCTCTTCATCGGCATGGATACCCATGCCCTCTCCGAGCCGGCGCTTTACACCGCGCTGGAAGTGCTGGCCGCCAACGATGTCACCGCGATGGTGCAGGCAGGCCTCGGCTATACGCCTACGCCCGTCATCTCCCATGCCATCCTGACCTACAATCGGGGCCGCGACTCGGGCCTGGCCGACGGCATCGTGATCACCCCGTCGCATAACCCGCCCGGCGACGGCGGTTTCAAGTACAATCCGCCTTCGGGCGGCCCGGCTGCGCCCGAGATCACCCGTCGCATCCAGGAGCGGGCCAACGAACTGCTGCGCAACAGGCTGGCCGGGGTGAAGCGCATCCCTCTGTCGCAGGCCTTGCGGGCCGAGACGACGCGCGCATACGACTACGTCGCGCCCTACGTCGCCGACCTGAAGCACGTCATTCGCATGGATGCCATCGCAGCCGCGCGGCTTGCCATCGGCGCTGATCCACTGGGCGGCTCCGGCGTGGCCTATTGGGGGCCGATCGCCGAGACTTATGGCCTCGACATCGCAGTGGTCAATCCGCATGTGGATCCCACCTTCTCGTTCATGACCGTGGACTGGGATGGCAAGATCCGCATGGATTGCTCCTCGCCCTACGCCATGGCGAGCCTGATCGGGCTGAAGGACCGCTTCGACATCGCGTTCGGCAATGACACCGACTTCGACCGCCACGGCATTGTTGCGCCGGGTGTCGGTCTGCTGAATCCCAACCACTACCTGGCCGTCGCCGTCTGGTATCTCTTCCGCCATCGGCCCGGCTGGCGGCCCGATGCTGCCGTGGGCAAGACCCTTGTCTCCAGCTCGATGATTGACCGCGTCGCTGCCGCGCTGGGCCGTCCCCTGGCCGAGGTGCCGGTCGGCTTCAAGTGGTTCGTGGATGGCCTGCTCGACGGCTCCTTCGGCTTCGGCGGCGAGGAGAGCGCGGGAGCATCTTTCCTGCGCCAGGATGGCACCGTCTGGACGACCGACAAAGACGGTTTCATTCTCGATCTGTTGGCGGCCGAGATCACGGCTGTGACTGGCAAAGATCCGGGCGAACATTACCGCGATCTGGAGGCCCGGTTCGGTGCGTCGGTGTACGAGCGGATGGACGCGCCGGCCGATGCACGGCAGAAGGCGGTGTTGAGCAGTCTGTCGCCTGCTCAGGTGACCGCGCACGAGCTGGCCGGCGAGCCGATCCTGGCCAAACTCACCCGCGCACCGTTCAACGATGCCCCGATCGGTGGCCTGAAAGTGGTGACGGCCAACGGCTGGTTCGCGGCCCGGCCCTCTGGCACCGAAAACGTCTATAAAATCTACGCGGAGAGCTTTCGCGGCCCGGATCACCTGCGGCGCATCCAGGAAGAGGCACAGGCGATCGTGGCGGCGGCGTTTCGCGCCGCAGGCGTATGAGTGATGCTTCTGGCGCGACGAGTGCACCTGGCGCACCTGGGGCCGCTCTGAGAATGGGACGCAGGTGAACGCGGAGCGACGCGGACAGGGAGAAAGTCTGCGTTCATCCGCGTCCTGTTTTCACCCGCCTCCTCTGCAGAACAACCCGGCGGGCAAGCACACTCAGCCGCTGACGCGAGGTGATACCCATTGTCCGTGGGAGATGTCGGCCCGGACACACAAGTCGTTTCTGCCTGTTCCTGCTCTGGCGCCACGGCAGGCCGGTTTGACCGGAGCATGGTTTCGTTGTATACTTGCAACTACTCAGGCCTTCCATCCCCCTTGCCCCCTTTGCCCCGCCAGGCGGGGGAAAGGGGGTGTGCAGGGAAGGGGGTGGCGGACGGCAAAGTTGTCCGCCACCCCCTTCCGGTCTCACTCCTCTCCTGACGGAGGTCAGGAGAGGGGACAGGGGGAGGGGCGAGGCTGAATAGATACGTACACTCAAAAACACTCTCACATTCCGGCCAGCGATGTCCATACTGCGTTGAAGCGAGTTGTTGCGGGAAGCACCGTATACCCCTGACGGCGTCTTGAGGCCGTGTCTTGTCCGCCATTCTGATTGGAAATTTTATTACCAGAAGGAGTTACTGCTATGGCAAACACTAATGCTCGTGTAAGCCGCCGCGACTTCTTGCGCCTGGCCGCCCTATCTGCCGGCGCCACGGCCGTTGCGGCCTGTGCCCCGGCGCCGACTCCGGCACCGGCAGCTCCTGCGGCGCCTGCGGCAACACAGCCGGCTGCACCGACTGCTGCGCCGGCCCCCGCCAGGCCGAAGGAGATCGTCGTCGCCCAGTACGCGGATGTGGTCAGCCTGGATCCTCAGGACACGAACGACAATGCCTCGTACGGCCCTGAGAAGCTGATGTTCGAGGGCCTGGTCGGCTTCAACGAGAAGATGGAGATGCAGCCGATGCTGGCAGAGCGGTGGGAGGCCTCGCCGGACGCCACCACCTTCACCTTCTATCTGCGCAAGGGAGTCAAGTTCCATGACGGCACGCCGTTCAATGCTGAGGCCGTCAAGTACAACTTCGACCGGGTTACGAACCCGGACAACAAGCTCAAGCGCTATAGCCTCTATCGCATCATCGCCAAGACCGAAGTGATAGATGAATACACGGTGAAATTTACGACTTCGGAGCCGTTCGGTGCGATGTTGGCGACCTTCGCCCACCCGGCCGGCGGCATCGTCAGCCCTGCGGCGGCCAAGCAGGGCGCGGATGCACCGGCCTTCGGCAAGAAGCCGGTCGGTACCGGGCCCTACAAGTTCGTCGAGTGGGTGCCGGGCGATCACCTGACGGTCGAGAAGTTCGCCGACTACTGGAATCCGGCACAGGGCGCCAAAGTGGATCGTTTCATCATTAAGCCGGTGCCGGAGGCCGGGACGCGCATCAACATGCTGCTGGCCGGCGACGCCCATTTCATCAACACCGTGCCTTACTCTCAGGTGAAACAGCTCCAGGGCAATCCGAACGTCGCCATCGCCGCAAACGAGGCCATCTATACCTTCTGGGTGGCCATGAACACGCAGAAAGAGCCGTTCAAGGACAAGCGCGTGCGCCAGGCGCTGAACTACGCCATTGACAAGCAGGCGATCATTGACTCTGTGTTGGCCGGCTACGGCAAGCTCGCGGATTCCCCTCTGGCCCCGCGTGTGTGGGGGTACAAGTCGGTCAAGACGTATCCGTATGATGTGAAAAAGGCCAGGGAGCTGCTGGCGCAGGCCGGCGTCGGCAACGTGAAGACCACTCTCTGGTCGTCGGACAGCACCGAAGCCAGGCAGGTCGCCGTGGCGCTCCAGGGCCAGCTCAAAGAAGTGGGGTTCGACGTCGAGGTGATGGCCATGGAGGCGGCCACCCTCAGCGCCGAGCGCTTCAAGAAGTTCGAAGAAAACAAGAGCATGATGAACTACGCTGGCTGGTCTCCTTCCACCGGCGATGCAGACTGGGGTCTGCGGCCGCTGCTGTCGAAGGAGTCGTGGCCGCCCACGTCCTTCAACCTGGCGTTCTGGGACAACCCGGAGTTCGACGCGCAGATCAAGGCAGCTCTACAGACCGCTGATCCGGAAAAGCGCAAAGCCGCCTATGCCAAGGCCCAGGAGATCGTCATGGAAGAGGCGCCCTGGATCTTCCTGTGGGTGAACACCCTGCTGGGCGGCATCAGCACCAAGTGCGATGGCATGGTGATCCAACCGGACGGCATCGCCTACTTGCGCACCGGCTACTTCAAGTAAGCCACGCACCGAACCGCCGACCATCGTCCGCCCGGCACCAGAGATGGTCGGCGGTTTTGTTTCAGGACGAGGAAGAGCAAGGTGTTCACCTATTTTATTCGGCGCATCCTCGCGCTGATTCCGACGCTGTTGGGCGTCTCGATCGCCGTGTTTCTGCTGCTGCGCCTGGTGCCCGGCGATCCAGCACGCATGGCGGCCGGCCTGGATGCGACCGAAGCCGACCTGGAGTTCATTCGCCGCGATCTCGGCCTCGACAAATCATTGCCCGAACAGTATCTGAACTGGCTCAACCGCGCGCTGCACGGCGACATGGGGCGTTCGACCCGCACACGCAACCCGGTCACCTACGAGATCGGCCTCCGGTTGCCCGCGACGTGGCAATTGACGGCAGTCAGCATCACGGTGGCTGTGGCCATCGGCCTGGTCACCGGCATCACCGCGGCCACCCGACGCAATTCGCTTCTCGATTACGGCAGCATGGTGGCCGCGTTGCTGGGCATCTGCACCCCTTCGTTCTGGCTCGGCCTGATGCTCATGTTGATCTTCGCCGTCCAGCTCCACTGGTTCCCGACCAGTGGCCGCGGCGACTGGCGTCATCTGGTGTTGCCGGGATTTACGCTGGGCGCCGGCGCCGCAGCCATCATCGCACGCGTCACGCGTTCCAGCCTGCTGGAGGTGCTGAACCAGGATTACATCCGCACTGCGGTCGCCAAGGGCCTGCGCGAACGCACCGTGATCTATCGCCATGCCCTCAAAAACGCGCTCATCCCGGTGGTCACCGTAGTTGGCCTGGAATTCGGCTATCTGCTGGCAGGCGCAGTGATCACCGAAACGGTGTTCGCCTATCCGGGGGTCGGCCGGCTGCTGGTAGATTCGATCGCGTATCGCGATTTTCCGATGGTGCAGGGCATCCTGTTGATCCTGGCTACGCAATTCGTGCTCATCAATCTGGTGGTAGATCTGCTCTATGGCTGGCTCGATCCGAGGATCCACTATGGCAACGCCTGACGAGGCGGCTGAGACACTCACCGTGTCCCGGCCGCGCAGCCTGTGGCGGGACGCCTGGACGCGGCTGCTGAAAAACCGTGCCGCTATTTTCGGCGGGATCATCGTGTTGCTGATCATCGCGGCGGGCCTGGCTGCGCCGTTCATCACGCCCTACGATCCGATCAAACAGAATCTGCGCGCCAGCCTGCAACCGCCTTCAGCGGCGCATCTGCTCGGCACCGATATCCATGGCCGCGATATCTTCAGCCGCATCCTGTACGGTGCGGCTATCTCGCTGCGCATCGGCTTCATGGGTGCACTGTTGGGTGGCGTCATCGGTGTCGTGCTGGGCCTGATCTCCGGCTTCTACGGCGGCGCGGTGGACATGATCATCATGCGGCTGGTGGACATCCAGCTGGCGTTTCCCGGCTTGCTGCTGGCCATTGCCATCATTGCGGTCATCGGCCCGGGCCTGGAGAACGTCATCATCGCCGTGGGCATTTTCTCGGTGCCCACCTTCACGCGCGTCGTGCGCGGCTCGGTGCTGTCGGTCAAACAGCAGGACTTTGTGACGGCGGCCCGCACGGTCGGCGCGCCCAATCACCGCATCATGCGCCTTCATCTCTTCCCCAACATCCTGGCGCCGGTGCTCGTCCTCCTCACCATGCGCATCGCCACCGCGATCCTCACGGCTGCCAGTCTCAGCTTTCTGGGACTCGGCGCGCAGCCGCCGACCCCAGAGTGGGGTGCCATGCTCAGCGACGGCCGTGACTATCTCGTTTTGGCGCCGCACGTGGCCACTTTTCCGGGCCTGGCGATCCTGCTGGCCGTGTTGGGCTTCAACCTGCTCGGAGATGGGCTGCGCGATGCGCTCGACCCACGGATGAGAATTTGAGCGCGGCAGAGGTCGCCGCGCACACGATCCCATGTCGGTATCGAGGATAGCTACAGTGGCTCCGCATTCTTATGAGGCTGCCAGCCGACAAGCCGCCTACACCGCTTTTCTGGCTGCTTATCCCGCCTATCGGTCCACGGTCGCGCTGGATGCTCTGCGCAGTACCGAATACGGCCGCCTCGACGCCACCGGCCAGGTCTATCTGGACTATACCGGCGGCGGCCTGTACGCCGAAAGCCAGCTCCGCCAACATCTGGAACTGCTTCAGCATAACGTTTTTGGCAATCCGCATTCGCACAATCCCACTTCGCAGGCGATGACTTGCCTGGTGGACCAGGCGCGGGCCTATGTGTTGGAATTTTTCAACGCGTCGCCGCAGGAATATGCGGTCATCTTCACGGCGAATGCCTCGGGCGCGCTCAAGCTGGTGGGTGAGGCGTATCCGTTCGGCCCGGACGACCATTATCTGCTCACCTTCGACAATCACAATTCGGTCAACGGCATCCGCGAGTTCGCCCGCCGCAAGGGTGCCCGTTTCACCTACCTGCCGATCGTCCCGCCCGAGCTGCGCGTGGATCCGGCCATCCTGGACGACTACCTCGCGCTGGCCGAGCCCGGCCATAACAACCTGTTTGCCTTTCCGGCGCAATCCAACTTCACAGGCGTCCAGCATCCGCTGGAGATGATCGCGCAGGCACATGCGCGCGGCTGGGATGTGTTGGTGGACGCGGCCGCCTTCGCGCCCACCAACCGGCTCGACCTGGCCCGGTGGCAGCCCGATTTCGTGCCGCTCTCGTTTTACAAGATGTTCGGCTATCCGACCGGCATCGGTTGCCTTCTGGCGCGGCGGGCAGCCCTGGCAAAGCTCGTGCGGCCCTGGTATGCGGGCGGCACGATCACCATTTCGTCGGTTCAGGGGGATGGCTACTATCTGGCGACCGGCGAGGCCGGCTTCGAGGATGGCACGATCAATTATCTGAACATCCCGGCGGTCGAGATCGGCCTGCGCCATCTGGAGGCCATCGGGCTGGAGGTGATCCACGAGCGGGTGATGTGTCTGACCGGCTGGCTGATCGAGAATCTGGTGGCTATGCGCCATGAGACCGGCCAGCCGCTGGTGAAGATCCACGGCCCGGCCCACACGCATCAGCGCGGGGGCACGGTGACCGTCACCTTCCTGGATCGCGATGGCCGGCCGATTGACGATCAGCGTGTCGAGCAGCTGGCCAACTACGAACGGATCTCGCTGCGCACAGGCTGTTTCTGCAATCCGGGCGCGGGCGAGGTGGCGCACGGGTTGACGCCGGAGATCATGCGCTCGTTCTTCGGCCGTCAGGTTGTGCCCTCGTTCCAGGAGCTGCGCCAGGAGATGCGCAGCCGCTTTGGCCGCGACATCAGCGCGGTGCGCGTGTCGGTGGGGCTGGCCTCTAACTTCGCCGATGTGGATGCCTTCCTGCGCTTTGCGGCCCGCTTTCTGAACCACACGGTCGCCGAGATCGGCGCCGTGGAGCCGCATGAGGCCCTCTGCACGACCGACCGTGACGCGGCCTAGTACCGGCCGGATTGCTGAACGTCGAGGCCGAGAGCGAAGGGCCGGTCGCATCCTAGGCTGCGGCTGCGATCCCGCGGCAAACAAGAACGGATGGTGTGACCTGGGGGAGTGCCCGGCGCAGAGATTCGGGATTGGAGACAGGAGCGAGTGTTCGTGCATCACGGGCACCCGCTCCTGCGCGTTTCCGTGTTTTCTCGTGAGGTCGCCGGATCGTGCCGCCTTGCCTGCGTCGCCGGAGTGCGGCCCTATCCGTTGACGATCTGTCCGTCCTGGAGCCGCACGATGACGTCTGCGTATTCGTCCACCAGCGGGTCGTGCGTGGCCATGATCAACGTGGTGCGCTGTTCTTTCACGATGCGGCGAAAGAGTGCGAGGATCTCGCGCGCAGTGGTGCTGTCCAGCTCGCCGGTCGGCTCGTCCGCCAGCATCAGGGCCGGGTGATTGGCGAGCGCGCGTGCGATCGCCACCCGTTGCTGCTGGCCGCCCGACATCTCAAACGGCCGATGGTGCATCCATTTGCTGAGCCCTACCAGCTCCAGGCAGCGTGTGGCCTCCTGATGACAGGTTTTGCGGCTCTTGCCGGCCAGACGCGGCATCAATTCCACGTTCTCGTAGGCCGACAGGGTCGGCAACAAGGCGAAGGTCTGAAACACGAATCCGACGTGCTCGCGACGCCAGCGCGTCAGCTCGCTCTCGCTCATTTTGTGCAGCGGCTGGCCGAAGATCTCCACCGTCCCAGACGTGGGGCGATCAAGGCCACCGATGCAGTTGAGCAGAGTCGTCTTGCCGGAACCGGAGCGTCCCTTCAACGCCACAAACATGCCTGTTGGTACCTGCAGATTCACACCGCGCAGCGCCTGCACATCGGACGCACCGAGCCGATAGATGCGCACCAGGTCTTTTACCTGGACGATGATCTCGTTCTGACCGTTTTCATTGGCCATGGCGGGCCTCCTCGGGACGGGCGTCGGCGGCAGCCGGCTCCTGGCGTCGCGTCCACCGGCCAAGCGTGCTGCCCAGGCTCTGCAGGCGTCGGCGCAGGCCGATCCGCCCGCTCACGGCTTCTGCCTCGGCCCGCGCGGCTCGCGTGGCCTGCGCTTCCTGGATCACCTGTGCTGGCCGGATCAGGATGCCATCCGGCGTGAGCTCCAATTGCGCGCGGCCACGGATGCCGAATTGCTCCAGATAGTCCTTCGGCACCTGGAGCCGGCCGGCCGAGTCCAGCACCACCAGTTCGTGGTAGATATCTTCCTGTTCCCCCTCTTCAGGAGTCGTGCCGTCGTTGGTGGTCACCGCCGAAACCGTCTGGCGAATCGTCTCGGTCGCGGTCTTGCCATCGCGAATGGCGACGACGCGGTCCACGTGGCGGGCGATGGCGGGATCGTGACTGACGATGCAGGTGGTTAGATTGTAGCTCTGATTGAGCTCGCGCAGGAGCTGGTAAATGCCCTGCGCGGTCACGCTATCCATCTCGCCGGTCGGTTCGTCGCCCAGCAACAGCTTCGGCATGTTCGCCAGCGCCACCGCAATGGCCACGCGTTGCTGCTCGCCGCCCGAAAGCTGGGCCAAGCGATGACGTCGGCGGTGCCCCATGCCAACCGCTTCCAGGAGCTCGCGCGCGCGTTGGCCTTTGACCCGCGGCGCGACCCCCGCAAAGGTCATCGGCAGCATCACGTTTTCTTCCGCGGTCAGATAGGGCACGAGGTTACGGCTGCTCTGCTGCCAGATGAAGCCGACCGTTGTACGGCGATAGCTGTCGAGCGCGGCGTCGGGGATCTTGCGCAGGTCGCGACCATCCACGATCACGCGGCCGGCCGAGGGCCGATCCAGGCCACCCAGGATGTTCATAAGGGTGGACTTGCCGCTGCCGCTCGGCCCGATGATGCCCAGCATCTCTCCGCGCTCCACGATCAGGTCGAGACCCTGGAGCGCGACCAGCTCCAGGTTCGCCACTTTGTAGATTTTGACCAGGTTTTCGCAAATGATGAACGCGTTTTCTGTCACGATCAAACCACCTATACGGTTTCACCCATCTTGACGGCCTGGAAAATGCGCATGCGCAGGAGCAGCGCGGCCAGCAGGAAGAGGGTGATGACGAAAAGCAACCCCATCAGCCCGTAGATGCGCAAGACGGTGGGCCAGGCGATGATCACCACGAACGGTGGCACGCGCGCGGCCGGGCCGGCGCCGACCTGTAAGAAGGGTATGAACAATTCGCTGGCAACCGCACCCAACAGTGTGCCCGCGGCCGCGCCGACGAGGATCAGGGCCGCCAGTTCCGAGGCCAGCAGCACGGTCATCTGGCTCACCGACAGGCCGACGGCACGCAGCACGCCCAGCTCGATGAAGCGCCGACGGAACGAGAAGAACGCATACAACAGGAATCCCAGCACCGTCAGCAACGCGGCCGCTGCAAAGCCGACCGACAGGAAGCCGAACAGCCCCTGACGCTCCGGCCGTTTCATCTCCTGGCCGATGCGCAACGGCGCCGACTCCCAATTGATGACCCGTATCCCCAACTCGCGCACCCCAGCCACGATGCTCTGCGCGGAGACCCCCGGCTGCTGCTTCACCCAGACCTCATAGGGTACCTGCATGCCCAGGCTGTCGAAGAGATAATCCAGGTTGCCGACGAACAAGGGGCCTTCCTCGGGATACCAGGTGGGGAACAGGCGAAACGTCCCGACGATCTTCATCTCCATGGAGGCGGTATGGCCGGAAGCCTGTACCGTGACCGGAATGCGGTCGCCTACCTGGAGCACGTTCTGTGCCAGGAAGTCGCCGGAGACCAGCACGCCGTTCGGCGTGAGCGCCACCGCGTTCATCAGTGCGCCCAGGCTGGCGGCCGCAAAGTCGCGGCGCCAGTTGGCGACCGCTGTGAAATCTGCACGATCCACGCCGATGAATGCGGCCTTCTGCGCTGTGCCCCCGGCATTCACGGTGGCATCGTAGCGGCCGACGCGCGTCACGGCTGCGATGCCGGGAACCTTCAGGTGCTCGGAGACGGGCAAGAACTGCCATTCCGCCTCCGGGATCACCGACTGTGGCGTGTCTGAGCCGCTCTGACCGTTTCCGCCGAAGTCGAAGGAGCCGGCCATGCCGGTGGCGCCGATCTCATCCAGCATCAAATCGGCGCCCACGGCATAGGCCTGCTGCTCGTAGGTGTGATTATCCATCGTCTCGGCCAGCGATGCCGTGTAAGCCGACAGGCTGAGGGTGAGCACCAGCAGGACAAGCGGCGCGGTGTAGGCGCTGTAGGTGCGCGACAGATGCCGGGCGGTCAGGAGCAGGCCGATGCTGCGGGTGTGGCTGATCAGCCAGGCCAGCGCCGCCATGAGGGGTGGCAACAGCCGCAGGAGCAGCAGGGTACAGGCCAGGATGCCCAGCGACGGCACCAGGAACAGCAGTGGATTCTGGAACGGATCCTGCGGCAATTGCGTGCCGACGATCGGGACGACGATGCTGCCTTGTTGTCGCAACAGATATGTGCCGTAGCCTGCGGGTATGAGCAGGAGCAGGCCGAACCAGGTCCGTTGCCACCAGGGTGGCCGCAACGTGCGCGCGCGTTCCTGTTTGTAGGTGATGATGGTGTGTCGCGCGTTGCTGAACGAGGGCGCCATCTGGGCCACCAGCGCAGTCCCCAGAAGGATCAGACCCAGGCGCAGAGCCCCTGGCGTCAGGCCGACGCGCAGGTCGCTCTGCAGGCTGAAGTCCAGGAAGCTGCGCGCGTGGCCCATGGCGCGCGCGATCCCCTGGCCCAGCAACAGTCCCAGGCCCAGGGCCGCCACAGCCAGGATCAGCCCCTCGCTGAAGGTGATGCCGACGATCTGGCCGATGGCCGCGCCGCGGCTGCGAAAGATCGCGGTCTCGTTGCGCTGGCGTTCTGCGATCAGCCCGGCGACCAGGGCGATGAAGATCAACACCATGCCCAGGATCGGCACGCTGAAGGCATAGAGCATGACCGAGAGCCACGACGTGGACTGTTGATAGCGTTCCAACGCCTCCAGCGGCGAAATACTGAGCTCCAGATTCGGCAACAGGCCGACGGCTTGCTGTCGCACACGGCTGATCCGCGCCACCAGGTCGTTCACATGATCTGCGTGAACCGGGGAGCCGTCCATGACCATGTACCAGACGGCCAGGTAGACCTCGCCAACATGGAAGGGGCTAATCCGATCGCGAAATGTCTCTTCGGGCACCAGCAGTGAGTCGGCCAACGATTCCGGATAGAAAAACCAGTAGTCGGCCTGCGGATCGGTGGCCGTCCATACGCCGGTCAGCTGCACGGGAATCTGCACCGGCCGGCCCTTGCTGAGCGCACCCCCGCGGTCGAGCAGGATGTACGTCTCGCCCACCTGCAGGCCAAGCCTGATCGCCAGTGCCTCATGTACCATGACTTCGAGCGGGCTATCGGCTGCCGGGGCGACGGCAGTGGGTAGGCTCCCCTCCACAAGCATGATCTGCTTGCTGATGTCCGTTGCGGTCGCCAGATTTACCCATTCGAGCGGCTTCTGGTTGCCGCCATACGCAGCCGGATCGTTGGGATAGAGAGAGAGCTTGTCGGTGGCGAAGTAGCGTGCGCTGACTTTGGGCGATAACCCCAGCTCGCCGGCCGCTCGATTGCGTAGATAGTCGTCTACCGGCTCGGTATCCACCCATTCCAGCGGACCGCTCAGGCTGCCCATGTACATGAACATGAAGGCGAATGGCGGTCGGCTGATCGTGGATAATCCGGGTTTGTCGGCAAGGCGCTCCTGCAGCACGCGGTAGTTGATGGCGTCGGAATAAAGCGGCAGGCTTACCGCCATGCCCACGGCCGCGATCAGCCCCAGGATGACGGCCAACGCCAGGCCGCGCTGCGCCAGCAGACGCTTGGCCGCGACGATCAGAATAGCCCACCCACGGAGAACGACACGCACGAACTACTGCCCCAACACCTGCTGTCCGAGGGTCAGGCCATCCAGGATCTCGACCCGATCCAGGCTCTCGATCCCGATCTTGACATCCACACGGCGCTGGCCCGCGCCCTCTTTGACGACCACGAAACGCCGTCCCTCGAAGGTGCGAATCGCTTGCGGCGGCAGCCAGAGCGCCTCGTCTTTACGCGTTACGATGACGGTCACTTTGACCAGGTCGCCCAGCTGCAGGGTGGCCGCTTTGGCCGGATCGTTCACGCCGACTACGGTGGATTTGTCCACATCGGCCGGATTCACGCCGGCTGCTGTCGTGAGGGGCGGCAGCCGCACGATGGCGCCGTCCATCTCCTCGCTCGGTCGGGAGACGAGGGAGAGTCTGGCCGGCATGCCGACGGCCAGGCTGGAGACGTCGCTGCTGCTCAGATTGGCCTTGATCTCCAGCTTGCTTATGTCGCCTATGACGATCGCCGACTGGAAGGCGGTGGCCGCGCGGCCTTCGGTGGCCGTCACGGACATGATCCGGCCGTCGAACGGCGCGATGATCTGCGCGTCGGCCAGGGCTGCCTCGAGCTTTTGCACGTTGAGCTTGGCGACCTCGACGTCGTTGGCCAGCAGCGGGTCGGCCGGCTTATTCAGTTCCTCTAGCGCCAGCTGTGCCTGTTTGACTTGCCGCTCCAGGATGGCGATCTGATATTTCTGGCTGTCGAGCGCCTGGATCGCCAGGTCGTAGTTGGCTTTGGCCTGATTGTAGTTCAGCGTCGCCTGCTGGAGATTGGCCGCCTCGATGGTGGCACCCCGGTCATTGCGCCAGGCAACGGCGTTGTAGGCTGCCTGGGCGCGTTCGAGGGCTAACTGTGCTTTCTCCAGTTCGATCGCCGCCAGCGTGCGCCGCGGGGTCAGGTCCTGGCTGCGCGCCTGCTCCAGGTTGAGCTGGGCGATCTCCAGGTTCAGGCGCGCCCGCGCGCGCTGCATCTCCAGCGCGCGCGTCGCATCGTCCAGCCGCGATTGGGCGCGCGCCAGGTTGAGCTTCGCCCCGGCCAGATCGCGCTCCAGGTTGTCGTTTTCGAGGTCGGCCAGCAGGTCGCCCTTTTTCACCATCTGGTCGGTCTTGACCAGGACACGACGCACGCGGCCGTTGACGCGAAAGAACAGGTCTTTTTCTTCGGTCGGCGAGACACGGCCCGTGAATTGAAATTCCTTGACCACCTCTCCCCGTTGCACTGTGTACACTGGATTCACGGGCACAATGGCCGTCGGGATGGGCGTGGGGGTCGGCTCTTCGACGGCCCCGCGACGAGCAGTAGAAGCCGAGAAGACAGAGCAGCCGGCCAGCCACACGGCTGCAAGCAACACGAGCAGTTTCTGGAGATGTTTCGACATGGCATCAGTCCCGGTTCAGGGTAGTTGTGTTAAGTTTAGCACATCTGTCGCGAATTCCCAAGAAGCCACCACGGGTCGTGCGAGAACCTGTGATCCGAGAATTGCCGCTTATGGATTGGACGGATAGCGTCAGATAGGGTACACTCTGCCTATCTCAAGTCGCGGAGTGTATCTGTTGACCGTTGCCCATCCGTTGGCGCGACCGCGCCCGCACCTGTTGACTTCTCCGCTCGGCGCCTACCTGGCACTGTTGATCGGAGTCTTCTGCATTAGCTTCACGGCGATCTTCACCAAGTGGGCAGCCATGCCTGGCCCGGTCTCGGCTGCCTACCGGATGACCATTGCTGCGGTGGTGCTTGCCATCCCGCTGCTGGACCGGGCGCGTCGGCAGGGGCGGCTCTTTCCGCCAGATGCAGCCTGGGGGGCGTTGGGCGGCCTGGCCTTTGCCCTGAATCTGTCTCTGCTCAATTCGGCTCTGCTCCTGACTTCGGCGACCACAGCTACTCTGCTCGACAACACGGCGCCCGTTTGGGTTGGCCTGGGCGCCATGTTCTTTTTTCGAGAGCGATTGCGCTGGCGCTACTGGGCCGGACTCGGCATGGCGCTTCTCGGCGCTGCTGTGGTGACCGGCGTCAATCCGGCACGTGGGCTGCAACTCAGTTCCGGCGATGCGCTGGCCTTCGTCGGCGCCCTGTTCTATGCTTCATACCTCCTGGTGACGCAGCGCGGCCGGCAGCAGCTCGATACTCTGTCCTACCTGTGGCTGGTGGCATTCACTGCTTCCGTGGTGTTATGGGCGATTTGTCTGATCTTGCGCCTGCCGCTGACGGGTTACGAGCCGCGCGCCTATCTCTCGATGCTGGGCGTGGGGTTGCTTTCCCAGGTCGGTGGCTGGCTGTTGATCAATTATGCGTTGGGCCGTGTTTCGGCATCCATGGCGGTGGTTGTGTTGTTGGCCCAGCCTGTGATCACCGGGTTGCTTTCGATCCCGCTGTTGGGCGAAGCGCTGACCGGCCGCCAGGTGCTGGGCGGCGCGCTGGAGTTGAGTGGCATTTATTTGTGTTTGCGCCGCGCTCCTCGATAAAATTGTACGGGCGGGCCTCCGTGCCCGCCCTGCGGGCCACGGGGCGATCACGGAGGATCGCCCCTACGTGCCCGCCCTGCGGGCCACGGGGCGATCACGGAGTACGGGCGGGCCTCTGTGCCCGCCCTGCGGGGCGATCACGGAGGATCGCCCGGATCCATGTGGCATGGGCCTGAGAGATAGAGGATATGGATGATCTACGCGAGCGTATCTCGGCCTTCCTGGCCGCCCATACCACGCTGACGCTGGCGACGATCGGCACGGACGCCGCGCCGGCGGCCGCGGCCGTGTTCTATGCGCACGACGACGACCTCAATCTCTATTTTCTTTCAGAAGAACGCACATTACACGGCCGCAACCTTCTGGCCGATCCTCGGGTCGCCGGCACGATTCAGGCTGACGGACAGGACTGGCGGGCCATCCGCGGCTTGCAGCTACGCGGCCGCGCGGCGCCGGTGACGGCTGCCGGCTTGCCACGCGCAGCCGAGGTCTACAGCCGGAAGTACGCCTTCGTGGCGGCTCTGCTCGCAGGGTCTGCCGGGCCAGGTGTACTCCGCGGGCCATTGGCGCAGGCCCGCTTCTGGGTTATTCGGCCTGAATGGATTCGTTTGATTGACAATACGGTGTACTTTGGCTTCAAAGAGGAGTGGTGGTCCCAATGATCCCTCTGCGCGAAACACAGCATTATCTCCGGCCGGGCATGATCGAGCTGACCTGGGGACATCCAGACCTGGCGCTCTTTCCGACCGAGGAGCTGGCCCGGGCCGCTGCGGTGGCGCTGTCCCGCCCGGATCGCGCGGCGCTCTGCTACGGCGCCGACCAGGGGCCGGGCAGCCTCATCGCGCAGCTTTGCGCGTGGTTGGCACGTCATGAAACGCACGCGCCGCAATTCGATCAGGTGTTCATCACGGCCGGCCTTTCGCAGGGGTTGGACCTGCTCTGCACGCTCTACACTTCGGCCGGCGATCCGATCCTGGTGGACGCACCCACCTATCACCTGGCGCTGCGCGTGTTTCGCGATCACCGGCTGGACCTGATCCCCGTAGCGGGTGATGAGGAGGGTCTGCGGCCCGATGCATTGGCCGATGCGCTGAGTGGATTGCGTCGCCAGGGTCGCCTCCCCCGCTTCCTCTACCTTGTGCCGAACTTCTGCAACCCGAGCGGCATTACCCTTCCCCTCCCGCGACGTCAGGCCGTGGCCGCGCTGGCCCAGGAATTCGACCTGATGATCCTAGAGGATGACGTCTACCGTCACCTGTGGTACGACGTGCCGCCTCCGCCGCCCCTTTCTGACCTGGCGCCGGCTCACGTCATCCGGCTCGGTTCCTTCAGCAAATTGTTGGCGCCAGGCCTGCGCGTGGGCTGGCTGATCGCGGCACCGCAGATCGTGGAACGCTGTGCGCGCAGTGGGCTGATGGACAGCGGCGGCGGGATCGCCCATTTTGTCGGCCACGTCGTTGCCGCCTTCATGGGCCTTGGGCTGTTCGACGCGCACGTCGAGCGGCTGCGCGCCGCCTATTGCAGCCGGCGCGATCTGTTCTGCGCGGCACTGGCGCGCGAGCTGCCGTCGGATTGCCGCTGGCAGGTGCCGGGCGGCGGCTTCTTCGTCTGGGTGCGGCTGCCACATGGGATGGACAGCGCCGACCTGCTGCCCAGCGCCGAGGCGACCGGCGTCTCCTTTGTGCCCGGCACGCGTTTCTATGCGGACCGCCGACGCAGCGGCCACATGCGGCTGGCGTTTACCCTGTTGACGCCCGAGGAGCTGACCGAGGGCGCCCGGCGACTGGGCACCGTCGTGAAGAACGCCCTCGCGTAGCGCGGACGGCATCTGCCGCTCCATTTCGGCGCACGACGAGGAAACAATCTGCGAGGAAAGGCGAAACATCCGTATGACGCACGCCGACGATTTCCGCCGCTCTGACGCCGAGGCGGCGCGGCTGGGGCATCCGTCCTACCGGTGGCGAGCAGGCCAGGAGCGTCGTCTGGCATTGGTACGCCGCTGGGCCCGGCTCGAAAATGCGACGATCCTGGACATCGGCTGTGGGGTAGGCCTGTACACGGCACAGTTTGGTCGTTTCAGTCCCCGCGTGGTCGGTGTCGAGATTGATTTGGACGTGGCCCGGGAGGCGGCCGGCCGGCTGCCTGCCATCGTCATCGCGCCGGCCGAGGCGCTGCCTTTCGCCGACGGCGCTTTCGACGTGGTGTTCTCGCACGAGGTGATCGAGCATGTGCGTGACGATCGTGTTGCGGCGCAAGAGATGCTGCGCGTGGCAGCGCCCGGCGGCCGCATCGTGGTCTTCTGCCCGAACCGCCTCTATCCCTTTGAGACACACGGCCACTACTGGCGCGGTCGGTATCACTTCGGCAACACGCCGCTCATCAACTATCTCCCCGATCCGCTGCGCAATCGCCTGGCGCCGCACGTGCGTGCCTACACCGGAGCGCAGCTGCGTGCGCTCTTCGACCCGATGCAGGCGGCCGTGGTGCATCACAGCATCATCTATCCCGGCTTCGACAACATCATGGCGCGGCGGCCCATCTTGGCCGCGCTCCTGCGTCGGGTGCTCTACGCTCTGGAACACACTCCGCTGCAAGCCTTCGGCCTGAGTCATTTCCTGGTGCTGGAAAAGCGCTCATCGGCCCGGTCGCCGGCCCGGTAGCAGAGCCGCATGATGTGCAGCTCGTCGAAGGAAGCTCACCTCAGAAGTGCCAGGGCCACGATAGCCGCCCAGGCCAATACCTTGAATTCGCCGGCTGCCAGCGCACGCGCCATCTCGCCGCGGCTCAGGCGCAGGAGCTGCTGCTCCTCCAGGTCATCGGCAACCGGATCGGCCACGCGATGTGCGCCGCGCGCCAGGAAGAAGTACGCTGTCTGCACGCCGCGATTCGCCTCTACGGCGTACACACCGAGGGGTTGCCACTCTGTGGCCTCGTAGCCGGTCTCCTCTCGCAGCTCGCGCTGCGCAGCGACCAGTGGCGCCTCGCCAGGCTCGATGTAGCCGCCTACCACCGCCAGCGATGTGCCCGTGATCGCATATTTGGTCTGGCGAAAACAAAGGTACTCCCCTTCTACGGTCTCGGCCACGACATTGACGAAATCAGGGGCAATGACCCAGGCCCAGTCAGAAATCACCCGGCCATCAGGCAATTCGACCGTGTGCATCTCGACCTTCAAAAACCTGCCACAATCGAGGATCATGCGCCGATCCAGCGTCTTCCAGGGGGAGAAAGCCTGTTCAGGCTGCGGCATGTTGACTTCCCTCTCTCCTTGACGTATACTGCGACCGCCAGCTACAGATTGCCAGAAGTAATTCGTAACTACTCAGGCCTCCTATCCCCCCTGCCCCCTTTCACCTGCCTTGCGGGGGAAAGAGGGCGTGAAGGGTAGGGGGTGGTGGCCGGGCGGCTTTGCCGCTCGCCCGCCAACCCCTTCCACTCTCACTCTTCCCCTCGCCTGACCTCCGTCAGGAGAGGGGCGAGGACAGGGGGAAGGGTGAAGCTGAGTAGATACAATCATTCTATCACAGGAGCCCTCGGGCATGCATGTTGTCTCGGTCAATGTTGCGCTGCCCACAGTCTACGACTACGGCAATGCGCGCGTGTTCACAGGCGGCTACAAGCAGCCGGTGGTTGCCGCGATGCTGCGGGCGCGCGGCTTTGAGGGAGACGGCCAGGCCGACCTGCATAATCACGGCAGCCCAGACCAGGCCGTGCTGATCTTCGCGGCAGACCACTACCCATTTTGGGAAGAACGGCTGGGGCGATCGCTGGCGCCGGGAGCTTTCAGCGAGAACCTGACGGTGACCGGTGCCACCGAAACCGAGCTGTGCGTCGGCGATATCGTACAGATCGGCGCAGCGGTGGTGCAGATCACGCAACCACGACAGCCGTGCAGCAAGCTGGCGCGCAAACTGGGTGCTCCTCAGCTGGTGGACTGGATCATTGCCGCCGGCCAGGGCGGCAGCTATGGCCGCGTGCTGACAGAAGGCTGGGTGGAGACCGGGGCTGTCGTTACCGTGCTGGAGCGCCATCCCGATCGCATCAGCATCGCGGTCGTGAACGATCTGATCCACCATCGCCGCCAGGACCGGGACCTCGTCAGACATCTGGCCCACATGCCGGAGTTTTCGGCCGATGGACGGCGCCGTTTTGCGCAGATGCTGGCGCGGCTGACCTGACCCCAACACAGAAAGAAGCCCATGCTCAACGAACGTTCCATGGCCGCCGTGGCCGCATCGAAATACGGGCCGGGTTGGGTGCGGCCGGCGCACGGCTCTTATTGCTTCGGCCAGATCGCCGATACGATCCGGCAGCTCTTCGGCGCGGCAGCATCCCAACCGCTTCCGGCCGACGTCCTGCCGCCGGCCATCGCCTATGACCGCGTGATCTTCTTCCTGATAGATGCGTTCGGCTGGCGCTTCTTCGAACGCTACGCGGAGGCACCGTTTCTGCGCGAAGCGATCCGCGAGGGAGTCGTTTCACAACTCACCGCGCTCTTTCCCTCCACCACCGTCGTCCATGTGACGAACAGCCACACCGGGCTGGACGCAGCCGCGACGGGTGTCATGGAGTGGTTCTATTACGAGCCGAAGCTGGACGCCGTCATCGCGCCGTTGTTGTTTTCGCTGGCCGGCGAGAACGAGCGCGAAACCCTGGCCAAAGCCAACGTCGCGCCTGAGAGCATTTTCCCGCGGCGCACGCTGTATCACGATCTGGCGCGGGTGGGCGTCAGATCGCACGTCTTCGGCCACCGCGACTACGCCCGCTCGTCCTATTCGAACACGGTTGCAGACGGCGCGCAGTCCCTGCCCTATCGTACCTGGCCCGAAGCCCTGGCGAACCTGACCCTAGCATTCGAGAAGGAACGGAGCCGCAGCTACTACTACCTCTACTTCGGCGAAGTGGACGGCCAGGGTCACACCTACGGCCCGGAATCACGACAGGCGGCCGCGGAGATCGAATGCCTGTTGATGCTGATGGCGCGCTTCCTGGACGAATGTCGGCGGCGCTGGCCGCGCACGTTGATCCTCTTCACCGCCGATCACGGCCTGGCCGAGACCGATCCGGAGACGACCATTTACCTCAACCTGCGCTTCCCCGGCATTGAGCGTTATCTGAAGACCGATCGGCGGGGCCGGCCGCTCTTGTTCGGCGGCTCTCCGCGCGATCTCTTCCTCTACGTGCGCGACGAGTATCTGGATGAGGTCCACGACCTGCTGGCCCGGGGCCTGGCCGGCAAAGCCGAAGTGCGACGCACCGCCAGGCTGATTCAAGACGGCCTCTTCGGCAGGACAGAGACACCGGACGAATTGCTCGTCCGTACCGGCAACCTGATGATCCTGCCCCATCGTTATGAGGCGGTCTTCTGGTACGAAAAGGACCGCTTCGAGCAGAAATACTATGGCCACCACGGCGGCCTCACGCCGCAGGAGATGCTGATCCCGTTCGTCGCGCTGGCGACATGAAACGCGCCGGGTGAAACGCGAAACGTCGGGCGTCAGGCGCCATTTGACGTTTGACGCTTCACGCCAGCAGCTCGCTCAGCCGCGCCGTCTGTTTCAGCCCGCTGCCGGTCAGGGTGAGCACGGCGCCAGCGCGCTCGGCTGCAGAGAGCTTGCGCCAGCCGGCCAGGGTCGCCGCAGAGGTCGGTTCGGCGAAGAGGCCCAGGCGCAGTAGCGTCTTCGTGGCGTCCATGATCTCCTCCTCGCTCACCCCGATCGTGCAGCCGCCGCTGCGACGAATGGCCTCCAACACGGCCGCCGCACGCGGTGGTCGTTGCACCGCAATCCCTTCGGCGATGGTCGGCTGGGGTGTGATGTCGGCGTAGTCGGCCAGGCCGCGCGTCCAGGCCAGATGCAACGGCGCGCAGTGATCCGCTTGCACGCCGATCAGGCGAGGCATGGTACGCGCATAGCCGGCCTGGATCAGCGCCTGAAAGCCGAGGAACAGTCCTTCCAGGTAGCCGCCGCTGCCAGCCGGCACGATCACTGCCGCGGGGAGCTGCCCGGCCATCTGCTCCCAAAGCTCATAGGCTGTGGTCGCCAGCCCCTGGCAGAAGAGGGGATGCCACAGATGGCTGGCGTAGAAGCTCGCCTCAGCTGCCCGGATCGCTGCCTCGTTGGCATCCTGCCGCGTGCCCGGCACCTTCACCACCTGCGCGCCGTAGAGCCGAATTTGTGCCAGCTTGCCATCGGGCGTGTAACCGGGCGAGAAGATCGTACAGCGGATGCCGGCTGCCGCTGCGTAGGCCGCCATCGCTGCACCGGCATTCCCCGATGAATCCTCCACGACCGCCTCGATGCCGAGATATTTGACCAGAGTCATCAGCACGCTGGCGCCCCGGTCTTTGAAGGAACCGGAGGGCTGAAGATAGTCGAGCTTGAAAGTCACTTCCTGGCCAGCCAGCCTCCGTCGCACGAGCGGCGTGCGGCCCTCGCCCAGCGAGACGGGTACCGCATCGGCGGGCAGCCCGAACGCCTCCCGATAACGCCAGATCGTCAGATCGCGCGTGGCAAGCGCCGACCCGGAGAAGAAATCGCCCACTGCGAGGGTCAAGAATCCACCGCAGTCGCAGCGGAAGCGCCGATCCGCGAGCGGATAGCGCCGAGCGCAGGCGAAGCAAACGTAATCCATGGCATGGACCTCTGCAAGGAAGGTATCGCTATGGGCGAGGAAGCCGCGCGGCCCGGCCTAACCGGCCGCGGACGGCCCCGACGTCGCAACTGCTCGAACAGCGCGCAGAGGAAGATCGCGCAGATGAGCGATGCTGCGCCGGGCCGCGGTCTCGGCATCGGGAATCGGCAGGAACTCGCCGGAGACAAAGCCCGTGTAGCCGGTCGCCAGCAACACATCGAGAATGGCCGCAAAGTCCAGATGGCCCGCGCCCGGATGCCAGCGATTCGAGTCGGCCACGTGGAAATGAAAGATGCGGTCTCCGGCCGCACGAATGCTCGCTTCGATGGACGGTTCCTCGATGTTCATGTGGAAGGTATCGAGCAGCAGCCCGAAATTCGGCGCGCCGACCTGTTCGATCAGCGTCAGGCCATCGGCGACCGTATGGATCAGATCGGTCTCGTAGCGATTGAGCGGCTCCAGCGCATAGCGCACACCGACCGGCGCCGCGGCGGCCGCGCATTCCTGTAACGCCGCGATCAGGTAAGCCATGGACTGCGCATGGCTCTGTCCGCGCGGCGTGATGCCGCGGATCAGGCCAAGGATCACGACGGCATTTAAGCGGGCCGCCAGCGGAATGTGACTTTTGATGCGCTCGATGGCGGCGCGGCGGATGGCCGGATCGGCTGCGGTGAACGAAAGCCCCTCTTCGCCCCACGCCTGGCCGGTGCCGATGGCGGGCACGACGAGCCGATGCGCCTCCAGCAGGCGCACGAGCTCATCCGCGTTCACCAGGCGCGGATCGCGGATAGCGAGCTCGACCCCATCGTAGCCCATGGCGGCAATGCGACCGATGTTGGCCGCAAAATCGCCTTTGAAGGTGGCGGCCGCGAATTGGGCCGCATGAGTAGACAGGACCACACTGAATCGGATCATGTCGCTATCATACCACATCTGTGCGAGCCGTCCACTTCGGGCACGGTGAGCCAGGCCGTGGCGTGGGTCTTTGGGTGAAGCCAGACGCTTGTGATAGAATGAGCGCACCTGGCCGGCGACGGAGCGCTCCGTCGCCGGCCGGACACAGCGAGAGCGAACGACAGCAAACGATGACGAATGCCTTGATCCAGAGACACGAACGCCATGAGTGAGCCCGGTCGCTTGTGGTCGCGCATCCGGGCGAGCGGCGCCGCGTTGATCCTGACGGCTGCGCTGTTGATCGGCTGTTCCTCCGAGCCGTGGGCCTCTGCCTATCTCAAGACGCACAGCGCGGCATTGCATCAGGCGGTCAGTGCCACGCCGCAGCCGATGCAATTCGTCGTACCGTCGGGGGCAACCGCGCGCAGCATTGCGGCCGCGCTCCAGGCCCAAGGGCTGATCGGCGATGCGCGGCTTTTCGAGGCGTATGTGCGTGCCAGCGGCCTGGCAGACCGGTTGCAGGCCGGCACGTACACGCTCAGCCCGCACATGACGCCGGTGCAAATCGCCGAGGCGTTGCTGCACGCGCGGCCACCCACGATCCAGGTGACCATCCCGGAGGGCTGGCGGCTGGAGCAGATCGCCGACAGTCTGACCGTCAGCGGCGTGATGGACGGCGCGGCATATCGCCGTCTGGCCGAGGCACGCGACCTGCCCGACCTGGGTGTCAACGCGGCCGAACGCTATCCTTTTCTGCTGGCGCGACCGGTCGGGGCCACGCTGGAGGGCTACCTCTATCCGGCCACGTATGAGCTTTTTGCGGATCAGGCGACCCCCGAAGCACTGCTGCAACGGCAGCTCGACGCGTTTGCCGCGCAGGTGATGCCGCTGTATCGGGAGCTGACCGCCGGCCAGCCCCGGCCGCTGAGCCTGCACGAAGTCCTGACCCTGGCCAGCATTGTCGAGCGCGAGGCAGTGGTGGATGACGAGCGGCCCATGATCGCTGGCGTCTACCTCAACCGGCTGGCACGCGGCATCAAACTGGAGGCCGACCCGACCGTGCAATATGCCATGGGCTATCAGCCGGAGACCGGCCAATGGTGGAAATCGCCCGTCTATCTGGAGGAGTATAGCCGCGTCCTCAGCCCTTACAATACCTATCTCCACGCCGGCTTGCCGCCGGGGCCGATCGCCAATCCGGGACGGCGCAGCATCGCAGCGGTGCTCAACCCGACGCCGCATGAGTATCTGTATCTGATGGCGCTCGGCGATGGCAGCGGCCGTCACGCGTTCGCGCGCACCTTCGCGGAGCATCTGGAGAACGTCAGACGCTATCAGGGGCGTCAGCCATGAGCCTTGAGGAGGATCGTTTGCGCAGTCGCTTCAATATCACCGCCTTCGGACTGACGCTCGTCATTGCCGGGCTCATCCTGTTCGGCCAATTCGGACAGGCAGTATACGAATATGCTCGCCACGCGCAGGCCGTTTTGCCCTTCCCATTTCCTGTGGAATATGGCGAAGGGGCGGTGCTGGATCAAGTCATGCGCCTGGCGCGCGGTGAGAACATCTATCGGATCGCATTGGATGCACCGCCGTTCACGATCACCGGCGATCCACCACTTTTTCGTTTGCTGCAGGTGCCTTTCGCCAGGGCTTTTGGCCCGGCGTTCTGGTATGGCCGCGCGATTTCAGTGGTCAGCGCATTGCTGGCTGCGCTCTTCCTCGGCCTGACGCTGTATGCGGTCAGCGACGATCGGCTCGCCGGTGCCGCGGCCGGTCTGACACTGCTGGCTTTTCCGCAGATTTTGCATTGGTCGGCGCTTGATCGGGCCGATGCGTTGGCGCTGGCGTTGAGCTGGGCCGGCCTGTACGCGCTCGTGCGCTGGCCCGAACGGTGCCGCGGCCCGGCCGTGGCCGGCCTCCTGTTCGTCGCGGCGACTGTCACCCGACTTTCCTATGGTCTGGTCGCGCCGGCGACTGCAATCGCCTGGCTGGCGCAGAGAAGGCAGTACCGATCGGCTGCCGCGCTGGCAGCCTGGTTCGGCTTCGCGGGGCTGGCATTGTTCCTGGCGCTGAACGGCTGGACGGGAGGTGGCTTTCTCGCCAGCCTGCAGGTCGCTACGGGGTTGGAGTTCGCTCACGCCGGCCTGATGGCCCAGCTCACCGGCCTGCTGCTGAATGCCTGGCTGTTGGTGCTGGCCGCGCTTGGCTTCATGGTGGTAGAGCGCTGGTGGTATCCGACCCGTTCATGGCCCCTGGTCACGCCGTACATTTTGAGCGCCGGAGTGATGACGTTCCTCCTGGATCGGTCGAGCAGTGGGCCGAATGCCGTGTATCCGCTGGTCGCCGCGTTGTGCCTGGCTGCCGGTGCGGTCATTGCCTGGCCTGGACGAAGTTCGTGGTTGCGCATCGCGGCCGTGCTGCTGCTGGCGCTGCAGATCAACTGGTTGGTGACGTGGTGGCGCGACGATTACGCCGAGATCACGTTGCACAAGGTCCGGCTGGCCGACGAGATCGGTCGGCTGGCGCAGATCGTGCGCGAAGCGCCTGGCCCGGTCCTGGCGGACGAATACATGGGACTGCTTCCCGCGGCCGGTCGTCCGCTCTACCTGCAGCCGGTCGAATTCGCGCAGCTGCAACGCACAGGACGCTGGGACGCCAGCGGGTTGATCGCCGCCATCCAGCGCCGGGAGTTTGCGGCGATTCTGCTCTACGAACCGCCCTTCGGCCAGCCGATGATCGTGGCACGCTGGCCGACGGCCGTGCGCAATGCGATTTGGGCCAATTACGAGCCGCGCCAGTGGTCGTCGTCGCAGGCGACGCTGGCCTACGTGTGGGTCTATGTGCCGCGGCGATAGGCCAATTGCCGTCCCAATGCCGATGCGCGCCATACATACACTTCTCTAATGTTCGTCCAACGCTGCTCTAACGCGTGCCGCATACGATGGGGGCGTCATAGCGATGCGGCAGTTCGATCACATAGGCCGCTTTACGGAGAAAGTAATGCGCAAAACTCGTGGATAGGAGGTGGCATATGGCTGATCTGGTACGATGGAATCCGGCACGCGAGATGATGAGCCTGCGCGAGGCGATGGATCGCTTGTTCGAAGAGAGCTTCCTGCGACCAGGCTGGTTCGGCTTCGCGGATCCGGCCGAGGCGATGTTGCCGTTGGATATTTATGAGACGGAAGATCATGTCGTGGTGAAGGCTGCCGCGCCCGGTGTGTCGCCGAAGGACATCGAGGTGACGATCACCGGCAACGTGCTGACCATCAAGGGCGAAGTGAAGGCTGAGGAAAAGGTAGAAAAGGGCCATTACCTGCGCCAGGAGCGGCGCTATGGCAGCTTCTGCCGCCAGGTGGCCCTGCCGGATGGCGTCAAGACCGATAATGTCCAGGCGACCTTCAAGGATGGCGTGTTGAGCCTGGAGCTGCCGAAGACCGAGACCGCGAAGACCAAGACGGTGAAGGTTGTCGTCAAGTAAATCGTACGCCTGATGCGTGAGACGTGATGCGTGAAAGTTGCATCGTCATCGGCGATCTGATCGGGGCTGTGCTTCATGTCTCACGCATCACATTTTTGAGAACATATGATTGACACGTAGAGGAGAATTGACCATGGCTGACTTCATCACCCGTTGGGACCCATTCCGCGAAGCGGTGACGCTGCGCGAAGCGATGGATCGGTTGTTCGAGGAGAGTTTTATCCCGGCCCGCCGCCGCGAGGCGCGCGATCAGGTATTTCGCCTGCCGCTGGACGCCTATGTCACTCCTGAGGAGATCGTGATCCTGGCCAACATGCCCGGCGTGAAGCCGGAGAGCGTTGAGATCACGATCGAGGGAGATACCCTGACGATCAAAGGCGAGCGGCCTGGCCCGGTGGAGAACGTGGACTATGTGCTTCAGGAGCGCACCTACGGCAAGTTCCAGCGCACCCTGAACATCAACATCCCGGTGGATGCCAACAAGGCCGAAGCCCGCTTCGAGAACGGCCTGCTGACGCTGGTCATTCCGAAAGCCGAAGCGGTCAGGCCGAAGACGATCACTGTGGTGACCAAATAAGCGCGGCGACGGACGCTTCCTGTCCTGGTGATCCCGGCCCCACATGCCAGACCTCTGGCACGTGGGGCCGGTTTGTTTTGGTCATGTTCGAGCTTTGCCGGTGGCCCCCTCTCACCCGTGCCCGGCTCTCCCCTGCCAGGGGAGAGGGGAACCTCCTTAAGGGGCATTTCGGGCGGCGAGGCCGTCTGAAATGACCCCTCCGGACTTCGCTCCGTCCCCTATCAGGAGGCGTCCCCTCCGCTGCGCTCCGGGGAGGCAAGCACGGGATGGGGGTGGGGTCAGACGCCGCAACCTGTGGAATCCAGCCTGACGAGGCACTGCCAGGGCCATCCCATCACTTTGGCGCGCCCATTTTCTATTTCTTGCCCCTTCGTCCGGAGTGACGTATAATGTGAACCGGCGCAGTTGTGGCCCAACAAGCGAGGTCTAAAAACTCTTCAATGTCTACTGCGTTGCCCATACCTCAACGTCTGCGGGCGAGCTTCAGTGGCGCCAGCACTCACCGGGTTCTTTCCCTGGCATTGCCGGCGGTAGGCGAACAGACGCTCAACATGGCAGTCGGCCTGGCCGACACCTTTATGGTCGGCCATCTCGGCGCGGCCGCTGTGACCGCGGTCGGGCTCTCCAACCAGGCCGTTATGCTGGTCACCACGTTCTTTGCCGCTACCGCCACCGGCGTGACCGCGCTGGTTGCCCGGCATGTCGGCGCACGCGAGCCCGATCCGGCGAACACCATCACTCATCAGGGGTATCTCCTGGGTGCCCTGTTCGGCGTGCTGGCCCTGGCATTCGGCCTGAGCCTGAGCCGGCCGACCATGATCGTGCTCCAGGCACCTCCTGAAGTGATCGCGGATGGGGCCACCTATCTGAGCATCGTGGCCCTGTCGTTTCCCCTTGCTGCCTGGCTGTTCATCGGCAACGCGGCGTTGCGCGGGTCGGGCGACACCCGCACACCGATGCTGGTTATGCTGGTCGTGAATGTCGTGAACATCGTCGTGGCCTACGCAGCCATCTACGGTGTCGGGCCTTTGCCGGCGCTCGGCGTGGCCGGCTCGGCGCTCGGTGCGGCGGTGGGCCGAGGCATGGGTGGCTTGCTCGTCACGGGCCTGTTGGCGCGCGGCCACAGCGGCCTGCGCCTTCGTGGACGCCGTCTGTTGCCCGATCTGCGCCAGATCAAGCGCATCGCCAACATCGGCCTGCCGGCCGGCGCGGAACAGCTGCTGATGCGCGGGGCACAGACCACCTTTGCCGCAACCGTGGCCACCCTGGGCGCCACGGCTTTCGCCGCGCATCAGATCGCGTTGCAGGCCGAATCGCTGTCGTACATGCCGGGCTTCGGCTTCGCTATGGCCGCGACGACGCTCGTGGGCCAGGGGCTGGGCGCGCGCGACCCGGACCGTGCACGTGCCGATGGCCGGCTGGCCCAGTGGCTCGCGGTCGGCGTCATGGCGTGCATGGGCGTCATCTTTTTCCTCTTCCCAGCGCAGATCATCGGCATCTTCATCACCGACCCCCAGGTGATCCGGTTGGGAGTCTGGCCGTTGCGGCTGGTGGCGTTCTCGCAGCCCGTGCTGGCCACCTCGATGGTGCTCGGCGGCGCGCTGCGCGGAGCAGGCGATACGCGCACGACCCTGTTCATCACGGGCGGCGGGCTGTGGCTGGTGCGTCTGCCGCTGGCCTGGCTGCTCACGCCACGCTTTGGTCTCATCGGCGCGTGGATCGCCATGATCGCCGACCTGCACGTGCGCGGCACGTTGGCCTGGCTGCGCTTCCGTAGCAATCACTGGACCCGGCTGAAGGTTTGACATGAACGTTGCTTTGGGGATTGACACGGGCGGCACCTATACCGATGCCGTGCTGGTGAATCATGACACAGGCGCAGTGTTGGCGAGCGCCAAGGCGCTCACCACTCGACACGATCTGGCGATCGGCATCGCGGCGGCCATTCGGGCAGTGCTGGTCGCGCCGGGCACCATCGCGGCGGGCATCGCGCCGTCCGATATCGTGCTGACCGCACTCTCCACTACCCTGGCCACCAACACGCTGGCCGAGGGACAGCGCGGCGCGGTGTGCCTGTTGCTCATCGGCTATGATCGCGAGCAGATGGTCCGCTGGGGCTTCGACCGCCAGTTTGCCACGGCCGATGTCGTCTACCTGGCCGGCGGGCACGATGAGCAGGGCCGCGAAGTCGTGGCCCTGGATGAAGACGCCGCGCGCGCGGCCATCCTGGCCCGTCGCGACACGGTCGAGGCGTTTGCCATCTCCGGCTATTTCGGCGTGCGCAATCCCGACCACGAACTGCGCGTGCGTCGCCTGGTCGAAGAGCTTGCCGGTTTGCCCGTCACCTGCGGCCACGAGCTGACAGGCAAGCTCAACGCTGTGCGTCGCGCCACTACCGTCGCGCTGAATGCCCACCTGATCCTGCCGCTGCGCGAGCTGATTGCCTCGGTACGCCGTACGCTGGATACGTGTGCGATCGCCGCGCCGCTGATGGTGGTGAAGGGGGATGGCTCGCTGGTGCGTGCCGAGTGGGCCCTGCAGCGGCCGATCGAAACAGTGCTGTCGGGGCCGGCGGCCAGCGCGGTCGGCGCCTGGCATCTGGCCGGCCGCCGCGATGTATGGGCCATAGATATCGGCGGGACGACCACTGATATCGCAAGGTTGCGCGATGGCGCGCCGATCCTCAACCCCGACGGGGCGCATGTCGGCGGTTGGTGGACGATGGTGGAGGCGGTGGACGTGCACACCACAGGCCTGGGCGGCGACAGCCATGTCCGGCTGGACGAAGCTGGACAGCTGGCCATCGGCCCGCGGCGCGTGGTGCCGCTCAGCCTGTTAGCCTACGAATGGGACGGGGTGATCGAGGAATTGGATCGGGAGCGGGCGTTGCCAACGGCCAAGCGGCCGACCGATGCGGGCGAGTTCGCCGTGGTGGGCCGGTCGGCCGGTGCGCGGCTCTCTCCCCAGGAAGAGGAGATCCTGCACAGCCTGGCCGAGCGGCCTCTGGCACTGGCCATGCTGGCCGGCCAGCGTCAGGCCGGCGCATTGGCACGGCGACAGATCGAGACGCTGGAGGCACGCGGCCTGGTGCGCCGCGCGGCCTTCACGCCGACCGATGCCCTCCATGTGCTGGGCCGGCATACGCCGTGGCGCGTCGAGGCGGCCCGCCTGGGCGCCGAAATCCTCGCCCAGCGGATGGGAGTCTCGGTGGTCGAATTCTGCGAACGGGTCGTGAACGGCGTCGCACAGCGGGCCGCCGTCGAAGTGGTGCGCAAGGCGCTTGCCGATGAGCTCGACCACACAGCCTGGCATCAGGAGCGGGCCGCGGCGACGCTGTTGCGTCTGGCGCTGGACGGCGATTTGCGCGTGGCGGACGCCGGCGAGATCGGCTGCGCGCTCACGTTGCACCGGCCGTTGGTGGCCATCGGTGCACCGGTGGCCGCTTACATGCCCGCAGCGGCTCGACGGCTGCACACCGAGCTGGTGATCCCGCCCCATGCGGCCGTGGCGAATGCAGTCGGCGCAGTGTCTGGCAGCGTGGTGGTGCGTCAACGCGTGCTGATCAATCCGTTGCCCGAAGAGGAGATGCTGCGCGTGCATCTGCCCGATGGGCCGCGCGACTTTGCGCGGCTGGAAGAGGCCGTTGCGTATACGCGGGAAGCCGTGTCTGAACGGCTGGCAGCGCAGGCACGCGCGGCCGGCGCCGAACAGGTCGAGGTGCAGATGGCGCGCTACGATCAGTGGGCACCCACTCGCGGCGGCGGCCTCGATGTGGTCTATCTGGGCACCGAATTGGTCTTCTCGGCGGCCGGCCGGCCACGCGTGGCACGGGCGATTTGACAAATCAGCACCCCTCTGATATAACTCACTCCAACAATCGAATAGCCCTGGACTCCCATCCAGAGAGGCGGAGGGACCGGCCCGATGAAGCCTCGGCAACCAGGATGGCAGTAGACAGATAGGCAGGGAACAGGTAGACAAGGCGCATTGTAGCTCCTTGTATCCTTGTCTACTCTTGACTTGTCTACTTTCCCCATGGTGCCAATTCCGGCAGATTCAATCTGGAAGATGAGAGGAAGGCGTGCGCGTTCCTGCTCATCCCCGCGTGTGGTTCAAACCCGGGGATTTTTTATTGCCAGCACAGGAACATCCAATCTGTAGTTTGCTTGCCAGCGCCCTCTCGTCCGATCGGATGAGAGGGTTTTTTTTCTATTTCCTGAGAAGAGGGTTCCGCATCATGACAGCTCAACGTACGTTCGGTTTTACGACCCGTCAGCTTCACGCCGGCCAGCGGCCCGACCCGACCACGGGCAGCCGCGCGGTCCCCATTTATCAGACCACCAGCTATCAGTTTCGGGACACGGCGCATGCGGCCAATCTGTTCGCGTTGAAAGAATTGGGCAACATCTACACGCGCATCATGAACCCGACGACCGATGTCCTGGAGCAGCGCATGGCCTCGTTGGAAGGGGGCGTAGGCGCGTTGGCTGCCTCCAGCGGCCACGCCGCGCAAACGATGGCCATCCTGACCCTCTGCGCGGCGGGCGACCACATCGTCAGCAGCAGCCGGCTCTATGGCGGCACGTATAATCAGTTCAACTACACCTTCCCGCGCATCGGGATTGACGTCACTTTTGTGGATCCGGGCGATCCGGCGAACTTCGAGGCTGCGATCCGGCCCAACACGAAGATCATCTACGGCGAAACCCTCGGCAACCCCGACATCAGCGTCTTCCCGTTCGAGGAGGTTGCCGACATCGCCCGCCGTCACGCGATCCCGCTCATGATTGACAATACGTTTGCTACTCCCTATCTGTGCCGGCCGTTCGAGTGGGGTGCCAACATCATTACCCACAGCACCACCAAGTTCCTCGGCGGCCACGGCACCACCATCGGCGGCATCATCGTGGACGGCGGCAACTTCGACTGGCGCAGCGGCCGCTTCCCGAATTTCACCACACCCGATCCTTCCTATCACGGCCTGGTCTACGCCGACCTGACGGAGGTCGGGCTGCCGCCCTTCATCATCAAGGCGCGCGTGCAGATCTTGCGCGATATCGGCGCCTGCCAGGCGCCGTTCAACAGCTGGCAAACGCTCCAGGGCATCGAGACGCTGAGCCTGCGCATGGAGCGCCATGTCGCCAACACTGAAGCGGTGGCGCAATTCCTGGCCCAACACCCGAAAGTCAACTGGGTCAGCCATCCCAGCCTGCCCAGTCATCCCGACCACGCGCGCGCGAAGAAGTACCTGCCCAAAGGCGCCGGCGCCGTTCTGGGTTTCGGAATCAAAGGCGGCGTGACGGCCGGACGCCGCTTCATCGAAAGCCTGCAGCTGTTCAGCCACCTGGCGAACGTCGGCGACGCCAAAAGCCTGGCGATCCATCCGGCCACGACCACGCACAGCCAGCTGACGGAAGAGGAGATGATCACGGCCGGCGTCTCGCCCGACTTCATTCGGTTGAGTATCGGTCTCGAGGATATCGAGGATATTTTGTGGGATTTGGAGCAGGCGCTGGAGCAGGCATGAAGACGTCAAGCGTCAAATGTGAAGTGGTCAGTGTGAGGTGAGTGCTCCGTCAGGTTGGATTTTGCTCACTGCTATTGGACCTCTCTCACCCTCTGCCTTGCTCTCCCCGGCCAGGGGAGAGCAAGGCAGGCGCCGCAAACTGTAAATCTAGCCTGCAACCAGCAAGTTGTAGGAGGTGTTATGGAAAACAAAGGACCGTCAGCCGACGCCATCGGCGTCGTCGAGACGCAATATTATACATTTGCCGAGAAGGAGCCTTTTGTCCTGGAGAGCGGTGCCACGTTGAGCCCGGTCACAATCGCATATGAAACGTATGGCACGCTCAACGAGCAACGCTCCAACGCAGTGCTTGTCTGCCATGCGCTCAGCGGCAGCGCACATGCGGCCGGCCTCGACGCCCAGGGACAGCCCGGCTGGTGGGACGATTGCATCGGGCCTGGCAAGGCGTTCGACACCGATCGTTTTTTCGTGATCTGCTGCAACGTATTGGGGAGCTGCTACGGCTCGACCGGGCCATCCAGCATCAACCCGGCCACGGGCCAGCCTTACGGCCTGCGCTTCCCGGTGGTGACCATCGGCGACATGGTGCGCAGCCAGCTGGCGGTGATTGACCATCTGGGCATTCCGAAGCTGCTCACCGTTGTCGGCGGTTCGATGGGCGGCATGCAGGCGCTCGAATGGGCGGTCCGCTATCCGGAGCGTATCTGCTCGGCCATCCCTCTGGCAACCACGGCCCGCTCCAGCCCGATGTTGATTGCCTTCAGCGAGGTGGGGCGCCAGGCTATCTACGCCGATCCCAACTGGCAGTATGGCGACTACTACGGCAACGGCAGACGGCCAGACGCCGGCCTGGCCGTGGCGCGCATGATCGGCCACATCACCTATCTCAGCGAAGAGTCCATGCACAAAAAGTTCGGCCGGCGCCTTCAGGGGCGCGAACGTTTCGGCTATGAGTTCGAGACCGAATTCCAGGTCGAGAGCTATTTGCGCTACAAGGGCCATGCTTTCACGCGGCGGTTCGACGCCAATTCCTACCTGTACATCACCAAAGCGCTCGACTATTTCGACCTGACGCGCGATCCATCCCGGCCTGAAGGTGCATCCATCAGCCTGGCACAGGCATTCAGCCGCGCCCGGCACCTCAAGTTCCTGGTGGTCAGCTTCACCAGTGACTGGCTCTACCCGTCGTATCACAGCCGGGAGATCGTCGCCGCGCTCACCGCGGCCGGCGCCGACGTGACCTACCTCGATATCCAGAGTTCCTGGGGGCACGATGCATTCTTGCTTGAAGTCGAGACGATGACCCACCTGCTCAGCAGCTTCATGGATCGCATCGCCCAGGAGGAAGGGGTAGCGGCGCCTGCGCCGCGGGCAGCCGAGCAGACGCCGCGAGAGCTTGTGCGGCCTGCTGGTGTCTCGCGCGAAAACGAGGCCTGGGCAAGCTGATCTCGATCCATCATGGGGAATAGCGTGAACGAATTCACTCCAGCAGCAGAAGCGTGGACCCGCCTGCGGCCCGACCTGCGCCTGATCGCCGATTTCATCCCGGCAGGTGTGCGTGTGCTTGATCTCGGCTGTGGAGACGGCGAATTGCTCGAATTCCTGGTGCGCCAGAAGGGGGTCAAGGGCCGCGGCATCGAGCTGAGTGAGACAGGCGTGCTGGCCTGTGTGCGTCGCGGGCTCAGTGTGCGCCAGGGCAATCTTCAGGAGGGACTGGCCGACTATCCTGACCGCAGCTTTGACTTCACGGTGCTGAGCCAGACGTTGCCCTTCCTGGACGATCCGGAGATGATCTTGAGGGAGATGCTGCGGGTGGGCCACAAGGCCGTGGTCAGTTTCCCGAACTGGGGCTACTGGCGCTGTCGGCTGCACCTGCTCCTCACGGGGCGCATTCCGCAAGCGCCCGACCTGCCGCAGAGCTGGCATCAGAAGCCGCGCTGGCAGGCGTTTACCATCACCGATTTCGCACAATTCTGCCGCCAGACCGGCATCGCCATCGTGCAGGAAGCCTATCTGGACGGCGGCCGGCCCATGCGGGTGCCGAAGTTCACCAATCTCCTCTCGACTACCGGCGTTTTCGTCCTGGCGCCCACCCCCATGTGAGCGCCGCGCGGTCAGCCTCGTCCTACCCCTAGCCGAACGATCATCGCGAAACCGGCCAGGCGGATCAGAAATGCCAGAATGAGCACCGGCACGATGCCGATCAGGTCGCTGAGCGTGGTGCCGAGCAGCGGCGCCAGAAACGTGGCGATGTAGACGGTGGTCTGATAGATGCCGACATAGGCGGCCTGCTGATCGGGCGGGCAGGTTCCCACCAGCACGTCAAAGAAGACCAGTTCAATGCCGGCCGAGAAGAGCCCGGCCATGCCCGCCCACAACGGCAGGATCTCCGGCCGCGGCGTCAACGCGGTAAGCAGCGGATAAAAGCTGATGCCCAGCGCCGCGATCAACAGCACCGGTCGGCTGCCCCGGCGCTGGGAGACGCGTGCCCACACGAAGTAGGCGATCATGGTTACGAAGGTGGCCGTGCTGTTGATCACGCTCACCATCTGATCGGAGGCGTGCAGATTGCGCACCCAGTAGATGGGAAAAAGCGGGATCGCCAGCGCCAGGCCCCAGCGAAAAACGAACTGGCTGACGGTGAAGTTGACGAAGCGCCGGTTGGCGCGCAGCATCCGGCTGTGATGGCGCAGGGTGGTGAAGAACGATTGCCCGGCCGGCGGAATCGGGGCCGTCGGCAACTTGATGCTGCTGGAAAAGATGAAGCTGATCAGGGCCCCGATCGTCGAGCCGATGAAGACGACCTGATAGTTCAACGGAAACTCGAACAGGTTCAACAGTTGACCGATAATCAGCACGGTGATGGTGTTGGTCAGACCCAGGATGGACCAGCGTCGGCTCATGAGCGTCATGCGGCCGCCCGGCCCGGCAACGGCGCCCATCACCACGGTGAATGCCACAGAAACCACCGTCTGCGGCAGGGTGGCCAACGCCCAGATGAGGATGATGGCAGTCGGCGCCTGGGATGAGATGAAGAACGGCACCAGACCGGTCAACAGGTAACACGAGAGCACGAAGAAGCGCGAGGTGGCGAACCAGGGCACGATGTTCGGCCGGCGAGAGAGAAACTCGCCGACCGGGATCGCCAGCAGCATGCCTGTCAGCGCGGGCATGGCCGTCAACAGGCCGATCTGAAAGTTGCTGGCGCCCAGGCGTACCAGAAAAACGGAGAGAAAGCTGCCCACGCCCGCCGTGATGCCCACGCCGATGGCGTCTATGACGACATTGCGCTGATTTCGCTCTGCGGACGATGCGGGGCGGAAAACGACCCGCCACAGTGGGGCGCTGACGGCGTTTCGATTGGTATTGGCTGCGTTCATGCCATTGGCCTTGGTGGAAGAATGAATCATACGCAGGCGCGCCAACGTGATGGGATGGTTCTGGTAGGAGTGGGGGTGCCCCATCCCTACCCCAGCGATTTGACGCGCTAACAATTATGTTCGGCGTATAGCTGCCCTGAAAAATGGTCTAACCGGCGCGGTGGCGGGGGCCGTTCGCAGGCAACACGAAACCACCACGAGCCCGGCGGGCCGTGTTGACGG
>FWPU01002560.1_pt1 | contig 49435 bp, 40 predicted proteins | sample 2228361 | NCBI WGS metagenome assembly FWPU01 (sample SAMEA103939777, study PRJEB20133) | metagenome | reverse complement strand
AGATCATGAAAGAAATCATCTCCAAGATGGTCTTCTGAACCGCCAACGCTCCCGCTCCCGCTCCCACTCCCGGCAGTTGAAATTTGGCGGCCAAGCTCAACGGACGGGAGAGGGAGCGGGAGCGGGAGCGTTCGCGGGAGGGTGTCAGGAAGGTACGATGGGCGCGTGCGTCTCGCGCTCGCGCTCGTGCTTCTGTCCACCGCCGCCCGCGCCGACTACATGGATCACTTCGTGATCCGCGAGGACGTCGGGCCGCACAAGACGCCGTACCTCGGGCCGGCGGAGCTGGTGCTCGTCCCGGTCGAGGTACAGGGCCACCCGCCGTTCGAAATGGAGGCGCTGCGGCGCTTCTTCTCGCCGGACGACCCATCAGGCTTCGTGCGCTACTTCGAGGTGGCCTCGCTGGGGCGGTACCGGCCGAACGTGACGGTGGCTTTGCCGATTCGGTACGCGGCCTGTCCATTGCCCGAGGCGCAGTTCCCCGGTTGCGCGGTGCGCCGCGGCGACATCGCGGCCTTCGCCGCCGGCATGGACATGATCCGCAAGGTCATCGCCGAGGCGTCGGCGAGCGGCGTCGACTTCTCGCACTTCGACGTCAACGGCCGCCGCGGCGGGCCGGACGGCTGGGCCGACGGGGTGATGATTCTCACCAACACGCCCTTCGGGGGCATCGCCTTCCCGTTCGCCTACTACAACCGCGGCGACAACCTCGCCGGGGGCACGGGCGGGCCGCTCGTCGTGCACGGGGTGAAGATTCCGCACGTGGCCATCGCCGGCAGGCGCGACGTGCACGTGATGGTGCACGAGTTCGGGCACCTTCTGGGCCTGACCGACCTCTATGACGAGTCGGGCCGCTACGACGGGCTGCACTTCTCGGTGATGGGCGCCTGGGGTTACGACCCGAAGATTCCCCTGCCCGACGCCGAGACGCGCTACCGGCTCCGGTGGGCCAACGTGCACCCTGTCTCGGGCCCCGTGCGGGTGACCATGCCCCCGGTGGAGTCGAGCGGCGTGGTGTGGCGGCTGGGCACGGGCCCGGAGTACTTTCTGGTCGAGAACCGCGGCCCGGGCGGCGCCTTCGACGCCGAATTCACGGCGCGCGGGCTCGTCGTCTACCACGTCGATCGCCGGGTGAAGCTCAAGGGCGAAGAGGGCCGCTTCCAGGAGCGGATCGCCGACTGCGTCAACTGCGACGCGTACCACCCGTACATCCGCCTGTTGCAGGCGGACGCGCGATTCGAGCTCGAGCGGGGCGGCTCGCCCGATGCCGAGGAGGACTTGTTCCGCGACGGAGACGTGCTCCTGACCGACCCGTCGGCCCGGGGGTTCTCCGAGGAGCACCAGGTGCTGTCGACCAACTGGTACTCGGGCGAGATGAGCGGCTTCGCGATGCGCGACGTCCACGTGCGCGCGGACGGCAACATCGACGTCACGTTCGACGGCCCGCGGCAGGACCAGTGCGGCGACCCGCTGTGCCCCGAGGGCGAGGGCTGTCAGCCGGTGAGCTGCAAGGCGAAGGGATGCCAGTCGTCCCCCGGCGCGGATTTGGCGGGCCTGGCCACGCTGTGGGCCATCGTCCGGCGGCGGCGAATCAGCGCTTCTTGAACAGGGCCTCGGCCGCGTCGAGCTGGGCCTTGCGCTGTTGCGGCGCGGAGTTGCCGCCCTCGCCGATCTGGAAGAATTCGCAGAAGTTCGCTGCGTCCTTGTCGGACGGGACGTCGGCAAAGGGCTCCTTGCATTGCTTCGCGGCGTTGACGTCGAAGTGCCGGCACTGCACGCAGGCGCGGAGGTCCGCGCCGCAGGAGGGGCAGGTGTCTCTTCGGCCGACCTGGTTGGCGACGATGTCCAACGCGGCACCGCATTTCGCGCACCCGGCCATGGAGCCGGAGGGTATAACGCGCCGGACGACCGGAACAGGAGCTCATCGATGATCTCGCTCGCGCTCGTCTCCGCCCTCGCGATGGGTCAGCTCGACCTGACGCTCGAGGAGTTCAAGATGTACCAGCAGTACCGCAACGCGATGGAGGACCCGCGCGTGCAGGCGATGAAGCCGGAGAAGCGGCTGCCGGCCATCGCCAAGGACGCCGGGTTCAAGATGAAGGACCTGCAGCGCGCCATCCAGAAGGGCGACGCGGTCGGCGACGTCAAGGCGGTCTGCGAGGCGCAGCTCAAGGAGGCGCTCGGCAAGACGTCGCTCGGCGGACGCATCGGCCGCGTCGAGGCCGACACCTCCGACCCCCACGCGGTGGCCTACGTGCAGTGGCTCAACGACGACCCCAACCAGCTCGAGGAGGAGGCGTCGATCGCCGCGGCCACCGCCCAGGCCGCGTGCCCCATCGTCTCGACGGTGCAGGTGTGGGCGCAGTCGAAGGCCAACCCCAACCAGCGCGTCTTCCAGGCGCTCATCTCCGGGAGCGCGGCGCAGAAGATCAACCTCGCGCGGGTGAAGGACTTCGCGGACACGCGCTACATTCGCCTGTTCGAGAAGGTGAAGAGCATCGCCGCGGGAGACGACCTGTCGGGCGAGAGCGGCACGCCCACCGGCAAGGCGTCGAACTGACCGACCCTCAGCGCTGCGCGCGGAGCTGGGCCTCGACGACCGGGTCGTCGATGGTGTCGCTCAGCTCACGCCACAACCGCGCGAACAGGTGCAAGAGGTAGCTGGCCACGGCCGAGGCGACCGCCGCCAGCACGAGCAGCATCTGCCCGCGCTGCCAGACGTGCGCCCACTCGAGCGCCTCGCGCCGCTGCTCGAACGCCTCGAGCTGCTGCTCGGCCACCGCGCTGTCGAACGTCTGGGCGTACTCCCGCGCCGCCGCGTTGCCGCGCAAGAGGTACCACTCGGCGTCCCGGCGATAGGCAGACGCCCGGAACCAGCAGGCGACGGCGGCGCCGAGGCAGACGAGCGCGAGCACGATGGCCACGGCCACGCTCCGCGAGCGCATGGCTACCTCCGAAGAGCCCGCTCCCTATCTTCGAAGCGGGTTCCGATGGTAGTGACCGCGAGGACCATGGGCAAGCCCTACCGGCCGAAGGACCACTTCTTCCAGAAGGCGAAACAGTCGGGGTTTCGCGCGCGCTCGGCGTTCAAAATCGAAGAGATTCTCCACCGGTTCTCGCTGGTGCGGCCGGGCGCGACGGTGCTCGATTTGGGCGCGGCGCCCGGCGGCTTTCTGCAGGTGTTGGCCGATGCGGTGGGCCCGAAGGGCAAGGTCATCGGCATCGACATCGTGCCCATCCGCCCGCTGGGCAAGGTGCAGGTGCAGACGGCGGTGCTCGACGTGCTCGCGCCCGACTTCGACGCGCGGCTTTCCGAGCTGCACGCGGGAGAGCTGGACGCCGTCATCTCGGACATGGCGCCGAAGACGACCGGCATTCGCACCACGGACGAGGCCAGAAGCCTCGAGCTGGCCCGAAGGGCGCTGCAGATCGCCAGCTCGAGGCTCCGCGCGAATGGCCACTTCGTCGCCAAGCTCTTCATGGGCGGCGACTTCGAGGCCTTTCGCGACGAGGTGCGCGGCGCGTTCCACGAGGTGAAGGTGGTTCGGCCCGAGGCCACGCGCGGCGGCAGCTTCGAGGTGTACCTCGTCGGCCTCCATCGGAAGTGACGGCGAAGGGCCGTTGATTTTGGAACGGACGGGGTGCGGGTGACGTCTATGCTTGCGCACCCATGCGCACGCTCCTTTCTCTCGTTGCCGCACTCGCCGTCACCTGGCCTGTTCACGTGGATGCCGCGCCGAAGCTGTTGTCATGGGAGGAGATCGACCGGCTCGCCGACGAGCAGAAGCTCGAGGCCGCGGCCGACGCGGCATCTGCCCGATTGGAGTCCGCCAGGGGCGGCGTCGACGAGGCGGAGTGGGCGCGCGCGCTCATCAAGGTGGTGCAGCTGCGCATCGGGCTCCACGGGTACGAGACGGCGGTGCGGTTCCTCCGCACCGAGCCCTGGCCGAAGGGCCTCACCGAGCGCGCCGCGCTCGAGCTGTACTACGCCAACGCCCTCGTCTCGTACGCAAGGGCCTACGGCTGGGAGATTCGCCAGCGCGAGCGCGTGGAGTCGAGCGCGCCGGTGGATCTCAAGGCGTGGACGATGGAGCAGATCCACGCCGAGGCGCAGCGCGCGTTCGAGTCGCTCTGGAAGCGCCGTCAGGAGCTCGGCGCCATTCCGCTGTCGCGGCTCTCGGAGCACATCCAGCCGAACAATTACCCGAAGGGCGTGCGCGACACGCTGCGCGACGCGGTGACGTACCTGCGCGCCGACTTCCTCTCGGACACTACCGGCTGGCGGGCCGAGCACCAGAACGAGCTGTTCCGGCTCGACGTGGCCGCGCTCGCGAAAGGACAGCCGGCGCATTCGGCGTCGGTGAAGCTCGACGATCCCGAGGTGCACCCGCTGGTGAAAATCGGCGCCATCCTCGACGACCTCGAGCAGTGGCACGCCGGCGCCAAAAGGCTCGAGGCCGAGCTCGAGGCGCGCCGCTACCGGCTCGAGCTGCTCCACCGGCCCTTCAGCGACAAAGACGACCGGGCGGTCATTCGCAAGGAGCTGGAGGCGGCGCTCCCGGCCTTCCGCGGCGTGCCGCACTACGCGACGGGGTTGGCCACGCTGGCCGAGTTGACCATGGCGGCCGACGAGCTGCCGAAGGCGCTGAAGATCGCCCAACAGGGGCGCGATGCGTATCCCCAGAGCGTTGGCGGGCAGAGGTGCGCGAGCCTGGTGGCGCAGATCGAAGCGCCCGACGTGCATCTCCAGTCGATGTTCCAGGACGGTGCTGGCAAGCGGTCGCTTCTGGTCGTGGCGAAGAACCTGCCCGAGGTGCACTTCCGGGCCTATCGGGTGGATCTCGAGCAGTGGATCGGCCGGTCGCGCGATTGGAGCCTTCTGCCCGCGAGCGACGAGATGCGCCAGCTGATGCGAGAGCGGAAGCCGGCCCACGAGTGGTCGGTGGCGCTGCCTCCCACGCCGGACTTCCGGCCGCACAAGACGTTCGTCACCCCACCGATGCGCGAGCCCGGCCTCTACCTGGTGGTCGCCTCGGTGCGGAAGGACTTCGCCGAGGGCCGCAACCGCATTCTCGGCGTCAACTTCGTCGTCTCCGACCTCGTCACGCTGGTGCAAGACGATCGGCAGGGAGGCATCGAAGTGCGCGTCTTGAGCGGCGAGAGTGGGCGGCCCGTCGCCGGCGCCGAGGTCCGGCTCTACCGGCTCGACTACCAGCGCGGCCACCAGGTCGCCGCCGAGAAGCGCACGGACAAGGACGGCGCGGCGCAGCTCACCTGGGAGCGGAGCCGGCAGTACGAGTCGTACTTCGTGCTCGCCCGGTCGGGCGGCCACGTCTCGGTGAGCTCCAGCCCGTTCAATACCTATCGCGCCGACGTTCCGCCCGAGGTGACGGCGACCCTCGTGTACACGGATCGCTCCGTCTACCGGCCGCTGCAGAAGCTCTTCTTCAAGGTGGTGGCGTACCGCGGCTCGCCCCGCGACGCGCGCTACCGCACGGTGCCGGGCGCCGACGTCACGGTGACGCTGCGCGACCCGAACCATCAGGTCGTCGAGACGAAGCGCCTCAAGACGAACGCGTACGGCACCGCCGCCGGAGAGCTCGTCATCCCCACCGGGAGACTCTTGGGGCAATGGCGCGTCGAGGCGAGCCCGTCGGGAGCGGCGTTCGTCCGCGTCGAGGAGTACAAGCGGCCCACGTTCGAGGTCTCGTTCAAGGACGAGAAGGCGCCGATGCGGCTGAACCGGCCGGCGACGCTGGTCGGAGAGGCGCGCTACTACTTCGGGCTTCCGGTCACCTCGGGCAAGGTGCGCTGGCGGGTCAGCCGCGAGACGGTCTACCCGTACTGGTGGCACTGGTTCTGGGGAGGACCGCGCGAGCAGTCGCAGATCGTCGCCACCGGCACTGCCGCGCTCGCCGACGACGGAACGTTCCGCATCACCTTCACCCCCGAAGCGGACGAGAAGCGCGCCTCGAGCGGCGTCACCTTTCGCTACCAGGTCACCGCCGACGTCACCGACGACGGCGGCGAGACCCGGTCGGCCACCCGGTCGGCGCGGCTCGGCTTCGTGGCGGTCGAGGCAGACATCCGCCCCGATGCCGCGTTCCTCCTTTCGGGCCAGCCCGCGTCGGTGAAGATCGCCCGAACGGATCTCGACGGCGCACCCAGGGAAGGGAAGGGCAGCTGGCGCCTCTTCGCGCTGGAGCAGCCGAAGGAAGCGGTGCTCCCGGCCGACGAGCCGCCGCCCGAAGCGCCCGAGCGGCCGACGGTGTCGACTCCGGGAGACCGGCTGCGCGCGCGCTGGGAGACGAGCCTCTCGCCCGTCGCGACCATGGCCCGCTGGAAGGACGGAATTCAGCGAGCGTCGGGCTCGCTCTCGCACGACGCCAACGGCGAGGCCACGGTGGCGCTGCCGCCGCTGCCGCCGGGCGCCTGGCGGCTGCGATACGAAACGGTCGACGACTTCGGGGCGAAGTTCGAGACGTTTCGGGATCTGGTCGTCGCCGGCCCCAACCTGCCGCTCGAGCTCCCGGCGCTCTTGATGGTCGAGCGCTCGTCGGTCGAGGTCGGCCAGACCGCGCGCGTGCTCGCCCACTCGGGGCTCGAAGGTCAGCCCATGGTGCTCGACGTGTTCCGGAACGGCCGGCGCGTCGAGCGCAAGCACCTTTTGGCCGGCAAGACGCCTTCGGTCATCGAGCTGCCCATCCGCGACGCCGACCGCGGCGGCTTCGCGCTCACGCTGGTCACCGTGCGCGACTTCCAGGAGATGTCGCAATCGGCCAGCGTCTTCGTGCCCTGGGACGACAAGGAGCTGAAGGTCGAGTTCGCCACCTTCCGCGACAAGCTCCGGCCCGGATCGAAGGAGACATGGCGCATCACCGTACGGGGCAAGCCGGGAGCGCGGCCCGAGGCGGCGGCGGCCGAGCTGCTCGCGTACATGTACGATCAGTCGCTCGACGTCTTCGCGCCGCACGCTCCGCCGCAGACCGCCTCGCTGTACCCCAATCTTGCGCTGGCGGCGTGGACCCGATCGAACCTGGCGCAGGCGTGGGCGCAGTGGATCTCCTCGTCCGCGCTCGTGGAGATCCCGGCGTACCCGGTGCTCCACGGCGACCAGCTCAACTCCTACGAGAGCTACGGCATCGGCGGCCCGGGAAGGCGCGGCGTCGTGCTCGAGCGAAGGAGGATGATGCTCCGCAACGGCGACGGTCCCACCGGAGGAATGCCGGGGGCCGCGCCGGCCCGCGAGGAGGCCGCCAAGGGCGACGCGCCGATGGCTCCCCCACCCGCGCAGGCGATGGTGGCCCTGGGGACGGAGGCCAAGGATGCCGCGAGCGCCGAGGTGGGCCGGCAGGCAAAGGTCGAGCTGCGGCGGGATTTCTCGGAGACCGCCTTCTTCGTGCCGCACCTGATCGCCGGCGCCGACGGGTCGGCCACGCTCGAGTTCAAGGTGCCCGACTCGGTCACCGCCTGGAGCGTCTGGGTGCACGCCATCACCAAAGACCTGCGCGGCGGCTCGGCGCAGAAGACGGTGAGAAGCGTGAAGGAGCTGATGGTGCGCCCGTACATTCCCCGCTTCTTGCGCGAGGGAGATCAGGCCACCATCAAGGTCGTGGTGAACAACGCGTCGGACCGGCCGCTGAAGGGCGAGCTGCGCTTCGACATCGTCGACCCGGAGACCGACAAGAGCGTGCTCGCCGAGTTCGGCAGCAGGGCGGCGGGCCCGCAGCCGTTCTCCGCCGAGCCGGGCAAGAACGCGACGCTTTCGTTCCCCATCTCTGCGCCGAACCGGGTGGGGCAGGTGGCCTTCCGGGTGACGGCCACCGCGGGAGACTTCTCGGACGGAGAGCTGCGGCCGATTCCGCTACTGCCGTCGCGCATGCACCTTCGGCAGTCCAGGTTCGTCACGCTGCGAGATCAGGACCGGCGCACGCTGTCGTTCCCCGACATGGCCCGCGGCGACGACCCGACGCTGATCCACGACCGGCTGGTGGTGACCGTCGACGCGCAGCTCTTCTACACGGTGTTGCAGGCGCTGCCGTATCTGGCGCGCTACCCCTACGAGTGCACCGAGCAGACGCTGAACCGCTTCGTTTCGGCGGGCATCGTCTCGAGCGTCTACCGCGACCACCCGGCGGTGGCGAAGATGGCCGGCAAGCTGTCGAAGCGGACGACGCCGCTCGAGTCGTTCGACGGCGCCGACCCCAACCGGAAGATGGCGCTCGAGGAGACGCCGTGGCTCATCGAGGCCAGAGGCGGCCAGAACGCCGACGAAGCGCTCGAATTGGCCAACCTGCTCGACCCGAGCGTGGCACAGGCCGAGCGGCACGCGGCGCTGGCGAAGCTGCGCAAGGCGCAGACCGCGAGCGGCGGTTTCCCGTGGTGGCCGGGCGGCCCGCCGTCGCCGTACATGACGCTGTACATCGCCCACGGCTTCGCCAAGGCCGCCGAGTTCAAGGTCGACGTGCCCAAGGACATGGTGCAGCGGGCCTGGCAGTACCTGGCGAAGCACTTCCGCGACGAGTACGCGCACAAGATGCCGGTCGCGCACTGCTGCTGGGAGTTCCTCACCTTCCTCAATTACGTCGCCTCGAGCTACCCCGACGCGAGCTGGACGGGCGACGCGCTCACGCTGGAGGAGCGCCGGCGCATCCTCGACTTCAGCTTCGAGCACTGGAAGCGCCACTCGCCGTACCTCAAGGGCCTGCTGGCGCTGACGCTCAAGCGCATGGGCCGGCCCGACGACGCGCGGCTCGTCTTCGACAGCATGATGGACTCGGCGAAGACGACGGCAGACGACGGCACCTTCTGGGCACCCGAGCCGGCCTCATGGCTCTGGTACAACGACACCATCGAGACGCACGCCTTCGCGCTGCGCACGCTCACCGAGCTGCACCCGAAGGACGAGCGCCGGGGCGGGCTGGTGCAGTGGCTGCTCGTCAACAAGAAGCTGAACCACTGGAAGTCGACCCGCGCCACCGCCGAGGTCGTCTACGCGCTGGTGAAGTACCTCGAAGCGGAGAAGGCGCTGGGCATGCGCGAGGACGCGAAGGTCACCATCGGCCCCATCCAGCGGGCGTTCGTCTTCGAGCCCGACGAGTACACGGGGAAGAAGAACCAGGTCGTCGTCTCCGGCAAACAGCTCGACCCCAAGACGATGTCGACGGTGGTGGTGGAGAAGCAGAGCAAGGGCTTGCAGTTCGCCTCGGCCACCTGGCACTTCTCCACGGACAAGCTGCCGCAGCAGGGGCACGGAGACCTCTTCCAGGTCTCGCGGGCCTACTTCCGCCGCGAGAAGACCGGGCGCGAGGTGGTGAAAAGGCCGCTCGCCGACGGCGCGAAGCTCGAGGTCGGCGACGAGATCGAGGTGCAGCTTTCGCTCAAGTCGCGGCACGCCGCCGAGTACGTGCACCTGCGCGACCCGCGCGGCGCCGGACTCGAGCCCGAGAACGCCACGTCGCGGTGGCGGTGGAATCTGGGCATCGGCTGGTACGAGGAGATCCGCGACAGCGGAGCCAATTTCTTCTTCGAGTGGCTCCCCGCCGGCGAGTACACGTTCACGTACCGGCTGCGGGCGAACATGGCGGGCACGTTCCGCGTCGGCCCGGCGACGGTGCAGTCGATGTACGCGCCCGAGTTCGCCGCGTACTCGCAGGGGCACGTGCTGACGATCGCCACCGGCGGGCGGTGACCGCCCGCGCTACTCCACCTTCACCAGGTGGTAGTCGCGCTTGCCGGCGCGAAGGAGCAGGAGCGACTCGGTCGCCAGATCCTGCCGCCCAACCTGCTTCGCCGCGTCGGTGACGCGCACGTTGTTCAAGTACGCGCCGCCCTGCTGCACCAGCCGCCGGGCCGCTCCCTTCGAGTCGGCCAGCTTCACGCGCACGAAGAGGTCGACGAGCGGGACGCCGGCTTCGAGCTCGCTCCTCTGGAGCCGCGTCACCGGCACGTCGTCGAGCAAGGGCTCGAGGTCTGCATCCGACAGGCTCTCGAGCGTGCCGCCGAAGAGGACACCGCTGGCTCGCTCGACCCTCCGGGTGGCCTCCGCGCCGTGCACCCACGTCGTCACCTCGGCCGCGAGGCGACGCTGGGCGACTCGCCTGCCCTTGTCCTTCTCGTGCTCGGCGACCAGCGCGTCGATCTCCTCGAGCGAAAGGAACGTGAACATGCGCAGGAACGGGCCCACGTCGGCGTCTTCGACGTTCACCCAGTACTGGTAGAAGCGGTAGGGCGAGGTCAGCTTCGGGTCGAGCCAGAGGCTGGTGCCCTTCTCGGTCTTGCCGAGCTTCTGGCCCGACGCCGTCTTGAGCAGAGGCGAGACGAGGCCGAACAGCTCGAAGTCGACGCCCATCTTGCGGGCCAGCTCGATGCCGCAGGTGATGTTGCCCCACTGGTCCGAGCCGCCGACCTGCAGCCGGCAGCGGTGCGCGCGGGCGAGGTGCACGAAGTCATGGGCCTGCAGGAGCATGTACGAGAACTCGGTGTAGCTGATGCCGTGCTCGCGGTCCTGAAGGCGCGCGCGGACGCTCTCCTTGGCGAGCATGTAGTTGACGGTGATGTGCTTGCCGACGTCGCGCAAGAAGTCGAGGTAACGCATCTGCGTCCAGTCGGCGTTGTTCAGCACCAGCGCGTCGGCGGAGACGAACCGGGTGATCTGCGCGCGGATGGACTCGAGGTTGCGCGCGAGCGCGTCGGCGTCGAGGAGCTTCCGTTCTTCCGTCTTGCCCGAGGGGTCGCCGATCATCCCGGTGGCGCCGCCGACGACGGCGATGGTCTTGTGCCCGCATCGGGCCAGGCGGGCCATGACGGAGAGCGGCACCAGTGAGCCGGCGTGCAGCGAGGCGCCGGTCGGGTCGAAGCCGCAGTAGAAGGCGACCGGCTCGGAGGCGAGGAGGCGGGCGAGCCCCTCCCGGTTCGTGACGTCGTGCACCAAGCCGCGTGCGGTCAGCTCGTCGAGAACGTTCATGGCGCGAGGCTTCCTACCACGAAGGAACGGACTGAGGCCCCGATGCGCGGCGGCTTCAGCGCAAAGGGACCACGGCCCGTCCGGCTGGGTGGCGGCCGCCGGTCACCCGCCGCGGGTGTGCATCTCGAGGTGCGGGTCGGCGCGCAGCTCGGCCGGCTTGAACAAGGCCTCGCGGCGGTCGCGCATGGCGAGCCGAGATTCGGCGCCGCGGTCGGTGCGGTTCCGCCACGCGGAGGAGATGAGCGCGGCCAGCTCGTCCGCGCTGGCGCCCCGGCGCAGGGCCGTCTTCAGGTCCACGCCGCACGTCGCGTACAGGCACAGGTACCACATGCCGTCGGCGGTGAGCCGGCTGCGGTCGCAGCTTCGGCAGAACGGAGCGGTCGTCGAGGCGATGATGCCGAAGGTCGTGCCGTCGCCCAGGCGAAAGCGCTCGGCCGGAGCGGTGCGGTCCTCGCGGATGGGCTCGATGCGCCCGAGCGCGGCCTCGATGCGGGCCAGCATCTCGGCGCGCGAGAGCACCTTCTCGATCGACCACCGGGTGGCTCCGCCCACGTCCATGTACTCGATGTAGCGGAGCTCGGCGCCCACGCCGCGCGCGTACGAGAGCAGGTCGAGCAGCTCGTCGTCGTTCACTCCGCGCATCATCACCGCGTCGAGCTTGAGCGGCAGGCCCACCGCGCGCGCCGCCTCGATCCCCTCGAGCACCTTCGGCAACAGGTCCCGCCGGGTCAGCTCGGCGAAGCGATCGGCGCGGAGCGTGTCGAGGCTTATGGTGATGCGATGCAGCCCGGCGCGCTTCAGCGGCTCGGCCTGCTCGGCCAACAGGACGCCGTTGGTGGTGAGCGCCAGGTCTCTGAGGCCGGGCTTCTGCGCCAGCATCCCGACGAGCACGTCGAGCTCACGCCGCACCAGCGGCTCGCCGCCGGTGAGCCGCACCTTGTCCACCCCCAGGCCGATGAAGACGTCGGTGAGCGCGGAGATCTCCTCGAAGCTCAGGATGTCCTCGTTCGGGAGCCAGACGTACTCCGGCTCGGGCATGCAGTAGGCGCATCGCAGGTTGCAGCGATCGGTGACGCTGACGCGCAGATTGCGCAGCGGCCGGGCGAGGGTGTCGACGATGGACATCGGACAGCTACGTACCAAAGCTCGCGCCGCAGCTGCAGCGCGACCGGGCCGACGGGTTGTCGAACACGAAGCCGTTGCCGTAGGGAGTCTTGCCGTTGTCGATGGTCAACCCCTTCACCACCGCCAGCGCCCGGCGGTCCACGAAGACCTTGACGCCGTTCGACTCGAAGACCTCGTCCTCGGGCTCGGGCGCTTCGGCGAAGAGCAGATCGTAGAGGAACCCCTCGCACCCGCCGCCGACGACCTGCACCTTGAGGCCGAAGCCTTCGATGCCCCTCGCCTCGAGCGCGGAGCGAATCTCGTCGGCGGCTCTTCTGGTCAGCGAGATCACGGCTTGGGCGGCAGGCCCGATGCGGCCTGATCCAGCTCTGCCTCGGCGCGGGCGAGCTCGGCCACCTGTGCGTCGGCGGCGGCGATGGCGGCGCGCTGCTCGGGAGTGAAAGCCGACTTGCCGGTGAGCGCCAGGCCATTCCCGTTCGAGTTGGCGCCGTTGCCCGACGTCGCGGCCGGAGGCTTCTGACCGCCCTGGCCGCCCTTCTTCCGCGCGGCCATCTCGTCGCGGATGCGCACCAATCCCTCCTCGCCGATGTCGAGGAACGCGCGCACCACCTCGGGGTCGAACTGCGTGCCGGCGCAGCGATGGATCTCGGCGATGGCGTTGGCGAAGGTCGTGCCCTTGCGGTACGGCCGGTCGGACGTCATCGCGTCCAACGTGTCGGCCACCGCGAAGATGCGCGCGCCGATGTGGATCTCGTTACCCTTCAGGTTGCGCGGGTAGCCCTGGCCGTCCCAGCGCTCCTGGTGCGAGAGCACGATGGTGGCGGGCGTCGAGAGGAAGGGGATCTGCTGGATCATCTGATGCCCGATGTCCGGGTGCTTGCGCATCTCCTTCCACTCGTCGGGGGTCAGCTTGCCCGGCTTGAGCAATACCGCGTCGGGGACGCCGATCTTCCCGATGTCGTGAAGGAGGGCGCCGCGGCCGATCTCCTCGAGCTCGTGCCCGCGAATGCCCATGCGCTGCGCGATGGCCGTCGTGTACTGCACCACCCGCTGCGAGTGGTCGCTCGTCTCGTGCTCGCGCGCGTCGAGTGCCGCCACCAGGGCGAGCAGGGTGTTGTGGTAGGTGTTCGCGATGTCCTTGAGCGCGTTGCGGAGCTCGGTCGTCCGGTCGCGCACCTTGCGCTCGAGCTTCTTCTGGTAGCGCTTGCGCGCCAGCTCGATGCGCCGCTTGGCGAGGGCCCGCTCGATGGCACGGATGAGGTCCGTCAGCTTGGGCGGCTTGAGCAGGTAGTCGACGGCTCCGCGCCGGAGGCAGTCGACCGCCGCCTCGGTGTCGCCGTAGCCCGTCAGCATGATCACCGAGGTGTCGGGGAAACGCTGGCGGAAGTTCTCGAGGAGCCAGAGCCCGTCCTTGCCGGGCATCTTCATGTCGCTGATGACCAGCGGGGTTTCCTCGGCCTGCGCGAGATCGATGGCCGCCTCGGCCGAGCTGGCGACCACGCAGTTGTAGCCTTCTTCCTTCAGGAGCACCGAGATGACGTCCCGCACCGACTCGTCGTCGTCGACGATGAGGATGCGGGGCGGAATCGGCGGAATCGCTTCCACGGCGGGTGATTCTAGGGGGAGGCCTGCTCGTTTGCCATGAGGTGTGGCAGCCGCTCACACCGGGAGCTCATCGGTCGCACGCGCGTGCGGGGGGCATCGCGTCAATAGCCGATCGTAGCGGAACGGTGACAAATCAACGCTCGGCCGTTGGCCGAGGACGAGCTGGCTCACGAGCCTGGCGGTGATCGGCGCGAGGAGGATGCCGTTCCGGAAGTGGCCGCTGGCGACGAACAGGCGCTCGAGCGGCCCCTCGCCGAGAATTGGCAAATGGTCGTCGGTGTACGGCCTCAGCCCGGCCCAGGTCTCCACGACCGGCACGTCGGCGAGCTCTGGGACGAGCTCGAGCGCCATGGCGAGGATCTTCGCCAGCCCGCTCGCGGTCACGTGCTTCTCGAACCCGGCGAGCTCGACGGTGCTCCCGGCGATGACGCGGCCGTCCTTCCGGGGCACGAGGTATCCCCTGTCGCAGAAGACGACCCGCTCGAGCATCGGCACGCGCGTCTGTAGCTGCACCATCTGGCCGCGCGCCGGGCGCACTGCATGGGGAGCGATGCGCGCTCCCTGGACCAGCGAAGTCCACGAGCCGGCGGCCACCACGACCGCGCCCGCCATCAGCCGTTCGCCGTCGACGTCGACGCCCACAACGCGGTTCTGCTCGGCGATGACGCTGCGGACGTAGCCTGAGCGGAAGGTGGTTCCGGCGCGCGATGCGGCGATGGAGAGCGCGCGCACGAGCAGCCGGTTGTCGACCTGGTGATCGTCGGGAAAGTGGGCGGCGGCCAGGATGGAGGGCGAGAGCTTCTGCTCGAGGGCGCGTGCGTCGGCCCCCGAGAGCAGCTCGGCCCGAAGGCCCATCGCCTTCTGCCACGCGACGGTCTCCTCGAGACGGTGGACGGCGGCCTCGGTGAAGGCCACGTCCAGCGCGCCGCAGCTCAGGTAGGCCACGTCGATGCCCGAGAGCGCGAGCAGCTCGTCGGCGAACGCCCGGTACATGCCGCGGCTTCTCAGGCACAGCTCGAGGAACGGGCCGGGCCGCTCGGCCTCCTTCTGCGGAGCGAGAATGCCGGCCGCGGCGCTCGACGCCTCCGCGCCCGGGATGGAGCGTTCGAGCACGGTCGTGCGCAGGCCCGCCTGCGCCAGCCGCAGCGCGATCGAGCAGCCCATCACGCCCGCTCCGATGACGATCACGTCGGACATCGGCGCGGACTATACGGTCACGCCGGTTGCGGGGCATGAAGAACGCACCGCACCGCGAACGGCGCCCATCGGCGGGCGGCGCGCAACGCCCTTCTTGCGACGTCGATGGGCAAGCACGAGGCGTCGCTTTCTGCGCGAGCACTTCAACCGTCGGGGAACGGCTCGAGAGGCACGCCGTGATTCCCCTCGCGGACGCCCACCTCGTACGCGGCACCGCCGGACAAGGTCAGCGCGATGGGATGACCGCGTCGGTCGACCGACAGCGACAGCTCAGCGATCGAGCAATGGAGCACCTGGTGCTCCGAGCCGCCCGGGTCGGCGTAGCGCCAGCCGACGATGTGCTTCGGGGCGGCAAAGACCTCGCCACGGAGAAGGAGCCCGTCTCCCGGTAGAGTGAATTCGCAGCGCGTCGGAGACTCGCTGACCCGCGTGGAGCCGACGCGCAGCGGGCCGCCCAACCGGTGGAGCGAGCCGTTCAGGAACAGGGCTCCACTGGCGATCCACGGGAGCGTCGCCGGCCCCAACCGCACCCGGGCGACTGCCACGTCGAGCCAAGCGTCGGGCGCCTGCTCGAAGCCGACGCCGTGCAGCCAGATCCACCGCTCGGCGTGCTGCGCTCCCCAGTTGTGCCCGACCGTTCCCCGCCAACCGTCGACGAGCACCTCGCGCCCGTCGATGACGAGCCGGCCGTCGAACCTCGCCGCGGGCGCCGGTGCGGTCAGCTTCGTGCGCGGAAATGGAGCCCGGTACATCCACCCGTACGGCAGATGCTCGAGCGGCGGCGCCGACGGTCGAATGCGCAGCTGCCAGGATGCCCGGCACCGGTCCGTCTCGCAGGCGCCGACGACCTCGTCCGGCCCGAACCGGGCGGACCCGATGTGAACGAACGCTCCTTCGCCAGCGCGCGGATGGGACTGGGTCACCTTCGACGCCCGCGGCATGCGCGATTCCGCATCGAACCAGGTGAACCACAGCGACCCGTTCGCGGGCCTGCCGGGCGGTTTGTGGACGGTGTAGCGAATCCACACGGCGGTTCGCCCGCCCGGGGCCGAGGCCCTGAGGAAGAAGCTCTCGTAGTGGCCGGCGGCGTGCGGCACGCCGGGGAAGACGGCCCGGGCCGACATCTCAGCGACCTCCGTCGGGAGTGATGGGCGTGACCACGATCGACTCGGGCTGCCTGGGCCGCTTGGGGTGGGTGACGCACCACAGCCGCGCGAACGCAGATAGCGCCAGGATCATCAGAAGCAGCGTGCGTCGCGGAAACGGCCTCACGCGATCGCCTCCGATGCAAAGCGCTTGATCCGCATCGGCGCGGTGCTATTGCGCCGGCCCGCCCGAAAGCCCGAGCGTGGCAGCGACGCGCGATGGGCGTTAGTACGGGCGAGCGGAGGGAACGTCGTGGCCGACAAGTTCGACGTGGTGATCATCGGTTCGGGCCCGGGAGGATACGTCGCCGCCATCCGTGCGGCGCAGCTGGGGCTGAAGACGGCGATCGTGGAGAAGGACAAGCGGCTGGGAGGCACCTGCACGCACCGCGGCTGCATTCCCGCCAAGGCGCTCCTCTGGGTCGCCGAGCTGTGGTCGCACGTGCAGCACGCCGCCGACTTCGGCATCGACCTGAAGAACCCGGCCGTCGACTGGGGGCAGGCGCTCAAGCACAAGCAGAAAGTCGTCGACCGCAGCGCCAACGGCGTCGAGCTCTTGATGCGCAAGAACAAGATCACCGTGGTGAAGGGCCACGGGCGCATCGCCGGCAAGGGCAAGGTCGAGGTCACCGGCGAGGGCGGTCAGAAGCAGACCCTCGAGACGAAGAACATCATCATCGCCACCGGCTCGGTGCCCAAGTCGCTGCCGCACGTCAGGGTGGACCACCAGCGCATTTTCAACTCGGACTCCATCCTCGAGATTCAGCAGGTGCCCAAGAGCATCGTCGTGCTCGGAGCGGGCGCCGTCGGCGTCGAGTTCGCGTCCGTGTTCAACCACATGGGCAGCGAGACCACCATCGTCGAGGTGATGCCGCACCTGCTTCCGCTCGAGGACGAGGACGCCTCGAAGGACCTCGAGCGGCAGTTCAAGAAGCGGAAGATCAACCTCGAGCTTTCCACGCGCGTCGAGAAGGTCGAGGTCACCGACAAGGGCGTCAAGGTGCTCTTGCAGTCGGGCACCGAGACGCGCACGCTCGAAGCGGAGATTCTCCTCTCCGCGGTGGGCCGCGCGCCCGTCACCGAAGACATCGGGCTCGAAAAGACGAACATCAAGACCGAGAAGGGCTTCATCAAGACCGACGAGATGATGCGCACCACCGAGCCGAACGTGTACGCCATCGGCGACGTGGTGCCGACGCCGATGCTGGCGCACGTGGCGTCGGCCGAGGGCATTCTGGCGGTCGAGCACATCGCGGGGAAGGACGTGAGCCCGATCAACTACGACCGCGTGCCCAGCGCGACCTACTGCTACCCCGAGGTCGCCTCGGTCGGCCTCACCGAGAAGAAGGCCCGCGAGCGCGGCTACGACGTCAAGACCGGCACCTTCCCGTTCTCCGCCATCGCCAAGGCCGCCATCTCGGGCGAGGCCACGGGCATGGTGAAGATCGTCTCGGACAAGAAGTACGACGAGGTGCTCGGGGTGCACATGGTCGGGCCGCACGCGACCGAGCTGCTGGCCGAGGCGTGTGTGGCGCTCAAGCTCGAGACCACCACCGAGGAGCTGGCGCGCACCATGCACGCCCACCCGACGCTGTCGGAGATCGTGAAGGAGGCGGCCGAGGCGACGCTCGGTCACCCGATTCACATCTGAGCAGCCATCGCCCTCGATCGGCTCGGTGGCGATGCAATCGCTTGGATTGCCTCGAAGCTCGTTCGTTTGCTCTCCCAGCGGTCGCCGTCAGAAGGCCCCGGCAGCAATCGACGGCGAGCAGGCGGAATGGGGTGTCGGCGCAGGGCTCGTCGTGCGTGCTCGAGCTCACCGCTCGACAGCCGCTTCGGCCGGGAGCGCCGCCGGCTCGCCGATCAGGTCCAACAGGTCGAGGGCGTCGAGCACCGCGTGCCCTCCGATGTCGTTGTTGAAGTAGACGTACGCGTCGCGCCCTCGGCGTCGCCAGGCGACCAGGTCTCGCGCGTGGGCAGCCAGGCCGATGCGCCCGTATCGGCCCGAGTAGGGCGCCGACGCGCCGTGGAAGCGCAGGTAACGGAAGCCCCCGGTGTGCCGCGGCGGCGCGCGCTGCACGTGGTCGTGCTCGACGAACGCGGCGTAATGGCGGTCGAGCACGTCGCAGACCTCGTCGACGTACCAGCCCTCGGAGCGGAACTCGAACGCGTGGCGCACCCGCCTGGGCAGGTGCGAGAGGAAGCGGTCGAGCCGCTCGGGGTCGGGCTTCGTCATCTGCGGCGGGAGCTGCCACAACACCGGGCCCAGCTTGTCGCCGAGCCGTTTCACCGGGTCGAAGAAGCGCGTCACTCCCTGGCCGGTCTCGGTGAGCCGTTTCATGTGCGTCAGGAAGCGGCTGCCCTTGACCGCGAACACGAATCCGCGCGGGGTGCCCTCGCGCCACTTGTCCACCGCCTCCTTGGTCGGCAGGCGATAGAAGGTGTTGTTCAGCTCGACCGTGGCGAAGATTTGCGCGTACCAGAAGAGCCAGCGCTTGGACGGCAGCCCCTCGGGGTAGAAGATCCGCCGCCAGTGCGGGTAGACGAAGCCGCTGGTGCCGACGAGCAGCCGTGCCACGCCCGAACGATGCGCACCGGCTGCGGACGGTGAAGGCGCACGCTACTCGGAGACGTAGACGATGCCGAGGCACATCTCGTCGGTCGTGCCCTCGCCCCACTGCACGTCGCGCGGCGGCAGCTGTTGCCCGTTGACGAACGGCTGGTTGGCCGCGCTGTTGTCCCAGCTGCACTGAATGGCGAGCTGGTCGCCCGGCCGGAACACCTTCGGGCGCGCCAGCGGATACGAGCGCTGCCAGTGGAAGTCCCACCGCGGAACGTCCAGCAGGCACTCGGTCTCTCCCGTCTGGCGGCGAATCTCGAGGCGGCTCGACTTGCCGAGCAGGTGCTGGTGCATCGACGCGGCATGGACGAGCAGGGGGACGCCGCTTTTGACCGAGCCCGAGGTGATGAGGCCCATGTACGGGGTGGGGTCGCCGGCGTACGAGTGCCGGACGTCGGAGGCGCCGGCGGGAATCGACATGCCCTTGCCCTGCACCCACTGGTAGTTCGTCCACGGGAGGATGGCGGCGCGCCGCCGAACCGTGTCTGCCAGCGCCACCTCCACCGCGGTGCGATCGCCCGCTGCACTCGTCGAGAGCGTGTTGTAGTGCACCTGCAGCGCCACCACCGAGCCGGCCCGCGCCAGAAGCCCCGTGCCCTCGGGGTACATCGCTCCCTGGCCGCCCGGAGCCCAGGCGCCGAGCCAGGCGATGCCGCGCGCGCTACCTCCCGGTCCGCCGAAGCACTCGTAGCCGGGCGTCGGATCGGCGTCGTCGAGCTTGCGGTACTCGGACGCGCGCTCGGGCGGAATCAGGTACGCGATGACGTGGTGGACGATGCGCGCATTCCCCGGCCTGGCGCGGAAGCCCACCACGTACGAGTCGGTCTGCTTCGGCCAGTCGATGAGGAAGCAGCGGTAGTCGTCCGGCGAAGTGCGCGGGCTGTACTCGATGGGCATCGTCAGCTCGAGATCCACCCGCGTCAGCTCGCCGACGCCCGTGTCCGCCTGCAGCGGCTGGTACGTCTTCGGATCGCCCTCTGGCGCATCGGCCTCGGCCCAGGCGCGGAGCAGGGCAATCTGCTCGTCGGTGAGGTTCTGGTCGTCGGCGTACTCGGCGCACCCGGGCGCGGCGAGGTACGGTGGCATGCGGCGCTGCTCGGTGGCGTTGGCGACGGCGAAGGCCTGCTTTTGCGCGGCCTCGTAGGACGTGAGCGCGAAGGGCCCGATGCCACCCTCGCGATGACAGCCGGTGCAGCGCGCCTCGAGCAGCGGCCGCACGTCCTTGTGGTACGTCGGGCCCGAGGCCGGCGCCTTGCCGCACGCGGCCAGGAGCGCGAAGGAGGCGAGGATCGAACGCTTCATGGGTGCACCTGCGAATGAACGTTCATTCATGACCGGCCCCGAAAACTCAGCGGCGAATGGCCTCCCAGCAGCAGCGCTCGGCCAGCCGCACCGCCTGGTCGTCGAACTTCAGGAGCCCCGCCCAGCTCGCCTTCAGCACGCCGACGAAGCTGCCCATGACGAAGGCCATCAGGAACTCGTCCGGCAGGTCCTTGATGGCCTGGGCCCGCTTGGCCCGGACGATGAAGGCGCGCGCGGCATCTCGCGCCGTCTCCTCGCACTCGCGGCTCTCCTCGTCGAGGTAGGGCGCGTGGTGGTGCAGCTCGAGGAAGGCGAACGCCACCCGGTTCTCGCGGGCGAAACGGGCCAAAAGGTCCCAGAAGACGTGGAACTGCTCGCGGAACGGCGCTTCCAGTGGAATGCCCTGCAGGAGCACCGTCGACAGCTCGGTCTTCCAGTGCTTGTAGACGGCGTTGACCAGCGCTTCCTTGCTGGGGAAATAGCGGTAGATGGTGCCCGCGGCGATCTCGGCCCGCTCGGCGATCTCGGGCACGGTGGTGCCGTGGAAGCCATGCTCGGCGAACAGCTCGAGCGCCGCCTGGAGGATCGCCGCGCGCTTGTCGTCGGGCGGCGAGGCCCGCTCGAGCTCGTACGCCGATCTGGCCATGCACGCTCCGGCGTGAATGAACGTTCATTCACTAATGCCCGGCCGCCGTCCTGTCAACCGGGCGTGACGCAGCGCGTGCGAAGGGTGCGTCCAGCCCGCAGATTCTCGCTTGATTTCCACCGGATGCCCCACGTAGGAGACCGCTCGCATGGCGACGCCCGACCGCTTCCCCCTCCCTCAGCTTTCGGAGCAGGCGAAGAAGCCCGAATGGCTGAAGGTGAGGCTGCCCAGGGGCGAGGGGTACGAGCGGGTCAAGGACATCGTCCGGCGCACGAAGCTCGCCACGGTGTGTGAAGAGGCCCGCTGCCCGAACATCGCCGAGTGCTGGGGCGGCGGCACCGCCACGGTGATGCTGATGGGCGAGGTGTGCACGCGCGCGTGCCGCTTCTGCCACGTGAAGGTGGGGGCTCCGCCGCCGCTCGACCCCGAAGAGCCGTCGAACCTGGCGAGGGCCGTGGCCGAGCTCGACCTCGAGTACATCGTGGTGACCTCGGTCAACCGCGACGATTTGCCGGACGGGGGCGCGGGCCACTTCGCCGCCGCCATCCGCGCGCTCCGCGAGAAGTGCCCCGAAACCATCGTCGAGGTCCTCATCCCCGACTTCCAGGGGCAGGAGCGCGACCTGGCGAAGGTGGCCGAGGCACGGCCGCACGTCGTCGCCCACAACGTCGAGACCGTCGAGCGGCTCACGAGCAGGGTGCGCGATCGCCGCGCCACCTACCGGCAGAGCCTGAGAGTCCTCGAGTACCTCAAGCGCCGGCCCGAACGGCTGTACACCAAGAGCTCGCTGATGCTCGGGCTCGGCGAGACGGACCGGGAGATCGAGCAAACGTTGCGCGATCTGCGCGGAGTGGGCGTCGACGTGCTCACGCTGGGGCAGTACCTGCAGCCTTCGCAGTACCACCTGCGGGTCGAGCGATTCGTCCCGCCCGAGGCCTTCGACGGCTACCGGCAACTGGCCGAGTCGATGGGGTTCCTCTACGTCGCCTCGGGCCCGCTGGTGCGCTCGAGCTACCGGGCCGCGGAGTTCTTCCTCAAGGGGCTTTTGAAGCGACGTCAAGGCGGCCGCTGACGGGGAGCAGCATGCCGACGCTGAATCTGGTGCAGGCGGTGAACGACGGGCTGAAGGTGGCCCTGCGCTCGGACCCGAACGTGGTGGTCCTGGGCGAGGACGTGGGCAAGTTCGGCGGCGTCTTCCGCGCCACCATGGGGCTGTACGAGGAGTTCGGCCCCGACCGCGTCATCGACACGCCGCTCGCCGAGGGCGGCATCGTCGGCGCGGCCATTGGCATGGCCCTCTACGGGCTCAAGCCGGTGCCCGAGATCCAGTTCTCTGACTTCATCTTCCCGGCGTTCGACCAGATCGTGAACGAGCTGGCGAAGATCCGCTACCGCTCGGGCGGGCAGTACGCGGCGCCGGTGGTGATTCGCACGCCGTACGGCGGCGGCATCAAGGGCGGGCACTACCACTCGCAGAGCCCCGAGGCGCTGTTCATCCACCACGCGGGGCTCAAGGTGGTGACGCCGTCGAACCCCTACGACGCCAAGGGGCTCCTGCTCGCGGCGATCCGCCAGCAGGACCCGATCGTCTTCTTCGAGCCCAAGCGCATCTACCGGGCCGCCAAGGGCGAGGTGCCCGAAGGCGACTACGAGGTGCCGCTCGGCAAGGCGGCGGTGGTACGCGAGGGCAATCACGTGACGGTGCTGACCTACGGCGCCAGCGTGCACGACGCGCTCGTGGCGTGCGAACGGGCGGCGTCGCAGGGCATCGAGTGCGAGCTCATCGACCTGCGCACGCTCTGGCCGGTGGACATCGAGTGCATCGAAGCGAGCGTCAAGAAGACGGCGCGCGCGGTGGTGGTGCACGAGGCCCCGCGCACGTGCGGCTTCGGCGCCGAGCTGTCGGCCCTCATCACCGAGCGCTGCTTCGTGCACCTCGAGGCGCCGGTGAAGCGCGTCACCGGTTGGGACACGCCGTTCCCCTACACCCTCGAGCACGAGTACCTGCCGCACCCCGACCGGATCCTCCAGGGCATCGTGGAGACCGCGCACTTCGTGGCATAGGACCCCCATGGCTACCTACGAGTTCAGGCTGCCCGACATCGGCGAAGGCGTCGTCGAAGGCGAGATCGTCAAGTGGCTGGTGAACGAAGGCGACTCCATCGCCGAGGACCAGCCGCTGGTCGAGGTGATGACCGACAAGGCGACGGTCACCATCCCGAGCCCGAAGAAGGGCAGGGTGGTGAAGCGGCACGGCAAGGAGGGCGAGATCGCCAAGGTGCACGCGCCGCTGGTGACGCTCGAGCTCGACGGCGCGGCCGAGAGCGCCGCCGCTTTGCAGGCCCACGCGTCGGAAGAGGCCGCATCTTTCGCCGCGAAGGTCGCCGAGGCCCGGCCTGGCGCAGGCGGCAATGGGCAGCCCAAGGTGCTGGCCACTCCGGTCACCCGGCGCATGGCGCGGGAGCACGGCATCGACTTGGCCGCCGTCTCCGGCACCGGCCCGCAGGGCCGCGTCACCAAGGCCGACGTCGAGGCGATCATCGCCCGCGGCTCGGGAGCGGTGGCCACCGGCACGGTCGAGCCGGCCCTCTCGCACCAGAGGGTGAACGTGGTGGCTCAATCGGCCGACCAGCGCGTGCCGCTCAAGGGGCTCCGCAAGCGCATCGCCGAGAAGATGGTGCGCTCGAAGCGCTCGGCGCCGCACTTCACCTTCGTCGAGGAGATGGACGCGACCGAGCTTTCGCGGCTGCGAGCGCGGCTGAACGAAAAGCTCGCGGCCGCGGGCGAGACGACGAAGCTGTCGTTCCTGCCGTTCATCTGCAAGGCGGTGGTGGCGGCGCTCAGGCAGTTCCCGATGCTGAACGCGAACTTCGACGAGGAGCGAGGGGAGCTCGTCGTTCGCGGCGAGTACAATCTGGGCATCGCCGCGGCCACCGAGGAAGGGCTCACCGTGCCGGTGGTAAAGAACGTCGACCGGCTCTCGATTCGGCAGCTGGCCAACGAGATTGCCCGCCTGGCGTCCGCCGCGCGCGAGCGGCGGCTCAAGGTGGAAGAGCTCTCGGGCGGTACCTTCACGATCACCTCGCTCGGCCAGACCGGCGGGCTGTTCGCCACGCCGATCATCAACCACCCCGAGGTGGCCATTCTCGGCGTGCACAAGATGCGCAAGCGGCCGGTGGTGACCGACGACGATCAGATCGTCGTGCGACAGATGATGTACCTGTCGTTGTCGTTCGATCACCGCGTCATCGACGGAAAAGTGGGCGCCGACTTCACCTACGCGCTGATCCGCTACCTCGAGCACCCGGAGATGCTGTTTCTGGAGCTGACCTGATGCCCCGCTCCGAGAAGGCGACCGTCAAGAGGAAGGGCCCGGCCAACGGCAAGGCGGCGCACGCGGCGATGACCCCCGTGAAGCACCGCCCGCATCTGGCGCCCGACGCGCTGCTGGCCGCCTACCGGGCGATGATGCGCATCCGCATTCTGGACGAGCGGATGATGACGCTCCAACGGCAGGGGCGCATCGGCTTCTACGGAGCGTGCACCGGCGAGGAGGCCGCCGTCATCGGCAGCGCGATGGCGCTCGCGCCGAGCGACTGGATCTTCCCCGCGCTCCGGCAGGGCGCGGCGATGCTGATGCGCGGCTTTCCCCTGGTGCCGTACCTGTCGCAGGTCTTCGGCAACTCCGGCGACCTCACCAAGGGCCGGCAGATGCCGTCGCACCAGGCGGCGAAGAGCGTGCACCAGGTGAGCTGGTCGTCGTGCATCGGCACGCAGCTTCCCCAGGCGGTGGGCGCGGCGTGGGCGGCGAAGCTGAAGCGGCACGAGACGGTGGTGATGGCTTATCTGGGCGACGGGGCCACCTCGTCGGCCGACTTCCACGTGGCGATGAACTTCGCCGGCGTATTCAAGGTGCCGGTGGTCTTCGTCTGCCAGAACAACCACTGGTCCATCTCGGTGCCCACCGACAAGCAGACGGCGAGCGAGTCGATCGCGATCAAGGCGACGGCGTACGGCTTTTCGGGCGTGAAGGTCGACGGCAACGACCTCGAGGCGGTCTACTGGGCAGCGAAGGAGGCGGTCGAGAAGGCCCGGAGCGGCGGCGGCCCGACGCTGGTCGAGGCCGAGACGTACCGCATCGGCGCGCACTCGTCCTCGGACGACCCCACGCGCTACCGCGACAGCAAGGAGGTCGAGGAGTGGAAGGCGAAGGACCCCATCGACCGGCTGCGCGAGCGGCTCGTCCAACGCAAGCTGTGGGACGGTGGCCAAAACGAGGCGCTCAAGGCCGAGCTGCTCGCGGAGGTGAACCGGGCCATCGAGGAGGCCGAGAAGCTGCCGCCGCCTCCTTTGGAGTCGCTCTTCGACGACGTGTACGCCGAGCCTCCGTGGAACCTCGCCGAGCAGCGCGAGGAGCTGCTCCGGACGATGCGGCGCGCTCCGAGCGGCGTCCACGGTCCGACGGTATAAGCTTTGGCCCGGAATGGCCGACGACGTTCGCGAGTACATCCGCGCCGCGCAATCCGCAGAGATTCGCGGCGACACGGAAGGCGCCATCGCGAACCTGGTGAAGGCCGCCGCGCTGTACCGCACGTCGGGCAACATTCCCCGCGCGCTGCAGATGCTTCGCCATGCCCGGCGGCTCGACGGCACCCGGCAGGACGTCGTCGACGAGCTCAACCGGCTCGAGTGGATTCCCGAGCGGCCGTTGAAGCAGGCCTTCTCGCCCGAGGAGGCCGAGGAGGAGGCGAAGCGCGCGCTGGCGCCGCTCGACGAGGTCGAGCCGGTCACCGCCAGGCAGCTCATCGAGCGCGGGCCGACCCGGGCCGATCCATCGCTGGCGGCGTGGTGCTCGTTCTGCTGCCGCCCGACGAATGAGGTGGGCCCGCTCGTCGCCGGCCCCGCGGGCGCGTTCATCTGCCGAACGTGCGTCGAAGAATCGAGGCGGCTGCTCGGCGCGGCCAACGGCGAGGAGGAGACGCCAAAGAACGTGCCGCTGCCTCCCGACGTGCAGCGCGAGCTGGATGCCTGGGAGCAGCGCCCGACCGACCGCATGTCGCTCCCGCCCGAAGGGGCCGTCGGGCCTCCGCCTTCGTCCATCGGGGAGCGGCCCGAGCCGCCGCCGAGCGAGGTGAAGCTTGAGGAGCTGCCCTCGCCGGAGATCGAGCTGGTCGGGCAGGCGGATGCGGTGGCCACCGTCGAGGGAGCGATTCAGGCGAGGCTCAACCTCGTGCTGGCCCTGGGCCCCGAGGGCTCGGGGAAGACCACGCTGCTCAAGCACCTCGCGCGGCGCCACCAGGGCCGGTACGTCACGTGCGCGGAAGAGCTGGCCCACGCCGGAACCGGCCCGGTCTTCTTCGACTGCCCGCGGGCGCTTTCGGCCTCCGACGTCGAGCGGGTCCTCTCGTTCGAAGGGATGCTCGTGCTGGCCTTGCGCGGCCAGGTGCCGTCGCCGGCCATCGCGCTCAAGTGCCAGGAGGCCGAGCTGCCCATCGTCGCCACCCGCGAGCTGGTGGAGGCCACCTTCGGGGCGATACCGCTCGAGGTGGCCGAGCGGGTGCAGGCGGTGGCGGTGCTGCGCGCCATGGAGGCGGACGAGCTGGTGGAGATCGCCCGGCGGCTGGTGGTGCTCCGCGCGGCCGAGCTCGACCTGTCCGACGAGGTGCTGTCGGCGCTGGCCCAGGAGGCGGCCAGATCCGGCCGGGGCGGCAACGAGCTGAAGGCGCTGCTCTCGCGCGTGCCTCCCGGCTCGTGGAGCCTGGCGGCGGCACCGAAGCCGAAGCGCTCGCGCTCGCGCAAGAAGCAATCGGCGTGAACGCGGGCGCAGGATCTGCTCGCGTTCGGCCGCGCCTCTGGTTATCGACGGAGCGCCGATGGCCCGCCGACACATCACCGCGTACCCGCTCGGCCGCGTCGAGTACGACGACGGGTTGGAGCTGCAGGCGCGATTCGTCCAGGCCCGCGAAAAGGGCCTCGTCTCGGACACGCTGCTTTTGCTCGAGCACCCGCCCGTCCTGACGCTCGGCCGCAAAGCCGCGCGAAAGAACGTGCTCGCCTCCGACGAGCGGCTGAAGGCCGAGGGCGTGGAGCTTTTCGAGACCGACCGCGGCGGCGACGTCACCTATCACGGGCCCGGGCAGATCGTCGGCTACCCCCTCTTCCACCTCGCTCCCGACCGGCAGGACGTGCGGCGCTACGTGCGCGACGTGGAGGAGTGCATCATCCGGGCGCTCCGCCGGTTCGGCATCGAGTCCGACCGGTTCAGCGGCCGGCCCGGCGTGTGGGTCGGCGAGGGCAGGTGCGCGGAGAAGATCGCCGCCATCGGCGTCCACCTCTCGCGCTGGTACACCCGCCACGGCTTCGCGCTGAACGTCAACACGCACCTTCCGCACTTCTCGCTCATCGTGCCCTGCGGCATCCGCGACGCGTCTGTCACCTCGATGCAGAAGCTGCTTCGCCGCGCGCTTCCCATTGCCGAGGTCGAGCACGCGTTGGCCGAGAGCTTCGCCGAGGTGTTCGACGCGTCGTTGTCGTACGGCACCTTCGCGCTCCGCACCGTGTCGGTGGCCGTTCTGCGCGGCGAGCAGGTGCTGCTCTTGCGGCGCGTGAGAGAGCGCGGTGGCTTCTGGCAGCTCGTCACCGGGCGCGTGGAGGCGAAAGAAGCGCCCGCAGACGCGGCGCGGCGCGAGCTCTGGGAGGAGACGGGGGCCGACGCTCGAGTGCTCGATTTGGGCTACCGGCACGCGTTCGCGTTCGGCGAGGAGCTGCCGCCGAAAGTGGCGGAGGAGTCGGCCTACGCCGCACGCTGGCCGGAAGGGAGAGAGGTACGGCTCGACCGGCGAGAGCACGACGCGTACGAGTGGGTGGCCTTCGACGAGGCGCTGTCGCGGCTTCCGTTTCGCGGGCTGCGCAGGGCGGTCGAGCTGGCGAAGGGCATGCTGCCATGAAGGCAGGCTCAACTGCCGGGAGAGGGAGCGGGAGCGGGAGCGTTGGCGGGAAGGTTCGCGGGAGGGCGTCAGACGAAGATGATTTGCGACTCGCGGGCGGCGATCGCCTCGGGCCGGTACTTCTTCACCTGCTTGAGGAGCGCGTCGAGGCCTTCGTCGCTCCGGGTCGGCTCGTGGTGGAAGAGCACCAGCTTCTTGGCCCCCGAGGCGTCGGCGGCGAGCACCGCTCCCTTCCACGTCGAGTGGCCCCAGCCCGTCTTCGGCGGGCCCGAGCGGCCGAAGTACTCGTCCTCGGTGTACATCGCGTCGTAGATGAGCAGATCGGCGTTCTTGGCGAAGACCGCCAGCCGCTGATCCATGTCGCTGCCGTGCTCGATGTCGGTGGCGTAGACGATGGACCGGTCCTTGTAGTCGATGCGGTAGCCGAGGTTGCCGCCGGGGTGGTTCAGCTCGAGCGCGGTGATGGTCGCCTCGCCCACCTGCAGCGTCTGCCCCTCGGCGAACGGCCGGTACTCGACCTGCGCGCGGAACACCGCCTCGGCGGTCACCGGGAAGTAGGGCTGCTTCATCTGCCCCGAGAGAATGTTCTGCACCGTCTGGCCGTTGCGCGTCGGGCCGTACACCACGAAGGCGTTGCGCGGGTCGAACATGGGCGTGAAGAACGGCAGGCCCTGCAGATGATCCCAGTGGTAGTGCGAGAGGAACACCGTGGCCCGAAGCGGCGGCTTGTACGTCTCGCCCAACGTCCGCGCGCCGGTACCCAGGTCGAAGATGAGCAGCTCGTCGCCGCAGCGGACCTCGACGCACGGCGTGTTCCCGCCGTACTTCGAGGTGTTGGCGCCCGGCGCGGGAATCGACCCGCGCACGCCCCAGAACCGAACCGAGAAATCCCGCGCCGTCGAGCCGTTCATCGGCCGGCGCTGCGCGATCTTCTCAGCCGGTCTTGGCTTCCGTTTCGTCCTCGGCGAAGAGCTCAATCAGGTGTCCCGAACGCTCGCGCTTGGTGCGGAGGTAGTCGAGATTATGCGGATTGTGAACGGTCCGCGAAGGGATTCGGCGCCGCACCGGCACGCCCTCTTCCACCAGGCCGGCGATCTTCATCGGGTTGTTGGTGATGAGGTCGACCGACCGCACGGAAAGCCCGCGCAGCACCTCGGCGGCAACGTCGTAGCGGCGCAGATCGTCGGGGAAGCCGAGCATGCGGTTGGCTTCGTAGGTGTCGGCGCCCTGGTTCTGCAGCGCGTAGGCCTTGATCTTGTTTCCCAGCCCGATGCCGCGGCCCTCCTGGCGCAGGTACACCACCACGCCCCGGCCGTTCTGGGCGATGAAGTCGAGGGCGCGGTCGAGCTGCTCCCGGCAGTCGCACTTGAGGCTGCCGAACACCTCGCTGGTGAGGCACTCGGAGTGCACCCGCACCGGCACGCCCTCGTGCCCGGCGACGTCGCCCTTCACCAGCGCCATGTGCTCGCGCCCACTTCGCTTCTCACGGAAGACGATGAACCGGAACGTTCCGCGCACGGTCGGAACCTCGGCCTCCGAATAGACCTCCAGGGAATGGCAAGGCCGCCTGGCCGGCAATACGTCGGTTCGATCACTCATGGTGGTAGCTCTCGCCGTCCCGGAAACGGCCATTGAAACTGGCCTTTCCGCCTCCAGTCAACCAGCTGTGCGGAATCGATAATCAGATCCGCGCGCGCGGGCCACCCAAGCGCGCCCGCCGGCCCTTTGAACGCAAACTTCAAAGAATGTCCAAGACTTAGATTGACAGTCGGCGAATTGACCAGTAGATGGGCCGTCCTATCAGCTCGAAAGGCGTTTCGATGGCCAAAGCCAAGGCCCGGGCCCGACCGAAGGCGAAGACGAGAGCGAAGAAGCCGCAGAAGCTCGGACTTTTGAAGACCGCCCAGAAGGCCGCCTCGCGCGTGGTGAAGGCGCTAAAGCAGAGGCCCAAGGGCAAACCCGCCGCCTACGCCTCCGACAAGCCCGCGGCCAAGGGCGAGGCGAAGGTCGAAGCCAAGCGAGAGCAGGCGAAGAAGGCTCCGGCCGCTGCGGGGGTGGCCGCCGCTCCGAAGAAGGATCCGACCTTCTTGGGGCCGCTGCCCGACAAGCCGATGCCGCGCTCGACGAAGCTGCCGCCGGTCGGCGAGACGCTGAACAGGCGCGACATGGAGCTGGTGCTCACCGCCGGCGCCGGCCGTGGCGTCGTCGGCGAGGGCTCGCTCAAGGGTCGACTGGTGGTGCGCGACGCGTTTCCGTACCTCCACGTCATCGGCCGCGACAAGCGCGAGCTGTGGTTCCTGTTGCAGGGGCCCGATCAGGAGGTTCTGCCGGCGTACGTGGATCACAAGGTGTCCGTCTCGGGCCTCATCAAGAAGACCACCAACTACGGCGGCACCGTCGACGTGCGGAAGTACTCCGCCAAGCGCCCCGACGAGGTGCCGATGGAGCAGCAGCCCGTCGAGGAGAAGCTGAAGTTCCTCTCGCCCGGCGAGGTCGAGCAGCTGTGCGCGGCCGGCATGGGCGCGGGCATGAAGGGCTACGCTTCGCTTCGGGGCAACTTGGAGATGACCGGCGACGACTTCTTCCTGGTCGTCTCGAACGCCGGCACCCGCCAGCAGGTGTCGTTCATTCTCGAGGGGAAGGGCGCCAAGGGGCTCAAGAAGCACGTCGGCCAGCCGGTGGTGGCGCACGGCGTGGTGGACAAGGCCTCGGGCTGGGGTGGCTCCATCTCGGTCGAGGGGTTCGAGCCCAAGCCCGCCGAGCACAAGGCGGTGGGCCGCGAGGGCATGGAGATCGCCCACGTCGAGGCCCACGGCGAGCGGGCCGAGGCCGAGGTGAAGGTGAACCAGGGGCTGACGGTGCGGCTGCAGGAGCGCGCCGGCTACACCTGGGCCATCGAGCCGACCATGGCCAAGCGGGTGGGGCTGCGCGAGGCGAACTTCGAGCCCTCGTCGTCGGGCCCGCACACGCGCGAGTTCTTCTTCACACCGAGGAACCCTGGGGTGTTCGAGGTGGAGTTCTTCCTCGCGAAGGCGTTCGCTCCGGCGCAGGTGTCGAAGACGTTCAAGCTGCAGCTGACCGTCAGGCCCTGAGGCGTTCCGCGAGGGGATTGGGAGGGAACCTCATGCGCGTGCTCACCGTCGCCGTCTGCCTGTTTTCGTTCGCCGGTCTGGCGCAGGAGATCGGCACCGAGATTCAACCCGGCCAGGTGCCGGCGACCACGGCGCAGCCGCCGACCACCTACGACAACCCGTACGCGCCGCCCCCGGCGGAGAAGCCGCTGACTCCGCCGCCCGAGCCACCGAAGGCGTCGGCGAGTGGGCCCCGAAAGGGGGCCTTCGGCCTGCGCGCGGGCTTCGGAGGAGGTGGCCTGCCCGTCCTCTCGACCGGCGCGGGAGCGGTGGCCAGCGCGCCGACCATCGGCATCCGCTACCTGGTGCAGGAGACCCTCGCGCTCGACGTCGACGCCGGCCTGGGAATGGGCCTGGTCTCGGGGAACGCGTACGTCGGCTTCGGCCTCGGCCTGGGGGTGAACGCCTACATGGGCTCGCCCGGCCGGCCGGTGCGGCCTTTCGTGGGCGGAGCGATCGGGATGGGCAAGCTCATCTCCGGCCGCGGCGACGACTTCTTCCTTTCGGTTGCCGCCGGCGGAGGCGGCGAGTACTGGTTCGCCGATCACTTCTCGGTGTACGCCCGCGGCATGGTCGGGCTCTCGCCGATTCTGTTCAGCAATTCGTCCGTGCCCATCGTGGTGGCGACGTTCACCCCGGGGCTCGGGGCGACGGTCTACTTCTAGCCCTTGGCCATTCGTCACAAGGACGGCAAGCGCCACCAGCTGCCGCAACTCGCCGCAGGCGCGAAGGTGCGGCGCGAGCGGCCCGACGGCCGGGGAGGCGGCGCGAACGTCGTCGAGGGCGTGCTGCACGTGCACCGCGACGGGTTCGGCTTCGTGCACCCGCTGGTCGGCGAGGGCGAGAACATCTACCTCCCGCCGGAGCAGACCGCGCGGGCGCTGGACAACGACGTCGTGCGCGTCGAGGTGGTGCCCTCGAGGGGCGGGCGTACGTCGGGGAGGTTGCTCCACGTGGTGGAGCGCCGCCGGCAGATGGTGGTGGGCACCTACCGGCAGGTCGGCGAAAAGGCGTACGTCGACCCGCACGACTCCGAGCTGCCCGGGCCCATCCACGTTCCGCCGACGCAGATCGCGCGCGACGGCGACGTGGTGAAGGTGAGGCTCGGCGTGGGCCGGGGCCTCGTCGGCCGCACGGGGCTGGTGGGCGAGGTGGCCGGCTCGGTGGGCCGCCCGGGCGATTCGTCGGCCGAGGTGCTGTCCATCGCCTTCGCGCAGGGTTTCCACGACGAGTTTCCGCCCGAGGTGATGGACGAGGCCGACGCGATTCCGCTCGAGGTGAGCGAGGCCGAAGCGCGCGAGAAGGGCCGCCGCGACATCCGCCACCTGCCGCTGGTGACGATCGACGGCGAGGACGCGCGCGACTTCGACGACGCCATCTACGTCGAGGATCACCCCCAGGGCTTCAGGCTGGTGGTGGCCATCGCGGATGTGTCTCATTACGTGCGGGAGGGGAGCGCGCTCGACGCCGAGGCAAAGCGCCGCGGCACCAGCGTGTACCTGCCCGACCGCGTGCTGCCGATGCTCCCAGAGCGGCTGTCGAACGGCATCTGCTCGCTGTTGCCCGAGGAGGACCGGCTGTGCATGGTGGCCGACATGGTGTTCGACCGCCACGCGCGCATGGTGTCGTCCGAGCTGTACCCGGGCGTGATGCGCAGCGCCGCCCGCTGCACCTACGGCGAGGTGCACCGCGTGCTCGCCGGCGAGGACGTGCCGCACCGCAACGCGTTCCGCCCGCACTTTCTGCACGCCATGGCGCTGGCCGAGGCGCTGAGGCAGATGCGAAAGCGGCGCGGGGCGATCGACTTCGATCTTCCCGAGACGCGCATCGAGCTGGACGAGGCGGGGCGGCCCGCGCGCATGGTGCGCCGCGAGCGCTGGGAGAGCCACCGGCTGGTCGAGGAGTGCATGCTGGCGGCGAACGAGGCGGTGGCGCGCTTCTTCCAGGAGCGGAACCTGCCGTCGGTGTACCGCTTCCACGGAGAGCCCGACCCCGAGAAGCTGGCGGCCTTCGCGGATCTGGCGCGGGTGCACGGCTTTTCGCTGCCCGACCCCGACCGCATCTCGTCGCGCGACTTGAACGCCTTCCTCGAGCAGCTCGAGGGGCACGTGCAGGAGCGGGCGCTGAACCAGCTCCTCTTGCGCTCGATGATGCAGGCCGTCTACTCGGCCGAGCGCGTGGGTCATTTCGGGCTCGGCGCCGAGCACTACCTGCACTTCACCTCGCCGATCCGCCGATACCCGGACCTGCTCGTGCACCGGCTGCTCAAGCGCTACTGGCTGCACAAGCAGCCCCGTTCGGCGCGCGAGATTGAAGCGGAGACCGAGCGGCTCGAGCGGTTGGCGGTGCTCTCGTCCGAGCGCGAGCGGGCGGCGATGCAGGTCTAACGCGAGGTCGTCTCGTACTACGCGGCGCTGATGATGAAGGAACGCGTCGGCGAGGAACTCGACGCGGTGGTTTCGTCGCTGGCCGACTTCGGGTTCTTCGCCGAGCTCGAGGGCCACTTCGTCGAGGGGCTGGTGAAGGGCGAGACGATCGAGGGGCGCTTCCGCTTCGACAAGGCGCGCCACCTGATGACGTTCCCCTCGGGCCGCACCGTGCGCATCGGCGACCGGCTGCGGGTGCGCGTGGCCTCGGTGAACCTGCAGCGGCGGCAGATCGACCTCGAGGTGGCGGCGTTCGAGGGAGAGGCGCCGCACCGCGCGCCGTCGGGGCCGCCACCCGGATTCCAGCGGCTTTTCGAGCGTGCCGAGCGCGAGCGGGCACAGCGGCGAGAGCGTCCGGCGAAGCAGCGGAAGCGCTCCGGTGACGAGCGGCCGCAGCGCGGCGGAGAGCGCCGGAGCGGCAAGCGTGCGGGAGGACCCGGCCGCGGCGGGGGCAAGCGCTCCGATCGCGGTGGAGGCGGCGGGCGCAGGCGGCCGGATCGCGGTGGACGCGGCGGTCGCCGGCGGTAGCGCTCGGACGGCGAATGCCCGTCGATGCCGGCGGGGGCGCCAGGACGGCTCGGGCGACCTTGGCTCAGGGCTCCGGCTCCACGAAAGTCAGCTCTTCAGGGAGACGACGGTGACGCCGTCGCCTCCCTCGTGGCCATCGCCGGGGCGGTACATGCGGACGTAGGGCGAGCGATCCAGGTAGTCGCGGATGGTCTGCTTCAGCGCGCCCGTCCCGTGGCCGTGGATGATGGTGGCGCCGTTCTCGCCGCCGCGGAACACGCGGTCGAGAAATTGCTCGACGTTCCGAATCGCCTCGTCCGACCGCAGCCCCCGAACGTCGACGGTGGGGCTCGCGAGCGCCACCGCGGCCGGAGCGACCTCCTCCGCCTTCGCCAGGTGGGCCTTCCGGTCCGCCGACGGGAAGCGCGACGGCCTGGCCGACCGCGCCGGGCCGATCTCGGACTTCGCGACCCGCATGCGCAGCGCTCCGGCCGCCACCACCACCTCGTGGCCGACGAGCTCGAGCACCTCGACGTCCTTGTCCAGCCCGAGGTGGCGCACCCAGCCGCCGACCCGAAGATCAGGCGGACCGGACGGACCCTCGTCGCGCGCCAGCTCGGCCTTGAGCGCCCGGACGGCCTTCGCCTGCTCCTCGAGTCGGGCCTTGATCTGTTGCGCGGCCGATTCGGCCTGCTTCGCCGACTCGCGCGACTTGAGCGCCTCGAGCAGCTTCTGGACCTGGCGCTGTGCGTATTCCAGCTCGGCGGTGAGGGCATCGCGGAAGCGGAGCTCCTCCAGCTTCTTGCGCTGCTCGAGCGCGGCCAGCTCCTCCTCGTGTTTGCGCTTCGCCAACTCTGCCGCCTCGCGGTCGGCTCGGGCTTGCTCGAGCAGCTGGTCGAGATTTCTGCGCTGCTCCTCGGCGGCGGCGAGCGCCTTGGCCAGAGGGCCGCCCGCGCCGAGGTACAGCTCGCGGGCGCGCGCGCAGATCCGATCGCTCAAGCCCACCCGCGCGGCGATCTCGATGGCCGACGACCTGCCCGCCTCGCCGATCTGCAGCTTGTAGGTCGGCGCCATGCGCTTGGGATCGAATCCGACCCGCGCGTTGAGGAAGCGCTCGTCCATGTGGGCCAGGGCCTTGAGCTCCTCGAGGTGCGTGGTGACCAGCACGGTCGCGCCCTTGTCGAGGAGCTGCTCGAGCACGGCGATGGCGATCGCCGCTCCCTCCTTCGGATCGGTGTCGGCGCAGATCTCGTCGATGAGCACCAGCCCGAAGGGGGCGACGCCCTCACAGATGCGCTTGAGCTCGGCCACGTGGGCGCTGAACGTCGACAGCCCCTTGTCGAGGTCCTGGGCGTCGCCGATCGCCGAGTCGATGGAAGAGAACAGCGGCAGCTTCGAGCCCGCCCTCGCCGGCAGCGGCAGCCCCGCGCGCAGCATCAGCGCGCACAACCCCACCGCGGTGAGGGTCACCGTCTTGCCGCCGGCGTTCGGCCCCGACACGACGAGCGCCCTCGTCTTCCCGGAGAGCCTGACGTCGTTCGGCACCACCTCGCCGCCCTTGAGCTGTAGCAGCGGGTGGCGCAGCGACAAGAGCTCGAGCGTCCCGTCGAGGTCGATCTCCGGCGGAGCCCCGTCGAGATCGTTCGCCAGTCGCGCCGCGGCCTCGGCCTCGTCGAGGGCCGAGAGTGCTTCCACGCCCGCGGCGATCTCCTCGGCCTTCTGGCCCACCGCGCCGGACAGCTCGAGGAGAATGCGGCGTTCCTCCTCGAGCACCATGGACTGCGCGATGGCCAGGTCGTTTCCGAGGGCGATCAGCTCCTGAGGCTCGATGAAGAGCGTCTGTCCCGACTGGCTGGCGTTGTGGACGATGCCCGGCACCTCGGCCCGCATCTGCGCCAGCACCGGCAGCACGTACCGATCGTTGCGAATGGTGAAGTACGGCTCGCGCAAGTTGACGAGGAACTTCTCGTCGTGGAGCAGCTTGTCGAGGCGCGATTTGATCGCCCGGTGGAGGCCGCGCGCGCGATCGCGGGCCTCCTTCAGCTCGGGGCTGGCGCGGTCCGACAGCTCGCCGTTCGGCTCGAAGCAGCGGTCGAGTCGGGTGGCCAGCCGCTCGAGCGCGGGGATGCGGCGGCCGATGGCGGCCATCATGGGAAGCGCGTCGACTCGGGCCTCGAGCGTCTCGCGCACCCGCTCGAACGCGAACAGCGCCGCGGTGATGGCGATGAGCTCCTTCGGCTCGAGCATCGCGCCCTTGGCGGCCCGCGCCAGGCTGGGGCGGATCTCCTCGAGCCCGCCCAGAGGCAACGACAGAGGCTCGGCCAGAAGCCGCCGGGCCTCCTGAATCAGCGACAGCGCGTCGTGTACCTCGGAGGCGTTGGCGAGGAACGGGCGGGCGAGCGCGCGCTGTCTGCCCGGCTCGGTGCGGCAGCGCTTCTCGAGCGCCTTGCGGATCTCGGCGAAGCCCAAATTCGCCAACGTGCGTTCGGTGGCGTGCACGACTGGCACCTTGGGGCCGGCGAGACCGGCCCGTCAAGAACGGTTGGCCCGCTCGAGGGCGCTTTGTTATCAGCTTCAGGCATGGCCTCTGGTTGGGCGGCCGCGGCGATGCTCGTTCTGGCAGCTGACGCGAACGCCCGGCTGCAGGCGGCGCTCTCGCTCGAACGGAAGGGAAACGATCGGGCTGCCCTCGCCGCGCTGCGCTCGCTCGTCCGCACGCACCCGGCCTGGGAGCTGCCCCGGCTCGAGGTGGCCAGGCTCTTGCTCGAGAACGGCGACTCGCTCGACGAGGCGGAGGCGCACCTCGAGGCGGCGCGGGCGCTGGCGCCCGAGAACCCGCGGGGTCACTTCCTCTACGGCCTGCTCATGCAGGAGCGCGGGCGCGACGACGACGCCGCGAAGGCCTGGGAGCTGGCGGTGCACTACCGCGAGGACTACGACGACGCGCGCTTCCGGCTGGGCAGCCACTACTTCGCGCGCGGGGACTGGGAGAAGGCCGAGCGGCACCTGCGCCTGTACGCGCGGCGGAACCCCGAGGCCACCGGGGCCCGCATCAACCTGGCCCTCGCGTTGGAGAAGCTCTCGCGGCTCGAGGACGCCGAGCTCGAGCTCCGCAAGCTGTACGAGGCCCAACCCGACTCGCCGCTGGTGGTGAAGCGGCTGGTCGAGTTCTACGAGCGCATCGGCCGTCCCAAGCTGGCCGACAAGGTGCGCGCGGCGGCCGGCGAATCGAAGCGGAAAATGCGGCAGCTCAAGCCCTCGCGGCGGTAGGGTCGGAGCGTGAAGACCGCCAATCTAGCCATCGTCTTCACCCACATCGAGGGGTTCGGCGAGCGCGCCGGCCGGCAGACGCTCGAGGAAAACGAGCGGCTGCTCGAGACACACGCAAATCTGCTCTCGCCGCTGTTCCGAGCGTTCGGCGGACGCATCGTCAAGTCCATCGACGACGCGTTCATGGTGACGTTCGAGTCGCCCACCCAGGCGGTGCTCGCGGCAATCGCCGTGCAGGATCGCGTCTGGCAGCACAACCGCGCCGCGCTGCCCGCCGAGAGATTCGAGCTGCGCATCGCGATCAACGTGGGCGAGGTGCGGCTCGAGGCCGACGACGTCTTTGGCGAGCCGGTGAACATCGCCGCGCGCGTCGAGGGCATCGCCCAGCCGGGCGAGGTCTACTTCACCGAGGCCGTGTACCTGGCGATGAACAAGGCCGAGGCGCCGGCGCAGGAAGTCGGAGCGTTCGAGCTCAAGGGCATCCCCGGAAGGGTCACCGTCTTCAAGGTTCCCCGCGCGCCGTACCGCGTGGAGGCGCCCGCGACGGCATCTCCTCCCGGCGACGAGGTGCCTCCGTTCGGCAACCTGGGGCTCTCGCGTGTTCCCGAAGACGCCGGCCGGAACCAGCTCGGCACGTACGCCGCGGCGGTGGTGGACAAGGCGGCCACGGTGCTGGCGCGGAGGCGTCTGCCCTCGGGCCCGGTGCTGCTCGCGGGCGCATGCGCGACGGTGCTGGCCATCGCGATGGCCGTGGCGGCGATGGGAAACGAGCGAAGGCTCCCGAGAGCGAGCGCCGCGAGAAGGCCGAGGCGGCGCGGCGGGTCATCGGACGCATCGAGGACAAGGGTGAGCGGGCCTACTGGGGCGGGCGGCTGAACGAGGCCATGGGCGAGCACTCCGACGCCGTCGCCGACTACCGCGACGCGGCGCGCATGAAGAACGAAGAGGCCGTCGATCGGCTGATCGAGCTGCTCGAGCACGACAAGTGCGGCATCCGGGCGTCCGCGGCGCTGGCGCTGGGCGATGCGAAGGTGAAGTCGGCCCGGAGCGCGCTCGAGCACCTGGCGGAGAAGGGCGGCCCGAACGAGGACGAGGCTCATCTGCTGGGTGGGCTGCTCGGGTGCAGCTCGAAAGACGCGGCGAAGCGCGCTCTCGAGCGGCTCGAGTGATTCAGAGCAGGACTCGACGACAGCCGCACGGATGCGGCGCCGCCGATCCTCGAGTCGCCTCGAGCACGAAAGGTGCTTCACGCGGATTGCCGCGGCGCTGGCCGTTGGGCGATGGCGATCCTTCCAACGCTCTCGGGCGCTCGTGCGCTTTCGGCACGACGCGCATGGATGCAGAGGGCCGAGGGGGCTCGGTCGCGCGTCCTTTGACGCTACTGCGAAGAACCCATAAGAAATGGGCGCGAATTCTCATGGGGTTCTCGCATTGGCGACAAGGCGCCGGAACGGGGACCTCTCCCTGACCAGGTCGCTCCGGCCTTCTCGGCCATCGTGCGCTTTCGCCAGGATGCAGAACGCCGGGCGGAGCGCAGCGGCCGAATCGAATGCGCCGATGGCGGCCGAGATGACAGCGACGCCTTCGCCGTAATCGATGCGGCTCAGAGGTCTTCGTGGCCGCGCCATGCGCGTAAGTTGCCGCTTGCCTCCGGAAACCTCGCTACGGCGGGTCGAGCCGGAACACCTTGCCGTCGTTGAAGTCGCAGACGTAGACCTCGCCCTGCTCGTCGCGCGCGAAGCTGGTCGGCAGGATGGGCCACTTGCCCAGCGCATACGCCTCGACCAGCGGCGGCTTGGGCGAAGGCTCGGGCAGATCGAGCGCCCACAGGCGGCCGGTGACGAAGTCGCCGAAGACGTACTTGCCTTTCAGCGCGGGCAGCCTCGTGCCGGTGTACACCACGCCCCCGGTCACCGACTGTCCCTCCTCGCGACCGTACTCGTAGAACGGATCCACCAGCCCCTCGGTGCGGCAGCCCTGCTCGGGCTCGAAGCAGTGTCGCGCCTCGCGCACGTTCCAGCCCAGGTTGTCGCCGCGCCCGACGTAGGTGATCTCCTCGTACCGGTCCTGGCCGACGTCGCCGGCCACCAGCCGGCCCTTGGGGTCGAACGCGTAGCGCCACGGATTCCGCAATCCGTAGGCGAAGATCTCCGGCAGCGCGTCGGGCCGGCCGGCGAACGGGTTGTCCGGTGGAATGGCGTAGGGCCTTCCATCGCTCGAGCGATCCACGTCGATGCGCAGCATGGCCCCGAGATACGTCGACAGGTTCTGCCCGTGCCCGTGCGGATCGTTGGCGAAGCCTCCGTCGCCGTAGCCGATGTAGAGAAAGCCGTCGGGCCCGAACGCGAGATGGCCTCCGTTGTGGTTGGGGTAGGGCTGCTCGACCTGGAAGATGCGCTTCGCGAAGCTCTTCTTCGCCTTCGTCAGGTCGGCGCCCGCGGGCACGGTGTACTCGTCGACCCGGCTCATGTGCCGGCCCTTCTCGTCTTCGGCGACGTAGTGGATGAAGAAGCGGCCGTTCTCGCGGTACCTGGGGTGGAAGGCGATTCCGAGCAGGCCCTCCTCCGAGACGGTGAGCACGTCGATCTGGAAGAGCTCTCCGCGCTGACCGCTCGAGAGCGAGTGCCAGTATGCGGTGCCTCCCTTCTCGAGCGCCACGAAGACGTCGGGCTGGCCGGGCACGAGCTCGATGCCGATGAGCTCGGTGAAGCCCTTCGCCACCTCGGTCAGGCGCACGTCGATGCGGCGCCGGTCGGCGTCCTTGCCGTCGAACGACGCGGCCAGCGCCTTGTTGCCCTTCACGGAGTAGCTCTGCGGATAGATGGCGACGATCTGCCGGCGGAGGGCGTTGCAGCCGAAGTAGCCGCCCACCGCCAACACCACGATCGCCAGGCCGGTCACGAAAACCCGTCGCGCGCGCACGCGGGCAGACTACCGCGCCGCCTCGCGCCGTCCACCGACGAGCTCGGGCCGCCGTGCGATGGTGGCTGTATAGTCGGGTCGACCCCATGACACGTTTTCTGCTCCTGGCCCTCTTCTCCGTCAGTGCGCCCGCGCAGGCGCCGCTCTCGGTCCCCGAGATGCACCAGCAGCTCCGCTCGATCGAGAGCGCCATCTTCCGCGGGCAGGTCGACGCGGTTCGGATCCGGTACCAGGAGCAGGCCCGCAACCGGCCCGGCGACGTGCAATTGCGCATCTTCCTCGCCTGGTGCTCGATGCCCTCGGACGAGGCGTGGAACGCGTTGAAGGCCATCTCTGCCCTCCACCCGGAGAACCCGTGGGTGCACCTGGGCATGGGCCGCATCTACACGCTGTGGAAGATGCGGGACCAGGCGAAAGCCGAGCTGGACGCGGCGCTGAAGCACCACCCGCGCTTCTACCCGGCGATGGTGGCGCTGGGCGACCTCGCAAGAGCCGCGGGCAAATCCGACGAGGCCGAGTCGCACTACCGCGCCGCGCTCGCCGTTCACGACGACGCCGAGGCGCACGCGGGCTTGGGCCTGACCCTGCTCGCGAAGGGCGACAAGGACGAGGCGAAGGCCGAGCTGGTCGAGGCGGTGGAGCGCTGGCCCGACCAGCCGGCCGCGCTCTCGGCGCTGGCCTCCCTCCACCGCGAGGCGAAGGATGCGAAGGCCGCGGCCGATGCGCTCGAGAAGCTGCTCGCGCTCACCCCGAAGGATCGGGACGCACGCAAGGCGTTGGCGGAGCTGCGCTTCGACTCGGGCGACCTCGATCAGGCGGCCGCCGAGTACGAGCGCTTCCTGCGTCTGGCCGGGCCGGACGCCCCGGTGCTCAAGCGCCTCGCCGGCATCTACCAAAAGCTCTCGCGCGGCGACGACGAGGAGCGCGTGCTCGAGCAGCTCTCGGCCCTGGAGAAGGAATCTCCCGAGCACGCGCTGCGCATGGCCGAGCTGGCGCGCGCTCGCGGCAAGCTGGAGGACGCCGAGGCCCAGCTCCTCGAGGCGGCGGAGCGCGCTCCCTCTCGCGCCGACGTCCACCTGAAGCTGGCGAGGCTGCGCGTCGAGCGGGGGATGCTCCGCGAGGCCGCCGAGTCGTACCTGGCCGCAAGAGCCGCCGGAGACGCCGAGGCGCGCAAGGAGGGCGACGAGCTGCTCCAGAAGTTCAAGCTTCCAAAGAAGCCGGCGAAGGGCTCGGTCGATCGCATCTACGCGGTAGTCTCCTCGAGCCTGAACGCGTTCTACAGCGAGCGGCTGAAGGAAAAGCCTTCGCTCGGCGGCGTCCTGAAGCTCAGGGTGCGGGTCGCGCCCGACGGCAAGGTCGCCGGAGTCGATGCGCTCGAGGACAGCGTGGGCGATCCGCTCATCGCCGCGCACGTCTACTTCGCGCTGAAGGACGCCGAGTACCCCAAGAAGAAGCGCGAGCCGGTCTTCGAGTTCGAGCTCCGGCCGCCGAAGAAGGGCAAATGAGCCCCGCCGCCAAAGCCCGTTCGGAGCTACGCTCGCATCGGACGGCCAAGGCATGAAACGGGTACGCACCGGCCTCGACGTGTGGGTCGCCGACGGCTTCCGAGCGCTCCGCGGCAAGGCGGTGGGAGCCATCGTCAACCCGACCAGCGTCGATGAAAAGATGCGCCACCTCGCCGACCTGCTCTCCGTCGCGCCCGGCGTGAAGCTGAAGGCGCTCTTCGGCCCCGAGCACGGCGTCCGCGGCATGGCGCAGTACATGGTGGCGGTCGACGACGAGCCGGTCGATCGGCGCACGGGCGTGCCGGTCTACAGCCTGTACGGCAAGACGTACGAGTCGCTCTCGCCGCGCCTCGAGTGGCTCGACGGCCTCGACGCGCTGGTGTTCGACATTCAGGACGTCGGAGCGCGCTACTACACGTACGTCTACACGATGGCGCTGGCGATGCGCGCATCTGCGCGGGCGAAGGTCGCCTTCTACGTGCTCGATCGGCCCAACCCCATCGGCGGCGTCGAGGTCGAGGGCAACCTGGTGGGTGAAGGCTTCCGCTCGTTCGTGGGGATGTATCCGCTCCCCAACTTCGCCGCGCACGACGGGCTCGATCTCGAGCTGCACGTCGTCCGCTGCGAGGGCTGGTCGCGCAGGCAGCACTTCAACGAGACCGGGCTTCTGTTCGTGCCGCCGTCGCCGAACATGCCCACGCCCGACACGGCGCTGGTCTACCCGGGCACCTGCCTCGGCGAGGGCACCAACGTCTCCGAGGGACGGGGGACGTGCCGCCCCTTCGAGCAGTTCGGAGCGCCGTGGCTTCGCGGCGAGGAGGTGGTGGCCCGTCTCGAGCGCGAGCGACTGCCCGGCGTGCGGTTCCGCCCGGTGGCGTTCACGCCCACGTTCGACAAGCACCGGGGTGAGGCGTGCGAGGGCGCGTTCATCCACGTGGTGGACCGGGCCGCCTTCCGCCCGCTGCGCACCGGCGTCGCCATCTTCAAGGTGCTCCACGAGATGTCCGAGGGCCGCTTCGCCTGGAGGGAGGACGCCTACGAGTTCGTCGACGACGTGCCCGCGTTCGACCTGCTCTGCGGCACCGACCGGGTACGCAAGGGAATCGAGGCCCAGCGCTCGCTCGACGAGATCCTCGACGGCTTCGACGCCGAGCTCGCGTCGTTCTTGCCGGTGCGCGAGCAGTACCTGTTGTACGAGTGAGCCATGGCGGCGATCGGCGTCTTCTCCGACAGCCACGGCGACCTTCCGGCGTTCGACGCCGCGTACGAGCTGCTCAAGTCGAAGGGGGCGCGCCGCTTCCTCTTCCTCGGCGGGCGGTACACCGATCTCGACGAGTGGATTCTCTGGAAGAAGGAACAGGCCCGGGGTGACCGCGCCTACACGGACCAGGACTTCCTGGCCGACATCAGCGCCTTCCTCCTCGACCAGGAGCAGGTGCAACGCCCGCCGGCGTTCGCGGTCGACGAGCCCGGCGAGAACCTCGATCGCATCAAGGACCGCTTCGTGCGCACGCCGGAGAAGGGGTGCCTTCAGTACCGCGACCCGAACGTGCCCAAGAAGGCGATGGACATGATCGGCGACGCATTGTGCTGCCTCGTCTACGACAAGAACGACCTGACGAAGGAAGACCTGCTCAACGCGACGCTCTTCTTCCACGGGAACCAGCCCGACCCCAGGGTGGTGCAGATCGGCCCGCGCTTCTTCGTCACGCCCGGCAAGCTGACCGGCGCCGCCGAGCAGACGTGCGCCCTGCTCGAGCCCGAGGAGAAGCGCCTTCGCTTCTCGGCGTTCACGCTCGAGGGTAAGACCATCGCCGAGCAGCCGCTCGTGTTGGGCGGCAAGACCAAGCTGTCGGTGAAGTGATGCACATCGCGCTCCTCGGAGGCAGCTTCAACCCGCCGCACGTGGGCCACCTGATGGCCGCCTGGTACGTGCACGCCACTCAGCGGGTGGACGAGGTCTGGCTGATGCCGACGTTCGTGCATCCGTTCGGCAAGAGGGCCGAGCCGTTCGAGCACCGCGTGCAGATGTGCCGGCTCCTCTGCGCCGAAAGCAGCGGCTGGCTCAAGGTGACCGAAATCGAGCGCGAGGTCGGCGGCGAGGGCCGCACCGTCGACACCCTGGCCTTCCTCTCGAGGCGGCACCCCGAGCACCGGTGGACGCTCGTCATCGGCTCGGACATCGTGAAGGACCTGCCGCACTGGAAGGACTTCGACCGCATTCGTTCGATGGCCCGCGTGCTGGTGCTTCACCGGGCCGGGCATCCGGCGCCGGGCACGGTGGGGCCGCCTTTGGCCGAGGTGTCGTCGACGCGCATCCGCGAGCGGCTCGAGCGCGGCGATCTGCCCGAGGACGTCGTTCCCTCGGCGGTGCTGGACTACGCGCGCGCGCAGGGGCTGTACGGGCTGCGAGCGACCTGAAGTCGCAAAGCTTCCGCTCGTGCTCGAAAAGCTCGGGGCACGCTCGTTCGAGGCGCGAAGGCGCCTTTCGCGCAAGATCGGGCGGCTGGCTATTCCACCGACAGCCCGACCACGTGCAGAGGGCCGAGGCCGAAGTCGAAGCGCGCGGCGAGCTGGTAGTACAGGCTCAGCGGCACCGACTGCATCATCGCCATGCGGAGGAACACCGCGGCGCCGGCGGCCGTCATCTGCGGCGCGGATGGATTGTCGGTGAACGCCGCCGAGCCGAACACCTGCACGTCCACTCCGCGGATGAAGAGCGACGGCAGCACGAAGAGCGTCGACGCCCAGCCGTAATCGATCGGGAACGCGTAGCCGTACTCCGCCTCGAGCACCGCCGCGCTGGTGGCGCGCACCGCGAAGTCGTCGTAGCCGCGTACCGATTCGGCGAACAAGAGCTGCGGCAATTCGGGGCCAGCGGCCGGCTCTTCTGCGCCGGAGCGACCGAAGAAGAACGCCGCCCCGCGCGGAATGCCGCCCACCTGGAGCAGCCCTTCGGGGGCGCCGCGCAGCGAGCGGCCCGTCGCCGAGAGGAAGAGGGTGTCGCGGCGCAGACCGGGCACGTGGGGCGCTCCGGAGATCACCGCCCGCGCGTCCAACAGGCTCAGGCTCGAGCCGAGGCCCTTCGCGAAGAGCCGCAGGCCTCCGGAGAAGGCGAGCGCGCGAGAGATGCCGCCGTAGGGCGTCGACTCGGTCGCGGCGTAGTCGAAGGCGAAGCCGGGGCCGAAAAGGCGCGTCCGCCCCGCGGAGTCGAGGCGCTCGATGCCCACGAACGAGAACGACACCGGCGTGGTCCAGAACGTTCGCCCGAACGAGAGCGAGCCGGTGTGGTGGACGATCTCGCTCTTGTCGGCGGGGCTCGTCGAGCGATCGCGCGCGAGCCGCAACGCGCCGAACCAGGGCGCGAGCTGGTAGTTGCCGTACTCCGCCGAAACCGAGTGGTCGCCCGTGGGGAAGGTGTAGCCGGCATTCAGCGCCCAGCGGTGGAACGCGAGCCGGTCCTGCCCGAGGAGCGAGATGCCGGCCGTCGTCGCCCACGCGTTGCCCTTTTCATCGAGCGGCGCGGCGAGAATCCACGGAGCGTGCAGCGTGGGAAAGAACAGCCCTTCGGTCGGAGAGTAGGGCGAGTCGGCGACGATCTCCGCGGGCGAATCGGGCTCGGCGGCCGGCGGCGGTGCTTCCGCCACGGTGGTCGACGGCCCGTCGGAGATGGAGGTGGCGTCGATCGTCCAGTACCACGCGTGGCGGTTGAGAAACGCGAAGTCGCCGAAGCCGATGGGCACCGGGTCGATGACGGCGTAGGGCGCCGAAGACACGGGCCGGAAGGTGCGCGAGGCGAGCTCGTACACGTGCGCCTGAATCCGGCCGTCGTGCTCGCGCGCGAAGAGGAGCCGTCCGTCGTCGAGCCACTTCGGCGCGTAGTCGAAGCGATCGTCGGCAGTGAGCTGCACCAGTTTGCCGTCGGCCTCGCGGAGCCACAGGTCGAACTGCACCGTGGACCGGAGCGCGAACGCGATGCGGCGGCCGTCGGGCGCGTAGGCCGGCGCCTGTGCCGTCCAGCCCGGCTCGAAGCTCGCGAGCGCGCGCCGCTCGCCGGTGGCGAGCTCGATCTCCACCAGCCGTGTGACGTCGCCGCTGATTTCGACGAAGACGTAGCGGGCGCCATCGGGCGAGATGCCGCCGCCCACTGCGCGCAAGCCCTCGAGCAGCACCGAGACGCCGCCCGTCCGCGCGTCGACGCGCCAGAGCTGTGTGGCCTGCGAGCCATCGGCGGTGACGTCGTCGTTCATGAGGTACAGCCAGCGGCCGTCGGCGGTGAACGACATGCCGCTGACCGTGAACGGGTCTGCCACGACCCACGGACGGCCCGGCGCGAAGCGGGTGAGCGGCACGGAGAAGCGGGTGCTGCCGTCGCGTTCGTGCACGGTGAGCGAGACGGGCTCGTCGTGCCCTGCGGCGATGCGGGCCACCGCTCCGTCCGCGGCTGAGGCGGCGATGCGCGCGATGAACCCGGCGTTGTCCACCAGCACGCGCTGCGAGGCCGGCCTCTGCCGCGGCGGATGCTTCGACTTCGCGTGCGCCGCGAAGCGCTCGAACAAATCGCCGATGTCGAGGCCGTAGACGCGCTGAAAGCGCAGGGTGACCATGAGGGGCGACGCCCACGAGTGGCCCTGGACGTCAACGAGCTCCCAGAGCTTGTCCTCGCCGTAGGTCTGGGCCAGCCACTCGACGAACGGAAACCCCGTCTGGTACGCGCCGGAGAGCGGCAGGTGCTGGCGGTGATGCAGGTTGAGGTCGCCCGCGTGCAGCTCGCCGCGCGTGGCGACCACCGACTCGAACATCGCCCGGTACAGCGCGCTGTGCGGCCGCCCCACCGCCTGACCGAGCCGGCCCTCGTAGTACTGGGCCAGGCCCTCGAGGAACCACGCCTCGGTGAAGATCTGGATCGGCAACAGGTCGCCGGTGATGGAATAGACGCCGCCCCAGAGCCCCTCGATCTGCTCCATCTGCACGTAGTGGGCGAGCTCGTGGCAGGCGATGTCGCCGACGTCCACCAGCCCCATGTTGAGCCAGCTGAACAGCTCGGCGGTCAGGTTGACCGGGTTGACCGTGTGGAGCGGATCCCCGAGCACGCGCCCGGTGACGTACGCGTTGTTGAAGTTCGCGTCGGTCAGGTAGACGAGCGCCTTGCTCCGGGTGGCCCGGCTCTTCGCCTTTTGGCGCAGCGCATCGAGGCAGCCGCTCATGCGCGCGGCGATGCGCTCGGCGGCGGCCTTTTGCGAGGCGGGGTAGTAGATTTCGGCGTTCGACGTCTCGAGCTTCCTCGCGCCCTCTTTCGCGTACGCGGCCTGCACGTTCTGCGGCAAGAGCGGCCGCACCGAGGCGCATGCGGCGCAAAGCGGCAAAAGCAGCCACAGCGCGCGCGGCCAAGGGCTAGCCGGGGAAGAGCTCTTCGAGGGCGCGCCGGTCGAAGCCCTGGATGAGCGTGCCGCCCACGTCGATCCACGGGACGCCCGAGCCCGACCTGCCCGATGCGCGCTTCTTGCGCTCGAGCTCGGCCGCCGCCGCCTCGTCCTTCTCGATGTCTCGCTCAACGAAGTCGACCCCTCTCTGGCGGAGCCACCGCGCCGCGGCCTTGCAGTAGCCACACCACGAAGTGCCGTAGAGGACCACGGGTGGGCGCGCGCGGGGAGCGCTTTCGCGTGCCGTCGGAGGCTCGCGTTTGGCGCGCTCGGCGGCCGCTTCGAGCTGCTTCTGCATCTTGATCGCCTGCTCGAGGCCCTCCTGCCGTTCGCGGAGCTCCTTGGTGGCCGTCTCCAAGAGCTTCGCCAGGTGCGCGCGGTCGTCGCTGGCCAGCGCCTTGGGATCGATCTTCTTCACCAGCGTCACGACCTTCTGCCACTCGCCCTGCTGCAGCGCGATCTCCGCGCGGAGCAGCCGCGCTTCGGCCCTGGGCGAGACCTCGAGGAGCCGGTCGGCGTACTTCTCGGCCGGATCGAACTGCTGCTGGGCGAGGCAGGCCCGCGCGCCGACGTCGAGGGCCTGTGCGTGGTCGGGGTTGAGGCGCAGCGCCATCTGCGCGAACTGCAGCGCGAAGATCGGGTCCTTCTTGTCCCAGGCCTGGAACGCTGCGGCGCCGAGCACGTCGGCGGCCGCGCCCTTGTCCGAGTCCGGGAGCTTCAGGTCGCCCAGGGCGAACAAGACTCCGTCGAGGTCGCCCTTCGCCAGGTGGGCCTTGGCGGCATCGAGCGGCCGCTCGGGAGCGGCACCGGCGAGCAAAAGCCAGGCGGCGACGAAGCCTCTCATGGGCCCACAACCATACGCTCGCGCAGGCATCGGTGGTCAACGTGCCGCGTTCACGCTATCGAGCAGGCATGGCGCATCTGGTTCCTCTACAGATCGAAGCCGCCCGGCAGCGGCTCCAGCAGATGCTCCGGTCGGTCGAGAAGCGGGACGTGGACCTTTCGAGCGAGGGCTGGCCGGAGATCGAGAAGGCGGTGGTGAAGGTGCTGATGGGTCCGTTCAAGGTGAACGAGCCCGAGCACCAGCTCGTCGCCCTGGGGCTCGCCGGCGCGTTCGCCGGGCGGCTCGCGCAGGAGCACGGCGCGTTCTGGTTTCCCAACCGCGAGTCGCTCGAGGGCGCGGCCCTGGGCTTCCCCGACGCGTTGATCATGCTCTCGCCGTTCGGCGCGGTGGTGGAGGCGCTCTCGTCGGCGAAGCTCGATCGCCTCTCCGACGTGGCGAAGGAGATCCGCACCGCGCTGGCCCAGGCCCGCTTCTCGGTTTCCGCCATGGGCCCGGTACGGCTCTCGCCCGTCGACTACGCCCGGCTGTTCGATCCCGGCTTCGTCCAGTTCGTCTCGGTGGATGCGAACAAGGCGAAGCAGGCGTACGAGGGCACTCCCGAGCAGCTCTCGCGCGATCTGAAGGACGCGCTCGGCCGGGCGAAGGAGCTCCCTCCCGAGGCGAAGCAGCAGATCGAGGGGCAGATCCTCCTGGCGCTCGAGCGCCTCGAGCCGAGCCGGCCCATGCACGAGCAGGTCGAGCGCGGGCCGCGCTTGGTCGAGTTGCTCGCGCACCTGTACGGGAGCACCGGCTCGACGGGCGCCGCTCCCGAGGAGCTGTGGGCCGACCTCGTGCTGCCGCTCCTGTACATCGGCGCGCCGGAGAAGTTCCCGCCGCTCGAGCCGGAGGAGCTCGAGGTGTTCAAGCAGGGCGTCGAGCCGCTGGCGTTCTTCGTAGACGTGGTGCCCTACGCCACGCCCGCTCCGGAGGAGGGGCTTCTGGGCGCCGTCTCGGTCGAGGAGATCGAGCTGCCGCACCCGGCGTTCGAGCGCGTCGGCTCGGTGAGGTTCGTGCGCATCAAGACCGACCGGCTGCGGCCGCTGTTCGAGAAGTTCGACGAGGCGAAGGTGCGCGAGGCCGTGCAGCGCTTCACCACGTATGCGGCGGGCCTGGCGAAGATCGAGCCTCCGAAGTCTCCCGAGGCGGCGCAGCTGCTCGAGATCGCGCTGCGGCTCCTGTCGGATCTCAAGCGGCTCGCCACCGGCGGCGGCGAGCTGCACCTGCGGCGCATCACCGAGGCCGAGGCCACCTCCGAGGGCGCGCTGTCGGCGCTGCGGCAGGCCCTGCAGGGCCCGCGGCTCATCCTCGTATAGCGGTCAGTCCGCGGCGAAGCAGTAGATGGAGCCGCGGCCTCCGCCAGTGCGCACGCTGCCGGCGCCCGACTCGGCGCAGCCGCCGGTGTTGTGCACCGAGTTCCACGAGGTCGAGCCGCCGCCCATGCGGTCGGAGTGGCCGACCCGCGCGACGAATGCGGCATTGCTGCTCGTCCAGTCGTTACAGGTGGCGTTCGCCTGCACCCGGCCGTCGATGGTCGAGCCGGTGAGGATGTCGTGGACGTTCTGGGTCCCGGCGGGGCGCTGCACGCCGTAGACCTCGTTGCCGTACTCGTCGAGCGAGGTGAGCCGGCCGAGCGCGTTCGTCTGCCCGCCCTCCTCGTGGAGCGCCGCGACGCTGGTAGCGATGATTACGCCCTTCGCGTTCCGCCACGGCCCCTGCCCGATGCGATCGCGCGCGTTGACGGTGCTGGTGCTCAGGTAGGCGCGCCAGCTCTTCGCCCCGAGGGCGGGGTGCACGGCGGCCGCGAGCGACTTGCAG
>FWPU01002575.1_pt1 | contig 49466 bp, 47 predicted proteins | sample 2228361 | NCBI WGS metagenome assembly FWPU01 (sample SAMEA103939777, study PRJEB20133) | metagenome | reverse complement strand
CCACGTTCCACGTTCGCATGTTCCACGTTCCACGTTCGCACGTTTGCACGTTCCACGTTCTACGTTCCACGTTCCACGTTCCCACGTTCCACGTTCGCACGTTCCACGTTCTACGTTCCACGTTCCACGTGCCTGTACCGTCTCGACTGTCAACGAATGGAGAACGAATAAACGAATGCGGTCGCGCTCCGGTGCCTGTGTTCCTCCCCCATGCGTCTGCGTCCACGTTTGCACGTTCCACGTTCTACGTTCCCACATTCACACGTTCGCACGTTCCACGTTCGCATGTTCCACGTTCCACGTTCGCACGTTTGCACGTTCCCACGTTCCACGTTCGCACGTTCCACGTTCTACGTTCCACGTTCCACGTGCCTGTGCCGTCTCGACTGTCAACGAATGGAGAACGAATAAACGAATGCGGTCGCGCTCCGGCGCCTGTGTTCCTCCCCCGCGCGCCTGCGTCCACGTTCGCCCGTTCCACGTTCGCCCGTTCTACGTTCCACATTCGCCCGTTCCAGGTTCTACGTTCTACGTTCCACGTTCCCACGTTCCCACGTTCGCCCGTTCTACGTTCCACATTCGCCCGTTCCAGGTTCTACGTTCTACGTTCCACGTTCCCAAGTTCCCACGTTCCACGTTCCACGTTCGCACGTTCCACGTTCCACGTTCGCACGTTCCATGTTCCCGCGTTCCATGTTCCCGCGTCGCTGGCTGCTGTGGTATTGTACCCTGAGAAACGGTCGAGCGCGTGAGAAATCGTGCATCGTCGCCGTTCTTGACGCTCACCTGACAATCTTCTATCATACTGTGATGCTGGGGTGTGGCAGGGAGGCGATATGCGCATTGCGGTGACGGGTGCTGGCGGGCAGTTGGGGAAGGCGTTGCAGCGCGTTCTGGCGGATACGCACGAGGTGATTCCGTTGAGCCGCGCGGAGCTCAATCTGGAACACCCCGATTGTGTGCAGACGCTGGTTGCGACTGGAGCACAGTGTGTCATCCATCCGGCAGCATACACCAATGTCGATGGGTGCGCCCGCGATCCGGATCGCGCCTATCGGGTGAATGCGCTGGGGACGCGCTATGTGGCGCTGGCATGCCAGGCGCTCGATGTACCGCTGGTGTACATCAGCACGAATGAGGTCTTCGATGGCGCATCAACCGCGCCCTACGTCGAGTACGACCGTCCTGCACCGATCAACCCCTATGGCTTCTCGAAGTGGGCTGGCGAGCAGGCGGTGCGGGAACTGTTACGCCGGTTTTACATTGTGCGGGTCGCATGGCTGTTTGGCGGCGAGCGCAACTTTGTGCGCACGGTGCTGCGCTTGGCAAGTGAACACAACGAGATTGCCATGGTTGCAGATGAGATCGGCAGCCCAACCTATGCGCCCGATGTTGCTGGTGCTATTGCGCGCCTTATCGAAACGCCATACTACGGGACGTACCATCTGGTCAACGAAGGGTTCTGTTCGCGTTATGAGTTTGCAGCAGCCACGCTGCGGCAGGCGGGGCGCACCGATGTGACATTGCGCCCGATTGCGCTGGCGGAGTATCAGCGCGCCAGCCGCGTGCCGCCGTATACGCCGCTGCGCAATCTCGCCGCCGCCGAACTGGGCATCCGTTTGCGATCCTGGGAAGAGGCGCTGGCGGAGTATGTGAGAATATTGAACGTTGAACGTTGAACGTTCAACGCTGAGCGTCACATCTATGATCGACATCATCATTCCGAACTACAACGGCGCCTCCCTTTTGCCGACATGCCTCGACTCGCTGCGGGCGCAGACGCGGCGCGATTTTTGTGTGGTCGTCGTGGATGATGGCAGCACCGACGAATCGGTCGCTCTGGTGCGACGGCATTACCCTGAAGTGCAGGTCATTGCACTGCAACACAATCGTGGGCTGGCGGCGGCGGTGAATGCCGGCATCGACGCCACCGGCGGCGAGTACGTCGTGCTGCTCAACAATGACACCGAAGCGCATCCGCGCTGGCTGGAGCATCTGATCGACGCGCTGGATCGCTATCCGGCGTATGCGTTTGCCGCCAGCAAAATGATGTTGTTCGACGCGCGCGACCGCCTCCATTCAGCCGGCGATTACTACCGCCTCGATGGCGTTCCCGGCAGTCGGGGCGTCTGGCAGCGCGACGCGGGGCAGTTTGACGTTATGGAAGAGGTGTTCGGTCCATGTGCAGGCGCTGCGGCATATCGGCGAGCGGCGCTGGAGGAACTGGCTGAGGACGGCCGGGTCTTCGATGAGGATCTGGTGATGTATTGCGAGGATGTCGATCTGAATGTGCGCGCCAGGTTGCGTGGCATGCGCACCGTGTACGTACCGCGCGCTGTGGTGTATCATCGGTTGAGCGCAACAGGCGGCGGCGTACTGGCGAGTTACTACTGTGGGCGCAACTTTATGCTGGTCTGGGCGAAGAATATGCCGGCGCCGCAGGCGCGGCGCTACTGGCCCCTGCTGATCTGGTCGCAGATCGGGTTTGCACTGCATTCGCTCTGGCATATCCGTGAACCTGCCGCTCGCGCCCGCCTGCGCGGTCAGTTCGACGGATTGCGGGCGTTGCCTCGATTTGTGCGCAAGCGCCGTCGCATGACAGGCAGGCATGCCGGTCAGCTTGTTGTTGAAACGCGCTATTGATAAGGAGTGACAGTGACCTCCATTATTGAGTCTTCTCCCTATCTTTCGGTTGTCATTCCAGCGTACAATGAGGAGCGCCGACTGCCGGCGACATTAAAACGTGTGCTCGATTATCTGGCGCAGCAGCCTTACGCCTCGGAAGTGATTGTCGCCGATGATGGCAGTGCTGATGGAACGGCGGCGTATGTCGATCGACTGCTCGATGTGCATCGCAACCTTTTCTTGTTGAGGCTGGATCATCGGGGAAAGGGGTATGCGGTTCGGTCGGGCGCGCTGATGGCGCGTGGCGAGTGCATTTTGCTCTGCGACGCCGATCTGGCGGTGCCGATCGAGGAGTGGGAACGTCTGCAACGGTACCTGGAGAGTGGATACGATCTGGCGATCGGGTCGCGTGAAGGGTTGGGAGCACGACGAATTGGTGAGCCGTGGTATCGCCATGTGATGGGGCGCATTTTCAATGCCATTGTGCGTCTGGTGGCGGTCGGGGGCATTCAGGATACCCAGTGCGGCTTCAAGGCGCTGCGGCGCGCTGCAGCATACGATCTCTTCCGGCGGGTGCGCATCTATGGGGATGATGCGCCACAGGTTGAAGGAGCGGCAGTTACTGCCTACGATGTCGAGTTGCTCTATCTGGCAGTGCGACGGGGCTACCGCATCGCTGAAGTGCCGGTGGTCTGGCAGTATGGTGAAGAGACGAAGGTCAATCCACTGCGCGATTCATGGCGCAACCTGCGCGATGTGCTGAAGGTTCGCTGGTTTGCACTGCGCGGCAGGTATGCCGGTCTCGATGCGCCGCTGCCGGTGGCGTCCGAAGAAAGTGCGCGCAGAACAGTCGATACCCGTTAGACGGTCACGCGCACGGCGCACAACGTCGCGATGAACACAAACCCGGGGATGTATGCGAGACGCCCACGCACCGCAGGCGGAGGTTCCGATGCATGTATCAACAGCAACGATAACTGCCGAAGACCTGGCGAAGATGTCCTTTGAGAGTCGGCGAGTCGAACTTGTGCGGGGAGAGGTGATCGCAACGGCGCCAGCAGGTGCGGTGCACGGCGAAATAGCAATGACGCTCGGTGCACTGATCTACGCTTTTGTGCGCGCAAATCGCCTGGGTGTGGTCTATGCCGCCGAAACCGGGTTCGTTCTGGCGCGTGACCCGGATACAGTGCGTGCGCCGGACGTGGCGTTCGTTGCAGCAGAACGGGCGGCGCAGCAGCGCAGCAGCACCGGTTTCTTCGAAGGTCCGCCTGACCTGGCGGTGGAAGTGGTGTCACCAAACGACACTGCAGAGGATGTCGAGGCGAAAGTGCTCGACTATCTGACTGCAGGCGCGCATATGGTCTGGGTGGTGCGTCCGCGCACACGTACTGTGACGGTCTATCGCTCATTGCGCGAGGTGCAGGTGCTGCGCCCCGGCGATACGCTGGATGGCGGCGATGTGCTGCCCGGGTTCACGGCGCCGGTCGAGACGCTGTTCAGCAGCTGAACGTTCCAGTGCGCTCACCGCCATCGATATGGGATGCCCGGCAACCGCAGATATTCCTCTCCCAGGTTCGCCAGCCACACGCCATCTTCCCCTTCGATTCGTTCGAGTCGCGCATACCGGGTATACTGGACGCGCACAGCGCCGCGTTGCATCTCGTCGCTGATCGGCGGTCCCAGAGCTGCCATTCCGCCGTGGGCTTCCCAGGCGTCGAGAAATGCGCCGTGCAGGGCGTGACCTGTCTCTGGGAAGAACCGCGATGCTCCGGTTGCTGGTTGTACAGGACGGAGACCGCTTTCGCCTGTCAGCACCAGTTCGCCCAGCGGAAGGCGGGTGACTTCGCCGCCAACATAGCGTACACACGCCCGCAGAAAACACTGCACGACCCCATCCGCAAATGGTACGGCAGGCATCAACGGATCGCCTGGTCCTTCGTATCCTCCGGCATCCAGCCAGAATGTAACGATTGGTGCAGGTACAAAATAGCCGCGTTCACCGAGCAACCGGCCTTTCTGTTCACCAACCTCGATCTGCACCATGATCTGCGGGGGGGTGAAGGGTTCCGCGCCGTTGCGAAGCGCTCCAGTAAGCCGGTATGTCCCTGGCGGCAGTTCAAAGGGCAGGTCAATCGGGTGCATGTGCTGGATTGCGGCATCGCCCCAGCCGACGGGATGAAGTGCGCCGTAGATGAGCGGACGTTCCCACGCGGCGATTGTTGCGCCTTCGTTTGTTGCCAGGGTTACACGAACATGGCAGAGAGCGGCGTCGCACGGACCCGGAGAAGCATTGGTTTGCATCAGTTCCAGGGTAAGGACGACGCGCTCACCAGGTGCGTACTGTGCATCGCCGGGAGCGGTGAGGAACACGCCGGTTGCGCGAATGCCTGCGCCGAGGTCGAGCGCCACTTCGCTGCGGCGTCCAGGATCGACCGGCTGGTACAGGTCGAACGTGCCGCGCGAACCGGTTTGCGCGTAGCGATGGGTGATCAGGTCAATCATTTCTGGCGTGAGCCAGTTTCCCAGGTAATCCAGCACTACCAGCGGTACGCGCCCGTTCGCCATCTCGCGCAGGAGCGGGCGCTGGTCCAGCAATCCGGCATCGTACAGCTGGCGATGCTCGAATGCCTGGAGCCGCGACAGGACGCCGGCCTGCGCTGCAACGCCGGGTACATCGGTGACAATCGGCGCGCTGGCTGCCTGGACTTCTCTTACAAGCGCAGCATTGACCCGGCGCAGCGTGGCGAGGATCTCCTGTTCACGCTGAAGGTCGCGCCAGACGCCATAGGTTCCAAACGCCAGCCGCGGCGGGTTGTCGCCCTCGATGAGACCATACGGTTTGACATAATTTTCGCTCCAGAGCGGGTAATAACGGACGAGCGCGGCGGCAAGCAGCAGGAGCATTGACGAACCAAGAACTGAGCGCCAGGTGTTGGGATGCCGGGTGTGAGCGGCTGGCGGTTGCATTCGCGCGTTGATCGCAAGGAACCAGGAGGTCAGCAGCGAAATACGGGAACTCAAGGAGGGCGTTTGCTCCTCCGGCTCGGGCGTCTGCTCGTCTGCAACCGGGCGTCGGGGCGAAGGGGAGCGCTGCCCGTTGAATGAACGGTCTGTGTCGAAAAGGTGCGCTGTCGCAGCGGCAATGAGCCAGATCGCGCCAGCATAGAACTCGAGAAAGTAGTTGGCGTATGCGCCGACTTTGCCGACGCCAAATGCCACGTATGCGCCGAAGCAGGTGTAAACAACCGGCAGCAGACCGTGTGCCGGCATCGAGCCTGACGGCGGTGTGGAGAGGAGCCGGTTGGAAGCATCGGGTGCAGCGTGCGCCAGCAGGAATGCAGCAGCGCATGCTGCGCCGATCCAGAAGGGCCACAGAATGGCGAACTGATCCTGCCAGAACCCGCTGGCGAGTGTCGCCGACCAGGGGTTGGCGTTGGCGGCAACGACATGAAGCCAGAACCAGCCGCCGGATGTCAGCTGCAGCGCGCCGGCGGCGGCGCCTCCGATAGCTGCGAATGCCAGCGTCACTTCCAGCGCGCGGCGGCGATGGCGAAACCAGAGCCAGATAAGCGCCGCCGCCGGCGCGGCGATCAGCGACGGTTTCACCAGCATGCTCAGCGCCAGCGGGAGAGCCGCCCACCGCGACAGACGACGGGTCAGCAGCAGTCCCCACAGCCCCAGGCAGACTCCCAGCAGATCGACGCGCATCAAAGCGCCCCATTCGCGCACAATGGGCAGAGCAAGGAATGCGAGCGCAGTAATCAGTACGGCGGTCTGTTGCATTGGCGTGCTGCGCCGGTCATCAGGCGGTGGTGCGAGCCGCCAGAGCAGGAATGCGCTCCCCAGAGTTGCCAGCAGCGTTATCAGGCGACCTGCGAGCAGGGTTGCATCGCTTCCAGGAAACATGATGTCGATCAACGGGGCGACCAGCCAGGCAGCGATCAGATAGACCGGCGGGTAATTGACGACCAGGTAGGGTGATGCGCCAGGATCGCTGTACAGTTGTGGCAGGGGTGTTCCGTTGCGCAGCGTGTTCACCTGCGCCAGCAGCGGTCCCTCGCCGTAATCGAGGGGATAGGGAAACGTCAGCACATGCCACGTGCGCAGAGCGAAGAAGACGAGATGCGCTGCAACGAGGGCGGCAAGCGCGGCAGACGCCAGCACACTCGCAATGCGCGTCAGCATCAGCGGCGATGAGCGACCGGCAGTATGGATCGTTGTGTGTGACACGGCTTTCGATTATAGCACGAGGTGCGTGTTCACATTGTAGATTGTCGATTTTGGATCGGAGATTGCCGTAATGACATTGCAGCGCGCTCCGGTGCGCATGCAGCCTGTTCAACTGGTAGCTTTCCCACATCGGCGCAGTCACAGTACGAACCAGACTTGACAGCGCGCAAACCTGTGGTACCGTGATAGCCGTGTACCCTGAGAAGCAAAGGAGCCTCGCCATGATCCCCACTGCTCCGTTTGGCCGCACCGGCCACCACAGCACGCGCGCCATCTTCGGCGCCGCGGCGCTCAGCCGCGTGTCACAGGAGGAAGCCGATCGCACGCTGGAGTTGCTCTTGCAGTACGGGGTCAATCATATCGACACGGCTGCCAGCTATGGTGACAGCGAACTGCGGATCGGTCCCTGGATGCGAGAACACCGTTCGCGTTTCTTTCTGGCGACGAAAACCGGTGAACGCACGTATCAACGCGCGCGCGACGAAATTCGACGCTCACTCGAACGCCTGCGCGTCGATATGGTTGACCTGATTCAGTTGCACAACCTTGTGGACCCGCAGGAGTGGGAACAGGCGCTTGGTCCCGGTGGCGCACTCGAGGCGGCGATCGAAGCGCGCGATCAGGGGCTGGTGCGCTTCATCGGCGTGACCGGTCATGGCGTAACGGTCGCTGCACAGCACCGTCGTGCGCTCGAGCGCTTCCCGTTCGACTCGGTGCTGCTGCCGTACAGTTACATTCTGATGCAGAATCCGCAGTACGCAGCCGACTTCGAGGCGCTTGCAGCGATCTGCCGGGAGCGTGGTGTTGCGATACAGACGATCAAGGCGATCACCCAGGCGCCGTGGGGAGAGCGTGAGCGCGTGCACGCAACGTGGTATGCGCCGCTCGAGGATCAGGCGGACATCGATCTGGCAGTGCACTGCGTGCTTGGGCGACCAGATGTCTTTCTCAACACAGTCGGGGACATCTATCTGCTGCCGCGCGTGCTGGATGCGGCGAGCCGGTTCCAGACGCGCCCGCGTGATGAGGAAATGGAGCGACTGGTTGCAGAGCGCCAGATGGCGCCGCTGTTCGTGTAGGTCAGATTCCCCATCCCTGGGGTTTTTCTCCGTCTGACACCAGTTATCGTTGATAAAACCGCATTGCCATATGCGGTTTCAGGCTTTGTGATGCCAGGCGTAGTACTCTAAAATCTAACATCAAAAATGGTATGACGCTGTCAGCGCGTGCTCTCATCCAGTGTTGGTGAGTCGGGTGACAGGACCGTCCAGGCAGGCCCTGGCGGTCTTGTTCCTGTGTTACGTTCACACCCGCATCAGCCGCCGAGGACTGCGGCGCGGAGCCACGCCATGCCCGCCAGAAACGCGCCCGTCATGACCAGTGCCAGTGTCGCCGGTCGCGCCAGGTGCGTCAGGTGCGTGATCGTTCCGTCATAATTCATCAAGACCGCAATTGCGGTCAGTGCTGTTATAAACAGTGTTCCGCCCACGCCGACGAGATCGAGCAGCGCCAGAGGCCACGCCAGAAACCCGATATCGAGCAGCACTGCGGTGAGAAGAACGGCATTGATCAGGATGATCACGCCCAGTTCGCGCCACTGTCCCAGCACCGGCAGCGTTTCATCGACATCGCGTCGCAGCGAGCGATTGAAGAGGAGCATGAGCAACACTGCCAGCCCTGTGCCAGCGCCCATGCCGGTGGCGGCGCGCAGGTCGTTGCGTGGCTCATACCACGGCGTCATACCGATCTCGTTGATTGTCGAATTGACCCCATCGACCGCCATGACGAGCACAAGCCCGACCAGCGTTGCCAGAAGGTGCCAGGGCGGAAGCCCGCCGGCCTTTCTCCGACCGCGGAGCAGCACCACGCTCAGCGTCGTCAGCAGGCTGAGGTACATCCCGGTATCACGCGCACAGAGCGGCAGTTGGACGCCTCCAACGAACAGGTTGTGCTGCTGCGCACACACACCGCTCAGGACAAGAATGAATTTCTGCTCCAGCGTTGGCGCAGGCGCCGCCAGAAATGCGATGACCAGTATCATCAATGTGATAAGAAAAAAGATGCGCCAGCGGCGCTCTTCTATTGCGCGTTGTGCGGCTGCCGCGCTGGATCGCGCCATGATCAACGCCTTCGCTGTTGCAATGACCTGTTCTGCAGACATGTCGCCGGATGGCGTCTGATTGTGTTGCATGGCAGAATCCTCCTTGTGTGATCATTATATTCGGAATGGAAACTTCACGCATAACTTAACGGATCACTTTACACCTCAAGAATATGTAAGCCGATAACATAGAGCAGATCCGCATATTCCTATTGCAAAACTGCCATGCATAGCGTATAATCATTCACGGTTATGAGGAATGGTGCGGATCATAACTCGACGCTGTCTGCCCAGCAATCTTGTCGGTCCGTGACAACGCAATCAGACGACGAAACGTTTCTTGAAACGCTGATCAATACGCCGCTGACGCCAGCCCGATCGTGGAAGAAGCCGACAGTGCTGCGTTCCCTGGATGAGCACCGCCATCAGGCGCTCAGCGGATACCGCTTCCGCACCTGGGTCGATCGCTGGCTTCATCATGCAGAACGGCTGTTTGGTGTTGCGGCGTTGCTGATCTTTGTCTGGTGGGTTGTGGACGGACCGGTGCGCGACTGGTGGTATGTGCAGCAGACAACGCGGCATGCGCCACCGGTCGAGTCCGACCTGCGATCAACAGCAGTCGTGCGTTTGGCGGCGCCGGCAGCAGTTCAGCGTATTGTTCCTGCCGATGTGCCGCTTCCATTCACCACGCCAGATATGCAGCAACCGTTGCCCGCCGAAGGATTTCTGGCGCCGCGTTCGCCGGTTGAAGCGGTAGAAGAACAGGGTACGCCACTGCCTCGACGCCTGATTATTCCAGCTCTGGGTCTCGATACGCCGGTTGTTGAAGTGTTTATCGTCGATGGCGCCTGGCAGGTCGCTGATTATGCCGCCGGTTATCTTCACGGCACGGGGTTACCCGGCGATCCTGGGAACATGGCGCTGTCCGGGCACGCTGGTTTGCGCGGCGCCATCTTTCGCGACCTGGGTCGCCTGGAGATCGGAGCGGATATATTCGTCGATGCAGGAACGTGGCGCTATCAGTATCGGGTTCGTGATATGCGAAATGTCTGGCCTACAGAGGTCAATGTGCTTGATCCAACGCCAACGCCGACCATTACCCTGATCACCTGCACCAACTGGGACACCCAGCGCCTGATTGTCATTGGTGATCTGGTCGGAGCGCAGCCGCTGACCGGCCCATAGCGCAACGCCTGGATCGCAAGGAGGAACGTCATCATGCAGCGTCTTTCCGACCGTCGTCGTTCACCGCGTTCCGGGCGCACGCCTGCGCGCTGGACATTCTACGAATTGCTGCTCATTGCGTTGAGTGTGGCGCTGATAATCTTCCCGCTCTATGCGGAGGTCTATCGCTGGGTGTATCCGGTCTTTGCGCCTGCCGCTCCACGCGCACAGGAAGCGCCAACCGAAGCGCCGACCGGCAGTCCGGCAGAGTCCCCAACCGAAGCGCCGACCGGCAGTCCGGCAGAGTCCCCAACCGAAGCGCCGACCAGCAGTCCGGCTGAGCCCCCAACCGAAGCGCCGGTCGCCGAGCCGCAGCAGCGCGCGACCGAAACTCCCGAACCAAGCCCAACAGCCGGCCCCAGCCCGACCAGCAGCCCGACTCCGGTCGATACCCCAACGTCGGCACCGACGAATACGCCGACGCCAGGTGATCAGACGCCGGTGACGACGAATACGCCAACGCCGGGTGATCAGACGCCGGCGCCAACCAATACGCCAACCCCAACCAGCGATACAGGGGTCACGATTACACCCATCCCGACGTTCTCGCCGACCAGGACGCCAACGCCAACGTCTACGCCTGGACCCAGCCCAACGCCGGTGCTTGACGTGCCGCCGTTGACCCTTTCGAAATCGGCATCGGTGCAGTTTGCTGCGCCAGGACAGGAATTTACCTATTCGCTGGCGGTTGGTACGAATTCGTCGGTTCCAATCCAGATCGAGGTGCGCGATCCAATCAATGCGCAACTGGAGGTGACAGGAACGAGCGCTTCGAGTGGGTCGTGCCAGGTGAGCGGCAACACCGTCGTCTGTACGGTCACTGCTGTCGTCAATCAACCGGCCTCGATCAACATCAATGTTCGCGTGCGTCCTGGCGTGCAGTCCGAAGTCATCATTCCCAATCAGGCGGCGGCGCAGGATACCCGCAGTTTTACCGCTGCTTCTGATCCGGTGACGGTGCGCATATCTGGAGGAGGGGTGGTTCCGCCAACTCCATCACCAGACCCGAATCGTCCGACATCGCCGCCAGCAACACCGGTGACTCCTGGTGTGCCAACGCAACCGCCAGCGCCGCCGCAACCGCCGGCGCCGCCTCCTTCCGGCGGAGACGGCGGTCCGTCCGAGGGGGCTCCGCCGCCTCCCGTGATCGACCTGATCCTGCCTCCGACGCCGGCGCCGGTGACGCCTGCGCCACCTGTGGCGCAGCAACCGCGTCCGACCCGGCCCGCCGGTGCGAGCGGCGCGCGTACTGCAACGCCTGCGGCGTCACCAACGGTGATTGCTTCTACGGATGCGATTTTCTTCCGTATGGCGAGCAACTGGGGCAGCGCTTTCCCTGGTGACGCTGTGACCTATGTGATCGCGGTGCGCAACACGCATCCAACCGATGCCCTGCGCGATCTGACACTCCGTGGCGTCTTCCCGTCCAATCTCGAAATCACCGCGCTGTCCTCCAGTCCGATCGACCGCAATACTCCAGGCGCGTTTACCCCCGGTGATCCATCGCGCACTGACAATCGGGTTGCGCTGGGCGTCGCCGAGCTGCCCGCCGGTCAGGGGTTCGAGGTGATTGTCCAGACCAGAATCAAGCCGGATGTTCCGGCTGGAACGCGCATCGTTGCACAGGCGGAACTGACCTTCGCCGGTCTCGCCATTCCGCTCTACTCAAATATCGTGACCGTCGAAGTGGTCAATGCAGCACAGGCGCAGGCGCTACCGACGAATACGGCGACTGCCGCGCCAACCGAAGCGCCAACCGCAACGCCGACGCCTGTGCCGGCCACTGAGGCGCCGACTGTGCTCGCAGAAGCAGCGCAACCGGCGGTGATTGCAACCGTAGCGGCGCCTACAATCGCCAGTGGCGAGGCCCGTCCGGCAACGACGGCGCCATTGCCTGCAACGAGCACCGGCGTGCCGCTGACAGGTTTTGCGCTGCTCGGCGCTACGCTGCTGGCGCGTACATGGCGGCTCCATCGCGCCCGGTCGCGTATCTGAGGCGGAGGATGAGGAACAACAAGAGGTAGAGGGTCAGCGAGGGGCGCAGCGCGCTGCGCCCCTCACACGTCGAATTCGCGTCCTTATTCCGGGAGCCTGGATATGTGGCTGATTGTAGGGCTTGGTAATCCGGGTGATGCGTATGCCTGGACACGCCATAACATCGGATTTCGGGTCGTTACCGCACTGGCGCAGCGTCACCATCTCGAATTTACGCGCAAACGCGCCAATGCACGGGTTGCAGAAGGGGTGATCGCCGGTCAGCGCGTGGCGCTGGCCCTTCCTCAGACTTTTATGAACCTCAGCGGGCAGGCGGTGGTCGGGTTGCGTCAGTGGTACAAGATCGACCCGGCCATCGAGTTGCTGGTTGTGTACGATGATGTCGATCTGCCATTCGGTGCGTTCCGTTTGCGTGAACGCGGCAGCGCCGGCACACACAACGGTATGCGGTCGATCATCACGCTTCTGGGAACACAGGTTTTTCCACGATTGCGGATCGGCATTGATCGTCCACCGGCGGCGTGGGATCTGGCCGATTATGTGTTGGGGCGATTCACTCCCGAGCAGGAAGCGCAGTTGCCGGAGGTCATCGAGCGGGCGGTGGATGCGCTGGAGCTGGTGTTGCGCGAAGGAGTGATTGTTGCAATGAACCGGATCAACGCTCCACCGCCGAAACCGGATCGGGAGAAAAAGCGCCTGCGGGATGACGCCGACTCATCCACAGACGACGCACACGTCGCAGGAGACGGCTAATCCTCGCTGCGCTGCATAATCACATCGAGCAGTTCAAGCAGCACATTCTTGACGCTCTCACGCTCAGTCGCCATACAGGGCAGCACTTTGATGTGGGAAGGAAGGCGCAGCGCCAGGCGCAACTCATCCGGCGACCAGGCATTGGGACGATCCTGCTTATTGGCTGCCACGACGTAGGGAGTCTCGCGGTATGACATAAAGAAATCGATGATGCGATTGGTTTCCCGAAACGTTTCGGGGCGCGTGCTATCGACGAGGATGATCAGCCCCAGCATCCCCTCCGACAGAATCTCCCACATAAAATCGAAACGTTTCTGTCCTGGCGTGCCAAACAGGTGCAACACCAGATCATCACCGATTGCAATGCGCCCAAAGTCCATTGCAACCGTCGTTTCCTTTTTGATCAGCCGGGTATCATCAGTTGCGGGACGTTCGGTCGAAACCACCTCGATTTCGCTGATCGTCCTGATGAATTCGGTTTTCCCGGCGTTGACTGCGCCACTGATGACCATTTTTACCGTCTGCACACCGGTCCTCCGTGCTGACTGCGCCGTTACATACCACGAATGCGGTTGATAATGCGGGTTACCAGGCTCTTCTTGACACGTGGCGCCTCGGCCAGGGGGCGGCCCGTGGCCAGCATCGGCACCGGCGTCGGCTTGCGTATGACATCAACCAGGCCGGCGGTGAGAAAGCCATAGACAATACGGCAGACATCAAATTCGCTCATCCCGGTCTTCCGGGCAATATCTGCGAGAGTGTCTTTGCCGTTGATTCGTGCAAACACGCGCCACTCGTCAGCAGCAAGGTTGATCCCTTTCGTGCGCTCGATAGGTTGCTCGATAAACCTGACGATCAGGTCGGTGTTCGGGATGCGATCCTTGATCCGACCCCACTCGTCGATACGTCGCACACCCTCCATGATCAGATGCTCAACCGCCAGAGGCGTCGGCATAATCGGAGCGGTCGGTTCAGGGCGCTGCCCCTGTTCGAAGCGAAATTCACCTTCATTCCAGCCAAACAGCGCGTACACCGATTCTTCGATATGCTGTTGCAACACGCGCTGCAATTCATCGCGCCCGATCAACTCCAGGTTTACGAGCACCTGCGACAGGCTGGCGCCATTTTGAGCCTGATGCACCTGGGTTGCCTGCGTTGCCTGCGCCGGGGTCAGTTTTCCTTTGCGGACGAGCAGATCGGTGACAGGAACATCGTCCTCTTTCCGGGTGGCCGTGATCAGTTTGCCCCTGTCGAAATAGAGCGATGCCAGTTCATCGGCGCGACTCAGATGCAGGCACCCTGTCTTATAGCCCCGGTCAACAAGGTACAGGAAGTCCGAGAGCCCAAAATCACGAATGTTACCGACCAGCGGCATGAGTGTCCTCCACTCGCGCGATGCGAGGGTTATGCGAGCGCGGCATCAGCAGGCGATTGCGCCACGCCGTATGCCAGCGAAGCGTCGAACGCCGCAGGAACAACGCCATCGGCGGCGAGCGCCGGTATCAACGCAGCGATCGCCACGGCTATCATTGTATCATCGGGTTCGCGGGTTGTCAGACGCTGTAACGCCAGTGAAGGCGCAATCAGGCGCCGCACCCAACCGCGGTGAAAGTTCGCTGCCGACAGGCGCAGCAGTTCATACGAAACTGCTGCGATGACTGGCACCAGAATGATGCGCGAGAGCAGCCGTTCGCCGAGCGGCAAACCGCTGAAGAGCGCAAAGAACGGAATGCTCAACACGACGACGACCAGCAGGAAACTCGTGCCGCAGCGAGGATGCAACAGGGAAAATGAGCGCACCGATTCGACCGTCAGCGGTGAGCCGGCTTCGTAGGCGTTGATCGTCTTGTGCTCAGCGCCATGGTATCCGAAGGTGCGCTGAATATCGGGCATCCGCCCAATCAGCGTCAGATAGCCAATGAAAATAGCGAGCTGAATAAACCCTTCCGCTGCATCGCGCATGAGTGGCGTCGCCCCCAGGCGTTCGAGCAGGCTGGCAATCAGAAGCGGTGTGACAAAGAACAATCCGAATGCAAACGCCAGCGATACGATCAGCGTCAGTGTGATCGCGCCTTTCGATTGCGGTTGTTCTTCTTCGCCAAGTGCCGCGCTGGCGGAGAAATTGAGCGCGCGAATGCCGAGGCTCAATGTGTCCCACAGCATCAGAATGCCGCGCAGGAATGGCAACGTTTCCCACATACGGCGGCGCTCGACATTCAGCGCTTCGTGGCGAAAGACAATCTGACCCGATGGAGTGCGTACAGCAACGGTCGCCTGGCGCAAGCCGCGCATCATGACCCCTTCAAGAACGGCCTGACCGCCATACGAAAAGGAACGCTCACTCATTCTTTTGCCCAACCCATCGCACAATGCACACGTTATAACGTCCGATATGCAATCGTCACGCTCCGTCTGTCTATTGGCGTATGATACCACGGAGCGTAGTGAACGACAATAGCGCGTCAGTACCGCTGAACCCTGGGTATTCTCTCACAGATGCGCTAGGACGCCTGCTCATTGTTGCGCCCGGCAAGATACGCTGCAGCGGCGCGCACCCCTGCCATAAGCCCGGATACACGAATGACCGGCGCAATCGCGCGATCCGCCAGGAATGATGTCGTTCCACTGACGGTGCTTGTAGTATCACGCAGGTTGGCTGCCACACCGCGTCCCTGTTCCAGCACCTGATCGAGTTTGACCGATACTTCTTCCAGTTTGGGAATCAGCGACGTGCGAGAAACGCGGGTCAGCGTGCGCACGGCATACACCAGTACCAGCAGCAGGGCAATCGAAATGATCGCCGAAATCATCTGGAACACCGCCAGAACGACAATTGCGATGTCGCGTGAAGCGACCCGAAAATCGGGGGACAGGTACGCGCCGACAATGAACCCGACAACGATTGCCAGCACAATGGTCAGTCCGATGCCGATCCATCTTCCCACAGCGCATCTCCTTTTTCCAGGCGCGACAGCCACTCGGATGCCGCGGAGCGGCGCTGATTATATCACAGGCGCAATCGTGAAGCAACGATCAGCATCACCCATGCGCCGAGCGTGGTCTCAAGCACAGGGACGCCTGCCGGGTTAATCAGGCGTAGCGGCAGCCGCGCGTCGATTGCCAGCGCAATGAGCGCTCCGCCGGCGGCTGCCAGCCAGAATACCGGTATCTGCGCCCAGCGCCGACCCCAGAGCAGATGTGCCAGAGCGGCGCTGGCAGTGACGATCAACAGAATAAGCAACAGCGCTGGCGGCATAAACCCTGCGCCTCCCTCAGTCACGTGCAATCCGTCCGCCTCCAAGCACGACCTCGCCGTCGTAGAAGACGATTGCCTGACCGGGTGTGATGGCGCGCTGCGGACGCTCGAAGGCTACGTCCACGAGACCTGGCTCGACAGGGGTTACCTGGGCAGGGATGGCATCCGCATGCGCACGAATCTGCGCCAGACACGCGAATGGTGTTGTGGGCCAGGCGCCACTGACAAACGTTACCCGTTCGGCGCGCAGCGAAGTGCGCTGGAGCGCCGATTCGGGACCGACGATCACGGCGTTACGCGTAACATCGAGCGCCGTCACATACACTGGCTGGCCAGTCGCAATCCCAAGACCACGTCGCTGTCCGATGGTGTAGAGCGGCAATCCCTGGTGCCTGCCGATTTCGCGCCCTTCGAGGTCGAGGATCGGTCCCGGTTGCAATGCGTCGGGGCGCTCTTCACGCAGCAGGTTGCGATAGTCGCCTCCTGGCACGAAGCAAATGTCCTGGCTTTCGGGTCGGTTGGCGCTCGCCAGTCCACGCGCGGCGGCCATAGCGCGAACCTCCGCCTTGGTGTACTCGCCGATCGGGAACAAAAGCCGCTCCAGGTCGTCCTGACCGAGCATGTAGAGCATGTACGACTGATCCTTCTCCTCGTCGACGGCGCGCAACAGGCGATAGACAGTGCGCTGCGTACCATTTGCCGCTGGAGGGGCGGGGGCGTCTGCCGCTGTCGTATCGGCGCGGATTCGGGCATAGTGCCCGGTGGCGACGTAGTCGAATCCGAGTGTGCGCGCCCGCGCCAGCAGCGCGCGAAACTTGATCTCGCGGTTGCACTCCAGGCATGGGTTGGGCGTGAAGCCGCTGGCATACTCGCGCAGAAAGTATTCAATCACATAGCGCCGGAACTCGCGCTGGTAGTTGAAGACATAATATGGTATGCCGAGTTGCGCACACACACGCCGTGCGCTCTCGGTCATTTGCTGGGAGCAGCAGAGGCTTTCCGCCAGGCGGTCGTCGTCGCCCTCCCATAGATGCATGGTGACGCCGGTGACGTCGTGTCCTGCTTCGTGGAGCAGCGCCGCCGCCAGCGAACTGTCGACGCCGCCGCTCATTGCAACCATAATCTTTGCCATGATCTTCATCTACTACTCGAAAAAAGGCGGCCTGACGCCGCCTGTGTACAGTATACCATACTGCGATGGACGCGACCAGGTAATCATCCTGCCCGCGCGGCAGCACAAGGAGAGCCGTTGCGGCGACAGGGGAAATGTTGCGGTTGAAGAGATGTGGTGGTGGGTCTGTGGGGTACTGACGTGAACGTTGATGAGTAGGCAATTCGGGGAAATGTTGTTGAAGAGACGTGGTGGTGGGAGAGACGTTGCACTGCAACGTCTCTCCCCTATTCTCCAATTGTGGTTTCCAGTACCCGGGTTGCGCCGGCTTCCAGCAGCGCCGTCCGCACCTGCATTGCGGCATCGGGCTCGACCAGTGCGATCATGACGCCGCCCCACCCGCCGCCGGAGAGTTTTGCGCCGGATGCGCCTGCGGCGCGCGCGGCAGCGATCAGCCGCTCGAGGTGCGGCGATGAAACGCCGATCTGTTCCAGCAGGTCTTGATTGCGGTTGAGCAACGGCCCAAGCGCCATCGGATTGCCTTCCGCCAGTGCCCGGCGCACCTGATGCACAACATCGGCAACCATATCGAACAGTGTTTCATAGCGCGCCGGGTCTTCCTGCCAGCGCCGCCGCACCTCGCCGACCGGCAGGCGCGTGGCGCTGCGCACGCCGGTGTCGCCGATCAGCAGCGTGAAGGAAGCTGTCATCGGCAGCGGCTCGATCAGGTGTGGCGGTTCGCTGCGTCGCTGGAACCAGATGGCCCGCTCATACGCAATCACGGTGTTGTCGATGCCGCTGGGTGTGCCGTGGTACTGTCGTTCGCTTTCGTACACCAGCGACGAGACTTCTTCTGCGCTCAGATCACGCCCGAATGCGCCTGCCAGCGCCCGCACGATGGCGGTTGCAATTGCGGCGCCGCTTCCCATGCCGCTTGCGATTGGGATGTCCGATGTGATGGTGATCTCTACGTCCGGCATGCCGGTGATACCAAGCCGCTGCAGAGTCGTCAGCGTCAGTTCGGAAAGAGGATCGCCCGGCGTGGTGGAGAGCAACCAGCGTCGCCCCATGTCAGGCGCGTTGAAACGGATGCCTGAACCTGGAGCGCTGCCAGTAATGCGGGCGTGTGCGCGAATGCCTGTCAATGGAAGCGCAATCGCCGGACGACCGTAGACGACGGCATGCTCGCCGCACAGGATGATTTTGCCGGGCGCCGATGCGTGACCCTGCAGAGAACCAGGAACCGCATTCGCACGTTCAACGTTCAACATTCGCACATTCCACGTTCACACGTTCCACGTCAGCCCGCCCATCATCAGTTCAATCGCGCCTGTTCGTGCAGATAGTCGATCAGCGGCTGGGTCACGAGTGGCACAACATCGCCGATCATGTGCGGCATCAGTCGATCAATGACTTTCGGCATCAACACCGGCATCTGTTCCGCCATGTAGTCCGGCATCGGGATCATTGCGCCGACTCGCGCCAGCATCACCGGCATCAATGTGGGCATCATGAGCGGCAACAGGCGTGGGAAGAGCAGCGGGAAGAGCGGCTTCATCGCTTCGAGTGCGCCGGGAACCTTCCCCATCGCCCGCATCAGGCGCCCCATACCCAGCGGCATGGCATCGATCATTTCGGGCCACATGGTTGTCATCAGCCGTGCGAATCCCTCCGGCGTCATCAGTGCGATCATCGCCTCGAAGACCGCCCACTGCGCCCGCACTTCCGGGTTCGGATCCGGCAATTCATATCCGAGCGCTTCAGCAGCAAAATGCGCCAGATCGACGACCTCGATCGGCAACTGTTTCTTTTCTGCACTGACCCGCAGCTGAAACTCGCAGCACGGGCAGAGCGCCAGGATTTTCTCGGCGCCGGCTTCGAGCGCTTCGTCGATGCGTGTTTTACCCAGATCCGCGGCGACGCCCGGTTCTTTGATCAGCGTCAGGACCGAGCCGCAGCATTTCCCGCAGTCGCGGTTGCTTGCCATTTCGACGAAGTTGATATTCGGCACGGCTCTGATCATGTCGCGCGGTGGTTCGTAGACCCCCGAAACACGCCCGATGTGGCACGAGTCGTGCCAGGTGACCGTCACCGGCGTCCGATCGGTGTGCGGGAAGACGAACTCGCCGGCATGGATCTTTTCCGCAACGATCTCGGAGTAGTGCTTCGCAGTAATATTGTACTCGATGCCGAGGTTCTTCGCCCACGCCGGGTAGACGTGTCGCCACATCATGTCGCACGCCGGGCACGAACTGATGACGGTGTCGGCGCCAGCCGCCTGTACCGCTGCGATGTTCTTCTTCATCGTTTCAACGAACAGGTCCCATCGACCGGCGACGAGCATGGGTGTGGCGCAGCAGCTCTCGTTCGGTCCCAGATAGGTGAAATCGACGCCGGCTGCATCGAGCAGCCGCACGCTGGCGATGCCAATGTCTTGCTCAACATAACTGGCGGTGCATCCGGCGAAGTAGACGTTCTTCGAACGATGATCGGGACCATGCGTCGCCTTCAGGTCGTCGGGGAACCAGGCATCACGACGTTCGCGGTAGCCTGCCCAGATATTGCCCTGTTCCGTGAGCGCCGCACTCATCATCTCGAATGGCGGGAAGGTCATCTTCTGCTGGTCGGTGATCAGCTGACCGCGAAGTTTCATCCACGATGGTTCGATAGGCAGATTGGCAGAGCAGCGCAGGTTGCACATCTCGCAGGTTGTGCAGGCGATGAAGGTATCCACCATGCGCTGGTTCCACTGCTCGCGCCCTTCCATGTATTCGCGCAGCCAGTACCACTTGCCGCGCGGACTCTGGCTCTCCCAGCCGCGCCCGTAGAACTGGTCGCACTCGTCGATGCAATAGCCGCACTGTGAGCAGGCGTAGGCATACCACGCAACATCGGCGGGAATGTCGCGCACCGGATCGGTCGGTCGCTCGCCAATCGTCACAGGAGCGGCATTACCGAAGCGACGCACCAGCGGCTCAAAGCGTGATGCCAGATCGATGAACGCGCCGGTCAGCCCGCCGCCAAACACCTTTCCCGGATTCATGATCCCCGCCGGATCGACGCGCGCCTTGAACGCTTTCAGTTTTGCTGCACGCTCCCTGCCAAGTGTCATCTCAGCCTTGCGCGCAAAATAGATGCCGGTGGCATACGGGCGCCCGCCATGGTTGATGGCGATATTCATCACGGTGAGTGCCAGCCCGAAGACCAGGTTGTACGAGAACGAGCGCTGATCGGCGGGGATGAAGCCGAGGATGACAACCTCGGGATTGCCATCGATGCCATGCCGGATGACTACACCCTCTTTGACGAGCGGTTGTGCAACGATGCGGCTGTACGCATCGAGCGTTTCCGCCAGGCGACTCAGCGGCACGATGACTTCCGCTGGAACCAGCGACGGACCCAAACGCTTGATCGTCATCAACTTGAAGCGCCCTTCCCACTCGTGACGAGCGATCTCATCACTCAAAATTTCCGCCCCAAACGATGTCGCCAGCCCTGGAAGAGCAGTCTGAACGACAGGAGCATCAGCATCGCGGAAGGCAAGCGTCAGAATATACGCTTCTGGCAGAATAACGCGATGCTCGACCGGATGACCGTGATGCTCGCGCAGCGGCGCTTCGTTCTTCAACGCCGCCATTTTCGGATTGATGAAACTGACCGACCAGATTGGCAGACGTCTGGTTATCAGCGCCTGCAGGAGCGACTGAAATGCGTGAACATCACGTACCGCAAGCGCCAGCGTCTGGATGCCAGTTTGCGGCATCACTCTGAGCGTCACCTGGCTGATCATGCCGGTGATTCCTTCCGCGTCAGCGACCAGATCGAGATCGGCATCGCGGAGTTCGCGCACGTCGCCCGATGGCAATACCAGACGAGCTGCGACCACATTCTCGCGAAAATAGCCGAACTCATAACTGCCAATGCCAGCGCCGCCCTGCGCCAGCCACCCGCCCACTGTGGACGACGGATAACTGGTTGGATAGAGGCGCAGAGTCAATCCCTCGCGTTTCAACGAACGGTCGAGTTGCTCCCAGGTGATACCCGGCTCGACGGTGACTGTCTGCGCTGCTGCATCGATGTGCAGCACATTGCGCATCCGATAAAAATCGACGACCACTCCTTTTTTGACCGGCACAGCGCCGCCGTAGCCAGATGTCGCCTTGCCGCGCGGCGTCAGCGGAATCCCCCGGGCAGAAGCCCAGCGCACCAGTTCGATGAGTTCCGCTTCGTTCTGGGGCTGAACCACGGCATCGGGAAGGGTGTCGCCCAGCAGCGGAGCGACGAGACCGGGAATGGCAGCAATGTCGTGACCGTAGAGTTTGCGCTCGATGCGGTCGAACGAGACCCGCTCGCCAAACCGGTGGAGGAAGGAAAGATTGTGAGCTTTCATTGCCTGTCTCCCCCGCAACACTGCGGGATGTCAACACGGACTGCCTCAATCGGGACGATCAAGGACGGCGAGGTCGCTGATCGCCCGCAATCGACCGATCATGACGGCGCGTTCACGCCCGATTTCCTCGAAGGTATGGGCGACTTTCTGCAACCAGACCCCCAGTTGTGCGCGCATACGCTCATCCAGGATGGTCACCTCAGCGAGCGCCTGCTCGAGTTCATCCGGAGCGACCCCAATATGGCGCGCCAGGCGCCGGGTGTCGAGTGGCGCATCGTCCACGCGGAACTGACCGGCGATCAGCATCGCTGTGGGGTGGTCGTCCACCTCGATGCGCGCGTGGATGTACTTCAACCCGGCATGGCAGGTCGCAATCCGGGGGGTGCGGTCGCTCCGCGCCGCGAGTGCGCGCCACGAGGCGCGACAGGCGGCTCTGCCCGCATCGGTGGACTGGATCAATGCACAGAAACGGCACCCGTTGCTCACCTGGGTCAGCGGCTCGCCGTCGGTGGTCGTGGTGACGACGCCGACCCGCGCCAGATCGGCGAACACATCCTGGATTGCCTGTACGCAGTGGAGCGGCAGCGGTACCGGCGTGAGCGGTTGCACACGGTGGGGCGCCTCGCCTGTAGCGGAACGACCCGTCGCCGGGGGTGAAGCGCCCTGGAGCAGCGCCTCGACTTCCCGACGGTGAAAACGCCACTGCTGCCCAACCTTCACCCCCGTCAATCGTCCCTCTTTGAGCATGCGATAGACGGTGGTTCGATCCAGTTTCAGCAGGTCCTGTACTTCGCGGGTTGTCAGCAGGTCGTTCATGTGCGCGACGTTGCAATACGTTGCAACAGGATGCAATAGCAATCACACACAGCATACCAGAAGCGACGCGTCGGTCAAGGGTTGCCATGACGCGCCGCAGTAGAGGAATGATAACCGTCGGCTATTCCCACTCGATGGTGGCAGGGGGCTTGGAGGAGATGTCGTAGATCACGCGATTGACGCCGGGGACCTCATTCACGATCCGGCTGCTGACGCGCGCCAGCAATTCGGCGGGGAGGCGCGCCCAATCCGCCGTCATGTAATCCTCGGTCGTCACAGCGCGGAGCGCGACCACGTCGGCATAGGTGCGCCCATCGCCCATCACGCCGACGCTGCGCACCGGCAGCAGCACTGCAAACGCCTGTTGCGTTGCGCGGTATAATCCGGCAATGCGCAATTCCTGCATGAAAATGGCATCGGCGGCGCGCAGGGTATCGAGACGCTCGCGCGTGACGGGACCAAGCACGCGCACGGCGAGTCCCGGCCCGGGGAAGGGATGGCGCCAGACCCATTCTTCCGGCAGACCCAATGCAAGACCGGCGGCGCGCACTTCATCTTTGAAGAGGTAGCGCAGCGGCTCGACGAGGGTCAACTGCATATCGGCGGGCAATCCGCCGACGTTGTGGTGGGTTTTGATGGTGACGCCCTTCTGACGATCCGGCGCTTTGCTCTCGATGACATCAGGGTAAAGCGTGCCCTGCGCCAGAAAGCGCGCTCCTTCGATGCGGCGCGCTTCGCGTTCGAAGATGCGCACGAACTTTTCGCCGATGATCTTGCGTTTCTGTTCGGGGTCGGAAACGTCGGCAAGCGCAGCAAGAAATTCGTCCGCTGCATCGACGGCGATCAGGGGAATATGAAAATGCTCACGAAATGTGGCGACAACCTGTTCGGCTTCGCCCTGGCGCAGCAACCCGTTATCCACAAAAACGCATGTCAACCGGTCGCCAATGGCGCGATGGACGATCAATGCCGCAACCGCCGAGTCGACGCCGCCGGAGAGCGCGCAGATCACCCGTCCATCACCAACCTGCGCGCGCACTCGCTCGATCGCCTCAGCAACGAAGTTCTCCGGTTGCCAGTCGCCGCGGCAGCCACAGATGCGAAACGCAAAGTTGCGCAGCAGGTCGCGCCCGAAGCGGGTATGGACGACTTCAGGATGGAACTGGATGCCGTACCAGCGGCGACGGTCGTCACCTGCCGCAGCAAACGGCGCGCCTGGACTGTGCGCCATGGCGCGAAAGCCGGCAGGAAGCGCGGCGATATGGTCGCCGTGGCTCATCCAGACCTGCTGTCGCTCTGGAGTCTCGGCAAACAACAGACCGTGATCCACGACGGTGATCTCCGCCGGACCGAACTCACGGCTCTGCATGCCCTCGACGCGCCCGCCGAGCGCGTGCGCCTGCAGCTGCATTCCGTAGCAGATGCCAAGCACAGGCAGATCGCTTTCGCGCAGCCAGGATGGCAGCTGGGGCGCGCCCGGCTCGTAGACGCTTGCCGGACCGCCGGAGAGCACGATGCCGCGTGGGTGCAACGCCAGCACGTCGGCTTCTGGCGCGTCGTGCGGCAACAACTCACTGTAGACCCCAAGTTCGCGCAGGCGGCGGACGATCAGTTGCGCGGTCTGGGAACCAAAATCAAGAACTGGTATCGATTCGTGCATACGATTCAGGGTGAGGCAACGACCTTTGTATAGGGTGATTATACCACCATAAGGAGTATGGCGATGGACCTGTACCTGCTCCGCCACGCAATTGCGGAAGAGCGCTCGCACGATGGCAGTGACTCGGCGCGCACGCTCACACCCGAAGGCGCTGAAAAAATGCGCATTGGAGCACGCGGACTCCGGCGACTCGGTGTGACACTCGATCGATTGCTGAGCAGTCCGCTGACCCGCGCCCGTGAGACTGCCGACATTGTCGGCGCTGCACTGGACGTCGCGCCTGAGACGGTCGGTGCGCTTGCACCGGGATGCAATGCTGCAACCCTGCTCGATCTGCTGGCAGATATGCCGCGCGCGAAGAGTGTCATGATCGTCGGACACGAGCCGGACCTCAGCGCCATCATCGCCGATTTGACCGGGGGCAGCCGGGTGGTGATGAAAAAAGGCGGGCTGGCGCTCATCGATCTTTCGTCACTCGATCACGGCGCCGGAGCGCTCGCCTGGGTGCTGCCGCCGCGGGTGCTGCGAGCGCTCGGCAAGTAATACTATGGGCGCGCCTGTCGAACCTGGCGCGCCTGCGCGCTCCGGGGGAGAACCCCGTCGGGACACGGCGACGCCGTGCCCTGACCGGGCGAAGCTCGCCTGCGCGGGCTACGGGGCATGATGTATCGGAAGCCATCAGGCGGCGTTGTTCCATCACGGCAGCCAGGCAAGCGGTGAGGCAAAATCAACGTTGCTGACGAGGCGCAGCGCCGGTGTGGCGCCTGGCTGCCACACCCATACGTCACCCGGAGACGCAGCGCCGGTCGGGTCGAACGGCTCGTTTTGCGACACATCGGGACGCCAGCCGGATGGGAGCAGCACTGCCAGGCGCGTTCCATCCGGCGACCAGGCGGCGCTGGCGGCGCGCGGCAGGCGCGTCGCTGAACCGCCGAGCATCGTCACCGGTCCCTGCGGCAGATCGACACTCCGTGAGCCATCGAGGGTCACCACCTGCACCGACCAGGAGTCATAGCCGCCAAACCCGCGCGCATCGCTGTAATTATGCTCGATCAGCGCAACTCGCGCGCCATCCGGCGCAAAGCGGGATGGCAACAACCACCCGGCGCCTTCTGCGAATGGACGACCTCTGCCTTCGAATGAACCCCCAATTTCACTCAGATTAATGTCAACCTCGACCTGCATACCGACGTAGCGGTGATACGCAACCGACGCGCCATCAGGCGACCATGCAGGCGCGTAGACCAGCATGCCCGTATGAGGAGCAGGGGCGTCGGCGCCATCGGCGCGCGCAAAGTTCCAGGCGTTCTCGCCGCGCCGGTTGATCAGGCGAATGGCATTCCCGGCAACCGGCGCGCCACCTGCGAGCGACAGGTCGCGCAGGGTGGGGGGCGCGCTGTACGCGATCCGGCGACCGTCGGGTGAAAGCGCAGGGTCGCACCCGTTTGCCAGCGCCTGACGTTGCCTGCTTGCAATGTCGAGGACGATGATCTGACTGGCGCCGCACCATAATGCCCATTCGGGCCACGTCTGCGGCAGCGGATCGCTCGCATCGGCAGCGGCGAAGATCAGTGCAGCGCCATCGGGCGACCAGGAGAGTGATGCTTCGATGATGCGGTCATTGGTGATCCGTTGCAGATCACTCCCATCGCGCCGCACTGTCCATACGTCGAACTGTCGTTCCACCTCACGCACAACAGCAATGAGATCTCCATTGGTGAATGGTGCAAATTCCTGCACCCGGTCCACAATGAGACGTTCACCTCCGGCATCGAAACTCCAGAGGGCGCCATCACGCAAGAAGAGCAGCGCGCCATCGAATGCGGCTGGCGGCGCCGGTATCGGCGATGCAGGCGCTGCCGTCGGCGGGGGCTGCGTCGGAACTGCTGGTGATGGCGACGGTGCAGGTGTCGGTTCAGGAAGGCTTGTCGCAGGCAGCGCAGGTGTCGGTTCGGGCAGGACTGTTGCAGGCGGCGCATCAGATGTGGGCAGCGGGATGGACGTTGGCGATGGCAGCGCTACCGGCGACTCGGATACAACCAGAGTCGGCGATGCAACGACCGAAGCGGGTGGCGCCCCGCCGCACGATGCCAGCAGGAGGGCAAGAACCAGGAGTACAACAGTTGGGAGAAGGCGTCGCGGGTTCATTGTCATGTGGCTGATTGAAAACCGAGCGCCAGGGATGGAGCGCCGAGCGCCAAAAATCAAAGATGACATAGATATTGTATCACGGGTCAATCGCGAACCAATGACACACATCTGACACAAATGTCATCGCGACCTGCGAAATGGTAACAGGATGGTAAGCGTGTGAGGATACCATTAGTCTGAGAATGTAACACAAACACGTATTGCAGCAGACTCGAACAACCATGAAATCAACCAACCCACAGAGTCCTGACCGCTCTACCGACCGTCCACGCAGCACAGACGGTCGTATGTCGCGACAATCTTCCCGCCGATCGTCACAACCGAAGTTCGTATTGCAGCCGGTTGTGCTTGATGATACGACTGTTCCCGATCCAGGCGATCAGTGTAGCGAACCAGAGGAGAGCGTGCACACGACGATGGACGCGATAGAGTATCAAGACAACCCAACCTTGCCATCGAATGAAGCGACTGTTGCACCTGGCGCTGCAAGCCCGCACTGGACGGACAGTCGTGATCAGACACGCACGGCGCCTGTCAATCAGTCCCCATCGCCACCCGGACGCCCGGTCATTATTGGCGCTCTCCTTGTGTGCAGCGTGATTGCCGTTGTGCTTTTCGTGACGCTGCTGCTGGCCGGGAGGGCGCCTGTCGCCTGAGATCGAACAATCGACAGTTCGTTGCACAGCGCTATTGATGCAGCGTCGGCGTGCACCGCGTCCACCCGTGTATCCTGTATCGCCAGCAGGTCACGCCGCTCCGCCGGTTGTGCCGCCGCCTGCGGGCTACTCTGCGGCGCCGCCAACCACACCGCTTGCGAGCAGTCAGGTTGCACCGCCGCCGTCTGCACCAATCACGCCGCCTGCAGGCTTCCCGTCTGTTCAGCCGGGAACTGAAAACGACCTCTGTCGAAGAGCGGTTGCAACGACTCAAGGAACTCCACGACCGTGGTCTGATCGGTAGCGAATAACCAGCGGAGTCACCGTCTGCGCCGCAGGCTGACGCGGTCGTGGTTGCGATAGTCACCGCGCAGCGGGATTCCTGCCATTCGCATGTACCGCCTCCCGCCGGTCACCAGCCAGTCGGCAATGGTATGGACGGCGCTGCCGCTGATGAAGCCAGAGAGGAACAGGCGCACCATGTCGGGGTTGCGGCGCATGAGGTCGAAGATCCACACTGATGCCTGTGTGTGGAGATCTGGCTCGCCGATACCGATACGTCCCAGCATCCACGCACTTCCCATGACGATCAGCATCGTGACGACATAGAAATACATCAGGCGCAAGAGCGGCGCCACAACGAGACTGTGGCTCCAGAAGTGGCGGTGCGGGATTATCCACATGTACGGACGCCATATCCAGAAAAAGATGCCCCAGCGATTATCGATTGCCGAATCGATATCGAGGTCGGGCGAGAAGAGGAGACCGGACACCAGGTGAGCGCCGGTCAGCATCGCTGCGCCGGTCACGGCATAGTCCTGCCCGCCCGACTGCAGCAGCAGATAGGTTGCCGGCGCGAGAAGAACGCCAGTAGCAATGGTGATCAGGTCGTGGGTGCGTGTATCGGGCATACCACACGCTCGTTGGGCACACAGGCGGCGACGCGCTCACCGCATCAACCGGCTGCAGGCCATTCTGGGTCGAGAAAGCGCTGAATTTCGATCAGATAGCCATCCGGGTCGCGCAGGAAGCAGTGGTAGATGTTGAAGCGGGGATTGTACTGCGGCGCTTGCTCGACAGGGACGCCGCGTTCCGCCAGATAGCGATGCCATCCGTCTACATCGGAGGCGACCAGCGTCAGGATAAGCGATCCCGGCGCCTGAGCGACGGCAGCGTCGCGCTGCTGGCAAATCCCAAGATAGGCATCGCCGGCGACGCGATAGATCCGACATGCACCCTGGTCGAGAACCAGGGGAAGACCGAGCAGATCACCGTAGAAGGCATCGCTGGTCCGGAGGTCGCGGACGTAGATGAATGTCACGAACTGTTCGAATGATGATGGTCTCATAGTGCAAGAATAGCACAGGCATGCGAATTGTGCAAGACGCCATTGCTATTTTGTGCTACAATCATGCACGTTGAACGTCGTGAACGAATCCGGGCAGACAATGGACACTCAGGATCAGGCGATTACCGACCTTCTCGCACAGACGGAAGGTCAACGCCTGGCGTTTGTGCGGGCAAATGTGCGCCCCTCCGACCTGGCGCAGACACTGGCGGCAATGGCCAATGGCGTGGGTGGCACGGTCGTGATCGGCGTGCGCGGACGACAGGTCGAAGGGGTGGCGGATGCAGACGCTGCACGCGCTATGGCGCTCGATGCGGCGCTGGCGTGCCTGCCGCCTCTTGTGCTGCCGCTGCCAGCGGTTATTGTGCACGATGGTGCAACCCTGCTGGTCGTCACCGTCCCTTCCGGGCTGCCGCATGTCTACAGTGTCGGCGGAACCTATCTCAGGCGTGAAGGTTCCGCCAATGCGCCGCTTTCTCCTGATGCGCTGCGGCAACTTCTGATCGAGCGGGGTGAAACCAGCTGGGATCGGATGACGCCGCCAGACGCGACCCTTGCCGATCTGGATCGTGAGAAGATTGCCGCGTATGCGCGTCGCGTCGGGCCGATCGCCGAAGCCGATCCGCTGGCATTCCTGCTGCGGCGCGGTTGTCTGGCGCAGCGCACCGATCCTGCAACAGGCAGACCGGAACCTGTACCGACGAATGCCGGTCTGCTTCTGTTCGGCGCTGACGTCGAGCGCTGGTTCCCACAGGCGGAAGTGACGCTGGTGCGCTACCAGGGTCGCGAGATGGGCGATGAATTTCTACGCGAAGATATTCGTGATACGCTGCCGGAGACGGCGCGTCGCGCCGAGCGCTGGATTGTAGAACATATGCGCCGTGGCAGCCGCATGGTAGGGCTGGAACGGGAGGACTGGACGCAATTTCCGCCGGGAGCAGTGCGCGAAGCGTTGATCAATGCGCTGGCGCATCGTGATTATACGATCCGCGGCGATTCTATCCGTGTGTTGCTGTTCAGCGACCGTCTGGAATGCTACTCGCCGGGGCGACTGCCCGGGCATGTGACGTTGCAGAATCTGGTCGAGGAGCGTTTCAGCCGAAACGAGACCCTTGTGCAGGCGCTGGCAGACCTGGGGTTGATCGAACGGCTCGGGTATGGTATCGACCGTATGCTGCGCCAGATGGCGGAGGCCGGTCTACCGCCGCCGGAGTTCCGTGAGACTGCCGCCGGTTTTCTGGTGACGCTCTACGGGCGCACCGGCGATGACCGCGCCGATGCAGGCGGCGCCGATGTCGCCGCCTGGCGACGGATGGGGCTGAATGAACGCCAGATTGCTGCACTGCTCTTTCTGGCAGAGCATCAGCGCATTACCAATCGCGACATGCAGGAACTTGCACCGGATGTCTCCGCCGAGACGCTGCGTCGCGATCTTGCCGATCTGGTCGAACGCGGCCTGCTGTTGCGCGTCGGCGATAAGCGCGGCGCGTACTACATTCTCAAATGACCGCGCAGGATGTCCAGTTCGTGGGTTAGCAACGCGCATATCCGAACCAGACGTTCGCTCACATCGCCGATCTCAAGCAGCGCCTGACGTTCCGCAAGACTGGCGCGCACCAAAAACATCGATGCCAGCAGCGCCGCCAGATGGCGGGGATCGTCGGCAGACTCGAGCTGGAGGCGTAGTTCCTCATTTGGCGGCAGCGCAGCGAGCAACGCTCGGGCGCGTTCACGCGCTTCCTGCATACGCACCGCAATATCCGGAGCATCGGTCTGATCCGGCAGGTGACGGACCAGTGCACGGAGATATGGTTCGCGCTGCGTCACCTGTTCGATGGCAACCCGTTCGAGCGCCTGGAGCGCAATGCGCAATGTGCCGTCATGCAGGCGAACCAGGCGGTGCACCAGTGCCGATGCGCCGATGGCATAGCATTGATCGTGGTTATTTTCGCGTTGCGCACTGACCGCAATGATGCTTCCAGCAATCACTGCATCGTCTATCAGGCGTATCGCTGCCGGTCGGCTCACTGCGACCGGTACGACGCTGGGTGGAAAGACGACAATGCCGCGCAATGGCAGAAGCGGCAGTTCGGCGGCCGGATTGTGCGGGGTGTTCGACACACGCTATCTCTGTGCAGAAACCGACTCTCCTATACTATATGATACCACCGTCTGTGTCCAGGAGGCTGAGTCGTGTAGTCGTGGGGACACGTACCGGTTGGTGGGCCGTGGGGCTGAAGCGCTCGGCTTACTGGCATAGGCAATAGCCGATAGGCGATAGGCGATAGGCGATAGGCGATAGCCGATAGCGGTGGAGGCAATCAGCTCGTGGCGCGCGGCGCTGGCGGCGGGGCGAAGCTCGTCTGATGCCGTGGGGCTGAGGCCCGCCTGCGCGGGCTGGAATCGTACCGATGGTGTTTGTGCGTCGGCGGGGCGACGTCGCGCGGCGCTTGCAAACGCCATCCCGCCGCCGATGTCTGATCGCGGGGGCTCCCCCGAACCTCCGATCGTGAACAGGCGCCTGCGAAGGGGCAACGGGCTCGAAACAGTGCGATTGATAAGCGTGGCCTTTGTGGACGTCGCGCCTTTGTGGTGCGATCATCAAACGATGTCTCGTTGATGATGAGCCTGTCCGAAAAACCGCCCCTTCGATATGCGCTGCTCAGAATGCGGTTTTTCGGCATCTTGCATTATTCGGATAGGCTCTAAGGGCGTAATGGAGGGTCGTCGTGGAGTGGTACGAAGCTGAGGTGCAGGAACTGGAAAAACTGAATAAGACTGCGCCTCCTCCGGCTGGTGCAGTGTTGTTCTATGGCAGCTCATCGCTGCGTCTCTGGACAACGCTCACCGAGGATATGGCGCCGTGGACTGTGGTCAATCGCGCATTCGGCGGATCGACCCTTGCCGCCTGTGTGCACTTCTTCGACCGGCTGGTTGTTCCGTGCGCTCCAGGATCGCTTGTGCTCTATGCGGGCGACAACGACCTTGGCGATGGTCGCGCGCCTGACGATATTGTGCGGTCACTGCGCGCCCTGCTCGCCCGGGTCGATACAACACTCGGATCGATCCCGGTTGCGTATGTCTCGATCAAACCCAGCCCGGTGCGCTGGAACCTGCGCGACAAGATTCAGCGCGTCAATAGTGCAGCGCGCGCCTTGATGGAACAACGTCCATCGGGATATTACATCGATATCTACGCATCGATGCTGGGACACGACGGTCGGCCGCGCGCTGAATTGTTCGATACAGATGGATTGCACCTGAGCCCTCGAGGCTACCGAACATGGAGCCACATTCTGCGTCCCTATATCGCAATCCTGGCAGGTGCGCCGCAGGAACGATGAGATTCTGCGGCGCGGGTCACAATCGAATCTGTACACATTCTTAACGTGTTTCTAACCATGCTGTAGTACATAGAGCAGTGTGGTGGAAAAATCGGCATATTGCAGGCATACGTTCGCTGCCGCTGGCCCGCTTCTGAGTCCTGTATTCAAAGAGTGTTCAGTATGTTGTGTACGACGCGCACGTCTTTCCGTGCGTCGTACAAAGCGAGTGATCGTCTGTGCAGAGAGAATACTATCTGTGGTGGAGTCCCCGTTTGCAACGGGACATGGAAATGCTGGTGATCGGTCATGCAGGGGCGCGGGTGCTGGTGTTTCCGACCCGCGCCGGACGTTTCTATGATTACGAGAATTGGGGACTGGTCGAGACGTTGCGCCCGTCGATCGAGCAGGGATTGCTGCAACTCTACTGCGTCGATAGCGTTGATCGCGAAAGCCTGTACGCCTTTCACCGACCTCCGCAGGAGCGGATTGCGCGGCACGTGCAGTACGAGTCATATATTCTCGACGAGGTGCTGTCACTTTCACGGCAGCTCAACCCGAACCCGTTCGTCATTGCTCATGGATGCAGCCTGGGCGCCTACCATGCCGTCAACATCGCCTTTCGCCATCCGCACCTGTTCCATAAGGTGGTTGCATTGAGCGGGCGCTACGATCTGACCGTAGCTATCGGATCATTCCGCGCCCTTTTTGACGGATACTATGACGATACGATCTACTTTCACACACCATGCCACTTCCTTCCGCGCCTGACCGATCAGTCCATTCTGGCGCACCTGCGACGCATGGAGATTACGCTCGTCATTGGTGAGGAAGACCCGTTCATCTGGACCAACCGCTCCCTCAGCGCGGCGTTATGGGAAAAGGACATCCCGCACGCGCTCCATGTCTGGCCAGGCGAAGCGCACCGCATCGAACACTGGCGCGAGATGATCCGGCATTATCTGTAGAGCGATGGGTGCATCTGTGCCTTCCGTATGTACGTCGTCTGTCAGGCATGCTATACTAGCTTAATCGATAGATAAACGATCAAAAGCGCGAATGTCAGCGTCTATGACACACAGGGGAGTTGATATGCAACCAGCGCTGTCTCAGAACCCTCCAGCAGAGGCTGCGGCGCCGCTGCTCCCGCTCCGTCCGCGAAGCATCGAGGCGACCGGGTTATCGCTTTCATTCATCGCCGATCAGATCGTGCGCGCCCTGTATATTGTCGGTGAGATGACCGGTTTGCAACTGGTAGAATTGCTGCACCTGCCCTGGGAAAACGTGCTTGATCAGGCAATGGCCTATCTGAGGCGCGAGCAGATGGCTGAGGTCAAGGGCAGTAGCGGTTTGGGCGAGAAAGCATACCGTTACCAGGCGACAGCCAAAGGCATCACACGCGCGAAAGAGATCGGTGAGCGGACGCAGTACCTGGGACCGGCGCCGGTCAGCCTGCACGATTATCGCGATGTCATGCGTCGTCAGACCACGCAGGGGTTGGTCGTGACCGAAGCGGACATGCGGACGGTGTTTGCGCACCTGGTGCTCAGCGACTCAATCCTGCTCCAGCTGGGACCAGCCATCAACTCTGGTCGTTCGATCTTCCTCTTTGGGCACGCCGGGAATGGGAAGACATCCATTGCTGAAGCGACCGCGCACCTGCTGTCTGATACCATTGCCATCCCGCATGCCATTATTGTCGACGGACAGATTATCCGCATTTTCGACCCAATCCACCACGAGCGTCGTCCCCTGCCGGAGGGTCAGGAGTACGCCTACGATCAACGCTGGGTGCTTTCGAAGCGCCCGGTTGTCATCGCCGGCGGTGAATTGAACATGGGATCGCTCGACCTCGAATATGATGAGTACAGCAAGTATTATGAAGCGCCGCTCCAGCTGAAAGCCAACGGCGGATTGTTCCTGATCGACGACTTTGGACGGCAACAGATGCGCCCGCGCGATTTGCTCAACCGCTGGATCGTCCCGCTCGAGAAGCGGGTCGATTATCTGACCCTGCACACCGGTAAGAAAATTGAGGTGCCGTTCGATCAGCTGATCATCTTCTCGACCAATATCGAGCCGAAGCAACTGGTCGATGAGGCGTTTCTCCGACGAATCCGTTACAAGATCGAGATTGGCAACCCCACTCCAGCTGAATATCGCGAGATTATGCGTCGGGTCTGCAAGGCGAAGAATGTGCCGTACAGCGACGACGGGCTGCGGTATCTCCTCGAAGTCGAATACCCGCGCCGCAAACTGGAACTGCGTTCCGTCCATCCGCGTGATCTGATCGACCAGGTGATCGATTATGCCCGTTTTCTGGGGGTGCCGCCGACAATGTCGCGCGAACTGCTGGCGGCAGCGTGCAAATCGTACTTTGTCGAGATGTAATTCGTCATCGGCGCTATGCTTACGCCCGAGATGCTGATTGCGGCGTACTGTCAGGGGATTTTCCCGATGGCGGATGACCGTGGCGTCATCCACTGGTACGACCCGCACCCACGTGCGATTTTGCCGCTCGAGACGTTTCACGTGCCGCGTCGCCTGGCGCGCACGGTCCGCAAAGGCGCGTTCACAATCCGCACCGACACGGCTTTTACCGAGGTGATGCGCGCCTGCGCGGCGCCTGCGCCAGAGCGCGAAACGACCTGGATATCCGAAGAGATGATCGAGGCATACACTGCCCTCCATCGCATGGGCCTCGCGCATAGCGTTGAAGCCTGGCGCGACGGACGGCTGGTGGGAGGGTTGTATGGCGTCGCGATCCGTGGACTGTTCGCGGGCGAAAGCATGTTCAGCCGCGAGCGCGACGCCAGCAAAGTCGCGCTGGTGCACCTGGTCGAGCGGCTGCAACAGGGAGGGTATGTGCTGCTCGACTCACAGTTCCTCGGCTCTCCGCACCTGCTGCAGTTCGGGCTGATCGAGATTCCACGATGGGAATACCGGCGGCGCCTGGCGCAGGCGTTGCAGGTCGATGCATCGTGGGATGCGTCGCAGTAATGAACTTCGAGACTATCCAAAAAAACCGCCTCTTGAGCAGCGCGTATCGAAGGGGCAGTTTTCGGTATCCTGTGGTATTTGGATAGGCTCTTACTCTCGCGGACGTGCGCCAAGCGTCATCGAAATCTGTTCCTGGCGATCGCCGCGCTGCACTGTCATCACCACCGTGTCGCCGACGGACGTTTCGAGTTCGAGATAGCTGACGAGTTCGTCGCTGTCGCGCACCGGCTGGCCGTTGATGGCAACGATAATGTCGCCGCCGACCCGCAGATCACGTCCTCCTATCGAGACCACCTGTGTTCCACTGCGCAATCCGGCGCGTTCAGCGGGGCTGTTGGGCACAACTTCGGTGACCAGCACGCCCTGACGAGCCGGCAGGTTCAGGCTCTCCGCCAGCAATGGATCGACATCGCGCATTCCGATCCCCATCCACGGATGGTCATAGCGTCCATCGCGGATGAGCGCCGGCGCCACACGACTGACAGCATTGGACGGCACCGCATACCCGACACCCTCGAATGCGCCGGAACCGCTGCTGATGGCAGTGTTGACACCGATCACCTCCCCATAGATGTTGAGGAGCGGACCCCCGGAGTTCCCCGGGTTGATCGCCGCATCGGTCTGAATGACATTTGGGATGCGAAAGCGTCCGCCACTGCTGCTCGCCGGACCGCTGAGACTGCGGCCGATGCCGCTGACGATACCAACCGTCAGCGTATTGCGCAAACCAAACGGATTTCCAATCGCAATCGCGCGCTGCCCGACTTCAACAGTGCGTGAGTCGGCGAGGGGCAATGGCGCCACACCGGGGGGCAACTCGTCAACCTTCAACACGGCCAGATCGCTCCCCGGATCGCCGCCGACCAGACGCGCCAGGAGCACGGTGCCATCGGAAAAGCGCACCTGGAACTTTGAACCTCGTTCGACAACGTGATTGTTAGTCACAATATGCCCCTGGTCGTCGAACAGGAACCCCGACCCCTGACTGGAAGGAATCGTGAAGGATGAACCGCTGACAGGCGGATGATCGATGACCACTTCGATGCTGACAACTGATGGGTTCACCCGTCGGTAAAGTGCAATCAGTGCCGCCTGTTCAGTTTCCAGCGGATTGGTCAACTCTGGCGGCAGAGTGGGTATCGGCGCCTGCACAGGCAACGGCGCAGGCGTGGCGGTTGGCGCTGACGGCGTGGCAGGCGCAGGGGTTGCCTCAGCCCGAACAGCCGCAGTTGGTGCGGCTGTCTGTTCGATGGTCACAGGACGCGGTAGATCAACTGACGGCAAAGCGCACCCGGAAATGAGCGCGAGCATCGCCAGCGCCGCAGCAAGTATCAGAGTAAGGCGCATATGCTATATCTCCTACGACGAGCGCGCGAGCGCCGCGCGCAGCGCCGGTTCCAGTGTCGGATACGCGAACTGATATCCAAGCGCCTGCGCTTTTGCCGGTATGGCGCGTTGACGTTCGATCAGCAGGGCAGGCGCCATCTCACCGAGCAGCAAGCGGAGGACGAATCCGGGCAACGGCAACCACGACGGTCGTCCCAGCACGCGCCCCAGGGTTGCGCTGAAGTCGCGGTTCCGCTGTGGATCCGGCGCGACGCCGTTGAAGGGACCGCTGGCGCGTTCATCATCGATGCAGCGCATGATCAGCCCCACTTCGTCGTCCAGATGGATCCACGACCACCATTGCGTTCCCGGCAGGATGGGACCGCCGACAAACAGTTGAAATGGCAGCAGCAACCGCGCCAGTGCGCCCTCGTGGCGATCAAGCACAATGCCGGTGCGGATCATCACCGTGCGCACGCCAAGGTCGACAGCACGGCATGCTTCCCCTTCCCATGCCACACACACCTGCGCCAGGAAGTTGCGCCCTGGCGGAGCGCTCTCATCAACCGGCTCATCGCCGCGTGGCCCGTAATAGTCGATGCCCGACGCGCACACAAAGACCTGCGGCCGACGCGTGGCGCGCGCCATTGCGTCGACCAGGGCGCGGGTGCTCAGGGTGCGGCTTTCGAGGATTTCGCGTTTGTAGGCGGGCGTCCAGCGCTGACCGGCAATCGACGCGCCCGCCAGATGAACGACCGCATCTGCAGTTGCCAGGGCAGACTCCCACGCGCCGCCAGTTGTAGCGTTCCAGGCAATCGGCTGCGCAGCGTCGGGCAGCGCAGTGCGGGCTGAGTTGGGACGGCGGGTGAACACCGTTACTTGATCGCCGCGTGCCACGAGGCGGCGGCAGAGCGCCTTGCCGATCAACCCGGTAGCGCCGGTTACGATGATATGCTTGCTCATGGTCGTATGCACATTCCAGGTTGCTGCTCTACGGGCCTTATGGTTTGTCAGTCCATCATCCCCACAAGCCCGCGCAGGCGGGCTTTGCCCTGGTAGCCGAGGGCTATGGTTTGTCAGTGCCTGTCCGAACAACCGCCCCTTCGATACGCGCTGCCCCCGTACGGATTAATTTCTAAAAACCATCAGCTCCACGGCTTCAGTCGGATGCCGGATTCATCTCCTCCGACAGCAGCAGTATAACAGCCAGAAGCGTGATAACCGTGCATCACAGTTTTCGGGGGCATCCACCGAACCTTCGATCGCGAACAGTTACGCTCGTTCTTTGATCAGGCGGTTCAGTTTGTGGCAGGTGCGCCAGAGGATGGCGATCTTGCCGGTGAGCGGAACATAGGCGCGCTTCTGGAACACATCGTACTGATTGGCGACGATACGCGGCAGGATACCGCGATAAATCTCGGCTGCCGCGGCGATGGCCATCCGACCGTCAGGATCGAGCAGTGCAATGCCGGGCCAGGACTCATCGTACAGCGCGTGCGCACGTTCCATCTCGAAACGCATCAACGCCCGGAAGCGATCATCGCACCGACCGTGGAGAATATCATCGTCTGTCAAACCGAAGCGATGCAGGTCTTCCTGAGGCAGATAGATGCGTCCACGCCGCGCATCTTCGCCGACATCGCGCAAAATGTTCGTCAACTGAAGCGCTACTCCCAGTTTCACCGCATATGGCGCGGCGCCGTCACGGTAGCCGATGATATGCATCGAGAGCAATCCGACCACCGAAGCGACACGGTAGCAGTAGAGCCAGAGGTCATCAAACGTCTCATAGCGATGAACGGTGAGGTCCATCGCAATACCTGCGAGCAGTTCATCGACGAGGGACTGCGGAATCGCATAACGCCGCACAGTATCGTCCCACGCCAGCAAGACCGGATGGTCAATCGGCGGATGAGGAGCATGAACGCACGCCACCCAATTCGCGAGCGCGCGCGCCGGATCATCGGCAGCTCGATCGACAGTATCATCACTGGTACGGCAAAAAGCGTACAGCGCGCGCACCGCCAGGCGTTTTTCACGCGGCAGCAGTTGTGAACTGAGGTAGAAACTGCGCGAGTTGATGCGTGTTATTTCGACACACTGCCGATACGCTGCATCAAGTGTCAGCGACGGCAGGGCGCCAGGAATGCGCGACGTATGCTCAAGGACATCAGGCTCAGCCAGATGACGCAGGCTGGCGAGCAGGGCCGCAGCATCGCGGATTGGCGCTTCGCGTTCGCCAAATGCTCGAACCGGTATTCTGGCGGAGTAATGTTGGAGCGATGCCATGACCCCTCTTTCGCACGTGACTGATGTAGTTCTTATGATCACCTATTCAGTTACAGAACATGCGCGCTTGCACATATTTCGAGCGTAGCACCCTCGAATCCTGTGCACTATGCTCTCTGCACAGGGCTGTGTGGCAAACCATGCCATCGTACCAGGCGCGCGCGTACACCACCATAGTGCGCTCGCTGGTTATTTGCAACCGGCTGGCGTATTCAGAGCGATATTATAGCGCCATTTGCATACGGTGCTATCAACGTGGTTCTATATGGTGCTACGAGCGTTGAGGCGGGATGGATGCACCATTGCTTGCCATGATCTCACCGACTCGCTGGACGAGTTCACGGGCATCGTGACCCAGAAAGATGCCCGGAATAGCGGCGCACAATTCGGGGTTGACATTGAAGATGCGACCACCGTAGCCAAAGTGAACATGCGGAAATTCCTGCCGGATGGCTCGCGCCACTTCCAACAGGTTCATGGCGGTTTCGAGCGTCGACGCCGACAGACAGACCATCTTCGGCCTGACCTTGCGAATAGTCTCAAGCAGGTCAGCAAGCGGCACCTGCGCACCCAGGTACACGACATGCCAGCCGCGTCTCACCAGGAAGAGACTGGCAAACATCACTCCCAGATCGTGCAATTCCTGTGGAGCGCACCCGACCACAATCGTATCGCGTTGTACCTGGTTCTCAAACACATTCAGCAGACTTGCCAGTTTACGTCGTATGAACTCTGTGGCGAAATGCTCCGCCGCAACATTGATCTCGCCACGGTGCCAGCGCTCGCCGACTTCCACCATCGTCGGCTGGATTAACTCCAGCAGCACCTGCTCGAATGGGTACATCGCAAACGCTTCTGAGACGAGCCGTTCAGCGCTCTGAGCATCGAATGTCGTCAGTGCAACGACAAATTCGTCGACCATAAGGTCGATAGATCGCGCAGCATCCGGCTCAATATGCGGCGGCGCCTGGTCGGTGACACTTGTCAGCAGCATAATCGCATGGCTGATGTTGACCCCTTCCGCCGTGCGGTCGCGCAGCCAGCGAATGATCGCGATGTCACGCTCCGAATAAAGACGATGACCGCCTGGCGTGCGCTGCGGGCAGGGAATGCCGTAGCGCCGCTCCCAGGCGCGGAAGGTGTCGGGCGGGACGCCAGTCTCGCGCGCGACTGCTTTGGTATTGAAAACGGGCGCTGTCGACAGCTGCCCGAGAGCTGGAGGTTGCGCCATTGCCGTCTGATTCCTCACGTGATTGTTAAATTTCCCACGGACTCAACCTGTAGATTAGCACAACGCACACCTCTTGTCAAAGCCTTGCAAAGACTTTATGCCATGGTAGATGGGAGATGTTGGATTGTCAATGGTAGCGACAGGTGTTCAGGTGCGCGTTGGCGCACCGCGGCGCGCGGTGTGTTCACGCGAAGCAGGAAGATAACACGTTCATGCCAGTCGCGCGCTCACAAGATCACGGACTGTCGCCAGACCCCGACAGATTATCGTCCAGGAGCGACCCCGATCCACGCTGATTGCAATGTCCCCTTCGGTCGAAGCGGCAAACGACGTGTCGATGTGATGTCCGGCGGGTTTAAGGATGGTTGTCGCGCCTGTCCAGGGACATTCCACAATGACCGGTTCCCAGGCGTCTGGTGTGCCGCGCACAACGCCGCCTTCCGCGAGCGCCGTCAGAAGTGTTGGCGGTGTTCCGGTCAGCGCAGTGCAGGCAAGCGCTTCGCCGGGCAGGCCGCTGACAGGGCGCCAGGACGCGCGTTCAACGACATACACGCAACCGTCAGCAAGCGCACAGAGCGTTCCTGGTTGTCCGGGCATAGCGTTCAGAATGCGGATTGTCCCTGGCAATGGTGGACTGTAGACATGCCACGTTTCGCCGCGATCATCACTCGTCAGTATCTGAGCGCCACATGACCGATACAACCGGGCAGCGTCGTCGATCGCAAACCCGCCAGACTCGTCTGTGAGGCTCAGCGTGCGCCAGGCAGCGCCTGAGTCATCGCTTGTGAACAGCACATCGCCGGACAACAGGTAGACGAGCGACGGGTGACGCGGGGCAGCGTACAAACGAGCACTGGGCGTCAGGAGATCGCCGGGATGCAGCGTCGTCCATGTCTGACCGCCGTCGACGCTGCGATAGAGGAGGCGAGCGGCGATAACCAGAACAACCAGCGGATTGGACGCATCGACCCAAACCGACTGGACGATCGAGCCCTGGAACTGATGCATGCTGCGGCGCCACCGTCGCTGGCTCGCAGGATCGCTGAGTAACGCCAGACCATCATCGGTCGCGAGAAACAGCAGGATCGCGTTCGCCATCGGATGCCTCTTTCATCACCATACACTTCACATTCGCGCCCGCTCAGAAATCCTCATGCGCAATCAGGGCGCGCCAGGGTAAAGAGCACGATACCGTGCTGCTCGTCGCGTTGCAGATGCAACCCGGCGGCGCGAAAGCGCTGAAGCAACTCCTCGCGCGACCAGAAGGCGATGCCGCCGGCAGACACGGCGCATTGCACAGCGCGCCCGACAGTACCCGGCGCTGTCAGCAGAGTCATCGTCACGAAACGGCCATCATCGGCGAGAATGCGGCGCACCTCGCGCAGGCAGGCGTCGAGATCGCCGATTTCGTTGAGCGAACCGCCGATCGTGACGCCAGATGCCGCACCGCTGGCGATCGGAAGCGTCTGGGCTGAGGCGCGCATATACGAAACCTGTATCCCCGCTGCGCGCGCGCGCCGGCGCGCTTCCTGCACCATAGGCAGCGCGTGATCGACCCCGATGACCTGCCCTGGAGCGTGACGTATGGCCCGCGCCAGCGCGCGCGCGTACAGACCATTCGAGCAGGCGACATCGACGAACAATCCGCCCTGCGCGGCGCCAACCCATTCTGTTACCAGCGCCAGTTCGCGCTGGTATGGGAACGACTCACGGCTCAGTAATGTCAGCGCAAATGGACGCCAGAGTCGTTCGTATGCCCAGGCGGTTGCCGGGAGTTCGTTCGTCAGCTGGGCAAGCGTCGGCGGTCGCGGAGGACCGAGAAAATCGGCAATACCGTCGCGAATGGGATAGACAGCGCCACAGGCGCAATGCAGCGCGCCGGCGATGATGTCGCCATCTGCAGCGCGACGCGGATCGGAGAGGTCGAGCGCGCCGGCGCATGCCGGACAGCGCAGCAGTGGCACTACCTCATCATTCATGGCGCGGGAGAGACTCGACTGTGCGAATATGAGCTTCGAGCGCGGCAGCAGTTGGCGGATCGAGCGTGATTCGTGGTATTGGCGCCGGAGGTCCGCCGGTCGAAACAAACCGATCCATTGCTGCAATCAATGCCGCAACATCGAGACCGCGCATCCAGGGTCCGATGGCGACGAGTTTAGGGCGGCTCTTTGCGTAGTTAAGGCGCATGCCGCGCGGCTGCCCGCGCTTCCACTTTTCGAGCGCCGCTGCCGCCTGAATGATCCCCTTGTAAAACGTGGCTTCAGGTTGATCCGACTGGAGCCAGCAGATTTCCCACTGCTCGTGCGCATGCCAGTATTCACCCGTGTTGAACAGCCGGATCCCCTCCAGATAATGATCCATACCAGTGTCCCAGACCATCAGTAGCGTGGTATGGACGGATCGATCCGCAACGACCACTCCTCGATGCCACCTGTCATGTTGGCTACGCGCGAAAAGTTGAGGTTGGATGCGAGATATGATGCCACATAGGCGCTGCGCTGCCCATGATGGCAGAAAAAGACGTATTCCTGGTCGGGATCGAGCGTTCCGATCCATTCAGCGGCACGGCTGAGCGGAAGAAGTTCTGCGCCATTGATATGTGCAATCGCATACTCCTCGGGCTCACGCACGTCGATCAGCCGAAACGCCTCTCCCCGGTCGAGTTTCGCTTTAACCTGATCGGTCGTCAGGTCGAGATACGGTTTGCGAACGAACACACGCATCGTTGTACCATTGTCTGTTTGGATTGCTGAAGCGAGGCTTCAGCAGTCCATACCGCGCACATAAAGAGACGTTGCACAGCATGTTCACCCTCAGGGTGACGATGCTGTACAACGTCGATCACCATAATAACAAGGTTATGCGCATGGCGCACAACACCGCGATGAAAACAGTCCCGGGGCGGCAGGCGAGACGCCCGCGCACCCGGTGGCTCTGTTCAAGTCAGGAAGACGCCTAGTGGCTGCTGCAGCACCCGCCGCCGTTGCTGTACCCGTCGTAATCGTCATCAGCTGCCTGCTGTTCCTTCGTGCGGAAGGAATGTCCGCAGCCGCAGCTCGACACGGCGTTCGGATTATCGATCTTGAAGGCGCCCGCCAGCATGTTGTCCTGCTGGTACGAAATCGTGGCGCCGGTGAGATACCGCGCGCTGATCGGGTCTACCATCACGCGCAGACCGTGAGCGTTCCACACCGTATCGCCGAAGCGTTCTTCGTTATCGAAGGTCATGCCGTACTGCAGACCGGAGCACCCGCCGCCGGAGACGAAGACGCGCAGACCATACCCTTCGAGGTTGCGCTCCTTCATCATGCTCTGCAGGCGAAGCGACGCGCCTTCGGTGATTTCGAGCACTGGCGGGAATTCGTTCTCCTGATGCTGACCGATCACATCCTGTTCGATGGTTGCCATAATGGGTACGCCTCCTGATTGTCGTTGCTACAACTATTGGGAGCCGGCGGCACTCAGCAACGCCCGTGGTCGCCGGTCAATGAACATCATTGGTTCTTGTGCTTCTGGAGTATACCAGAGTTGCGCAAGAAACACAATATCTAACTGATTTTATCCTCCCAGTTCCGACATGCCGCGCAACGTCGGCAGGACTCCTTCGGGAAGTCCGTGCCCCCAGGGTTTGAGGGCGACCGCGTGCCGGATGATCTGCTCAATCTCATCGAGTGTTGCGCCGCTCCGAATGGCTGCCCGCAGATCGACCTCATTATCGCGCAGCAGGCAGAGGTGCAGGCGACCATCGGACGTAAGACGCATACGGTTGCATGTTGCGCAGAACGGTTCGCTCACCGAACTGATGAACCCCAGTTTGCCGGGTGCGCCGGGGATACGGTAGCGCCGCGCCGAGTCGGCAGGCGCCAGCCCCAGGTCCTCGAGCGGACCGTAGACCGATTCGAGGCGGGCGATCAGTTCTGCGCTTGTCACCACGCTGCTCTGCGCCAGATCGGCAACGCCGGCGAGCGGCATGACTTCAATGAAACGCATTTCCCACGGGTAGCGAAGCGTTAATGCTGCAAGGCGCGGCGCCTCATCATCATTCATCCCGCGCACGATGACAGAGTTGAGTTTGATCGGGTGCAACCCGACGCGGTCGGCGGCTTCGATGCCTGCCCAGACCTTCTCGAACGACCCGCCGCGGGTCATGCGGCGAAATTTCTCGGGGTCGAGGGTATCGATGCTGATATTCACCCGGTCGAGACCGGCGGCTTTGAGCGGTTCGGCAAGTTTCTCGAGACGCAGCGCATTCGTTGTCATGGCGATATGGGTGATGCCGGAGGTACGCTTGATTTCCCGCACAATCTCGACGATATCGGGGCGCAGCGTCGGCTCGCCGCCCGTCAGGCGGATTTTACGAAAACCGGCTCTGGCAGCGGCACGCACCACCAGCAGCAGTTCATCGGTCGTCAGCAATTCCGGACGCGGCATGAACTGCATGCCAATCTCCGGCATACAGTAGACACAGCGCATATTGCAGCGATCAGTGAGCGAAATGCGCAGGTAATCGATCCGGCGTCCATACGAATCGTGCGCGGGTGTATCAGTTGGGTAGAGTGGTCGCGCCTGCCGCGCCTGATCGGGTGTGTACAGCGGAATCGTCATTCGACGTACATCATCGTACTGCATAACCCCTCACCGGTGCACTGAAGCATCGATTTGCCTGCAGAAGATTTGTCATAAAGCCCGGCATATGCTGGCGGGCGGTTGGAACCTGCACCTGCGGGACGCTGGCGCGTCGGGTGTCGGCTCCCGTCCTGAGCGCGTGCCGAAGGATGCTTCGACGCATTCCTGTTACGACAACGAGACATCGCTTGATGATCGCACCACAAAGACACGAAATCCACAAAGGCCACGCTTATCGATCGCACGTTGTCGCGCCTGCTGTGCGTTCGCAGGTAATACCAATTCCACTTGAATACTCCGCAAACGGAGTTCCGTCAAATCGCATCAGAACGCCCTGCGCCGATGATCTCCAATCCAAAATCTAAAATCTAAAATGGTATAACGGTTCGCCATCGGAAGTTCAGGCAAAGCTCCCTCGATCAAGCGTCGGCAGTGGGATGGCTTTTGCAAGCGTCACGAGACGTCGCCCCGCCGACGTACAAACACCATGGGTACGATGCGTCTGAACACTCACTTTTGCCGTACATCAGAAATCTCGTTGTAGTGCTATCCACGATTTGGCGACCGGCAACCGTCTCAAGGGCGCATACTGTGATCCTCAACGTTCATGAGCCCGTCTGAAAATGGCGACGCTTATGCGCCGGACGGCGTCAGGCGTGCTCCATAACGCTGATACGTGCTGCCAGTTTGCGCGCGATCTCGCGGAAGACGTCGGCATAGGCGTCCGGGACATCACTGAGCACCGCCGGTTGCCCCTGATCGCCGCCTTCACGGATGCTCAATCCGATGGGAATCTGCCCCAGCAGCGGGATGCCGAGCTGCCCTGCAAGGCGCGCTGCGCCGCCAGCGCCGAAGATGTCATACCGCCTGCCGGTATCGGGCGCAACGAAATACGCCATATTCTCGATGATGCCGAGCAAGGGCACATTCACCTTACGGAACATCTCCATACTCTTCAGCACATCGGCAGTCGCCACCTGCTGCGGCGTCGTGACCGTGACCACGCCGGTGAGACCGGCATTCTGGAGCGACTGCGCCAGCGTGAGCGCAATGTCGCCGGTTCCGGGGGGCATATCGATGATCAGGTAGTCGAGCGGCGCCCACAGCACCTGATAGAGGAACTGACGCAACAACTGCGACACCATCGGACCGCGCCAGATGACCGGTTGCCGATCGTCGATCAGGAAACCGATCGACATCATTTTGATGCCGTGCGCCTCGATCGGCAGCATATGCGGCTCGCCGTCAGGACCGCTTACCGCTTCGGGTTGTTGCGAGCGCACGCCCATCATCAGCGGCACCGACGGACCGTACACATCAGCGTCGAGCAACCCGACCTGCGCCCCCTCGCGCGCAAGCGCCACCGCCAGGTTGACCGCCACGGTCGATTTTCCTACGCCGCCTTTGCCTGCGGAGACCGCAATCACGTGGCTGACTCCGGGAATGGCAACCTGTTCAGGGATGCCGCCGCGTGGACGCACCTGAGCCGTAAACTCGATGCTGACCCGGTTGCGTGGAATGCCGGCGATCTTTTCGAGCGCTTCTTCGCATGCGCGCTGAATCTGATCCTTGAGCGGGCATGCGGGCGTGGTCAACTCGACTGCAAAGCGCACCGCATCACCTTCGATGACCAGGTTCTTGATCATCTTGCGCGACACCAGATCGCCGCCGAGTTCCGGTTCCTGCACCGTCGCCAGCGCCTGCAGCACGACCTGCTCACTCAGTTTGTCGTGATGACGTGAAAAGAGACCCATGCATCCTCACTTCTCAGCGTCTCGCCGTGGTATCAGTATACCATATTTTTATAGCAAAAACTATCATAAATGGGCAGGCAGCAACGCACATGCTGACATGATGCATCTTCGGGTTTTCTTGTGCGTCTGTACCGGTGCGCAGTATTGTACCACGCTTCGGTCGTGCGACGGTCACCGAGGCGCGCCGTGGGGCTGAAGCTGGCATAGCCGATAGGCGATAGCCGATAGCCGATAGGCGATAGCCGATAGCGGTGCTGGCAGCGGGCTGGCGCGGCGGTGCGCCGTGGGCTGGGGTCCTTGGCTGGTAGAGCGAAGCCTGCGACGCCGTTGGGGCGTGGGCTGGATGGGGATGATGTGCTGGCAGACGATGAACCTGTCCAGGCACAGGTCATGCCCGTGGCGCATCTGTCAAACCAGACGCAACGTGCCACGTTTTGTACGGAGAGTTCCGTCGGTGCGCGGCGGATCGTGCCCGTGGCGCGCCTGTTGAACCTGCCAGAGCGCACTGCGCGTCATCGCAAGTGCGGGGACCGGGGGCGCGCTGCTCACAAACAAAGGCGCTGTGCGCCGCTTCCAGTTTCACGCTATCGACAACTCAGGGCGCTCTGGTGCGGCATGGTCATCCGCTTCAAACCAGAGAACGCCGCACGCGCAACTGGCATACGCGCACCCAATCGGCGTTGGGTTTCCAGGCGGCGGCGCCCGCGCGGCGCGCGAGGATCTCCGGCGGATAGCGTCTGCCGCGCAGTGTGCGCGTGTGGTCAGGGTCTGCGGAACGCAATACGGCATGGCGGTCAGCAGTGGGATGGTGGACGAGGGTGTGGAAGAGTCTCCAGCGTCGCTCCCGGATGACGGGTTCGTGATGTTCCGATGCCTGACTGAGAGCCGTGGTTTTGCGGGTACGCCTCGTTTGGGCGTTGCACATGCCCTGTTTTCCCCTGGATGGTCTTGACAAACGTCGGCTCGCGACCTATAGTTTCAATAAGTCACACCAGGCATTCCGCAAATGATCCCGGACGAGGACGTTTTCCGGAACGTTTCCGTATATGTAACCCCATTATACGGATTCTGTCCCGGATGCTGAATTGATGGGCAAAGGCGGCTTTTGTATCATCAATCAATCGTAGGGCAGACTGAACTATGAATGAACAACGGATTGAAGCCTTATTGGAGCGGATCGCCGTTGCGCTTGAGCGCCTGGCAGGCGACCGGGATGCGCGTGAAGGTTTCGTTGCAGAGCAAGCCCCACAGACTGCCTGCGCCAGCGCAGACGAAGTCCGGATCGACGCCGCTTCAGACACTGCGCCCTCCCGTCCTTCGGTTTTAGAGACGTTCCTGCATTCCAGAGGAATCCGGATCAAGACAGTCCCGCCTGATGATGCCGCCGACGCAATGATCGACAGTCTGTCGCTCTATCTCGGCGAACGTTACGATGCGCTGTCCAGCCTGCTCGCCAAGATCAAACGTGCGATGCAGTCCGGAATGCCTATTACGGAAAGCCTGAAGAATCGCTCACAGCAAGACATCAGCTCTAATTGCCAGTTCTGCACGCGCCTTCACGAAGTCGCGTTTCTGGAGCAGTATCAGTATTTTCGGTCGCCTACGTATTTGATTAAGGCAAAAACAACGACTCTGCCGAGAGCTCAGCGTTTTTTGCTGGGCAGTGGCTTGAGAGGTTCATTCTCCAGAAAGTCAAGTCGGTTCACGCACAAATTGCGGCAGAGGTAAGAGGGCGACTCGATCTCGAATATCTGATCAACCCCCAGATCATTTTGCCGAATGGAGATGATTTCGAGCTCGATATTCTGGCTGCGTTTGGGTCTGCGATCTATTGGATCGAGGCGAAATCCGGCGACTACCAGCAACACGTGGCCAAGTACTCGAGATTCGCCCGCCTTCTCGGTCTTGATGACGCACATTCGTTGATGGTGCTGACAGACGTGCCTGATGATCGGTGCGATGCATTGTCATCGTTGTTTTCGATGTCTGTCTGTAACTTGAGGTCATTCGAGGAGGCGCTTCTGGCGGTTGCGCGTAGCGATACCGCCCAACAAAGCGCTGCAGCGGATGGGCTGTCGCCCGCTACTGAGCGCTAATGTTGCGAGGCTACGTGTTTTTAAGGGGTCAGGAGTCAAGAGATGAACACATGGAGAGAATGGATTACTTCTAACCCATCAGTGATGATGGGCAAACCGGTGATCGTCGGAACCCGGATCACCGTAGAACTTAGAGCCTATCCGAAAAACCGCATCCTGAGTAGCGCGCAGCGCGTATCGAAGGGGCGGTTTTTCGACACCCTGTGTTATTCGGATAGGCTCTTATTACCCCAGGAGCGGTGCGTATCCGACGCCCGGCAAGTATAAAGACGACACTGCCTGACGCATACTGAGCCGACCCGCCCTCCGCTGGCGTTTCGGCGGGCGGCTGCGGTTTATCGTTGGGCGTCATATCTCCTTTGCAACAAACGAATGAAGATTCTTATACTATCTGACCACACAGGCGATAAGGCATTTGCTGCGGCCGCAAAGCGTGAAGCGGAATATGCGGCTGCTATCAATGCCTATCGCGGCGCGTTAGAGGCTCGTGAGGCTCACCTCGCCTCTCTTCGAAGAGCCGTATCGTCAGCCTGGAGCAAGAGAAAGATATTCTCAACGTTGGTGTGCGCCGTCCGGCTTGGTTTTGCACATCTATCGCCCAAACCTCCTGCTCCCCGTAAACGAGAAGCAGATAGAGAAGAAATTGTCTGGGCCAGCGGCAACGAAGGCGAGCGAAGGGTAGCCGCTTACCTTTCAACATTGTCGAACGACTGGATATTGGTTTCTGGCTATCGGAACGCGAAAGGCGAAATCGATCAGATCCTTCTTGGACCGCGCGGGGTCTTTGCCATCGAAGTTAAGTTTATTAATGGAGTCGTTCATTGCAACGGCGATTACTGGTGGTGCGACAAGTACGATCGCTACGGCAATCTCGTCGAGACCAATAAGCCTATTACTGACAGACTTGGGCGTAGCCCGAGTGAACAACTCAACGAGTCCGCTGATCAGCTTCAGTCCTTTCTCGCCAGGCGCGTCAACGTTCATCGAATTCATCGGGTCATTGTTTTCTCCCATAATTCCTCAAGCCTTGGTAACCTGAGAGAAATTACTGTCGACGCCGTGGCAACCCTTAACAGCCTTGACCTTGATTGGTTGTTTTCCAGGTCTTCAGTGACTCTTGACTCTCAAGCTATCGAGTGCATTCTTCAGGCGATCAGAAAGGACCACCATTTTCACAACAAACCAAAACCGCATCGCAAGCGGTAAGCATGTGTTCAATAGTCCGCCTGTGATGCCGAGGATGACGGGTTCGTGATGTTCCGATGCCTGACTGAGAACCGTGGTTGCGGGTACGCCTCGTTTGGGCGTTGCACATGCCCTGTTTTCCCCTGGATGGTCTTGACAAACGTCGGCTCGCGACCTATAGTTTCAATAAGATCGCGCTGGGCGTTCTACCAACGATCCCGTATGGAAGAGACATTATCGGGAAGTTTTTATCATATCGAACATATTCACACGTTCAGACGTTGATCGAAGCTTTTGCCGAAAATTATGAAGAGCACACG
>FWPU01002574.1_pt1 | contig 49481 bp, 47 predicted proteins | sample 2228361 | NCBI WGS metagenome assembly FWPU01 (sample SAMEA103939777, study PRJEB20133) | metagenome | reverse complement strand
CGCAGCCCCACGGCCCCAGCCGGACGGCGGCCTCCCCGGCGGCCTCCTCCGCCGCGCGGGGGGCCAGGCGCTCGGCCGCCTTTCGGGCGACGTCGGCCGCGGCGGCCGCCCGGGCCTCATCCAGGGCCGCGTTGAGCCGGCGCTCCGCCTCGAACTCCTCCACCAGCCGCGCGATCTCGCCCCGAAGGAGCGCCCGCCGGCGCTCCAGCTCCGCGCGCACCTCCGGGGCCGCGACGAACTCGCGCGCCTCAAGCATCCGCTCCGCCTCGTGAGCCTCGCGCACCAGATCCGCCAGCGCCTTGGCGGAGGCCACGCTCCTGATGACGGCCTCCCTCCGCGCCGGATCCATCAGCGCCACCCGCTCCAGCTCCGGCCGCGCCACCGGGCCGAGGGCATCCAGCGGCGCCCGTTCCGGATCGCGTACGCCCGCCTCCCAGGCCTCAACGGCGGCCTTCCTCCTGGCCTCGTACGCCTCCGCAACCTCCGTGCCGCGCGCCTCCACCTGGAAGATCGCCGGGCCCAGCTTGAGCGAGGGCACCAGCGGCTCGGACAAGCCGAGCTCCTTGACCAGATCGATCTCGACCGCCGGTTTCCCGTCCAGGCCCCGCACGCGGCCGGCGCGGAGGCACTCCCGGCGCGCCGCGTCCAGCGGCACGCCCTGGCGGGCTTTCTCGTCGAGGCACTCCTTGATCGCCCGCGCCCGGGTCCGGCGGTGCACGTCGTCCAGCGCCCCTTCCAGCGCGCGGCAGGCGTCGAGCTCCATGCCCAGCATCACGTTGGCGGTCACCCGGTAGTGCTTTATCGCGTCGCACACGGTGGGAGACGCGTAGCAGGCAAGGACGAGGGCCGAGCCGGCCAGCTCCGACTGGAGAGAGGAAAGCAATCCCCCGAGGAACTCCTCCCTGACGTTCCTGTCGAACAACGCGCGGAAGCTCGCCTTGGGGTCGAAACTGCCACAGGCGAAGTCGATCCCGGGAGATCCGCTTATATCGACGGAGGCCTTTTGCGGCCTGACGTCGCAGAGATCGACTGCGGGGGGCAGGCGGCGGCGGAGCGCTGCGTCGCGCTCGATGAGATCCTGCGCGCCGGCCATCCACAGCGCCAGGAGGCTAGCCACGCCCCAGCTCCCGGAGGATCGACTCCCGCGGCGTGAAGCCGCGGAAGAGCCGGCCCCTCACCACGAGCGTCGGCGTCGCCGTGACGCCGTAGAACCGCCACAGCGGCGATCCCTCCGGCACCCGCTCCACGGGCAGGCCACGCAGCTCCGCGTCCTGAAGCGCGCAATACCCGCATCCTGGCCGGGAGAAATAGAGTATCGGCCCTCCCGCCGCGCCCCTGGCCTCCTCGACGGCCACCACCGCCGCCCGGAGACGCTCCAGACGGGCCGACTGCCAGGCCAGGTACGCCTCCGCGTTGGCGCGCGTGGGTGCCGCCAGCAACCGCTTGACGGGCGCGGGGGCACTCGAATCGGCCCACAGATCCTCCCCCGCGCCCTCGGGCGCCTCCGGCCGGCCCTTCCCCCAGTAGTCGATGTCCCGGTTCTCGAAGAACCTGCCGGCCCCGCCCACGAGGATCAACGCCGCTACCGCACCGCGCACCGCAGCACCTCCTTCACGTCCAGGCCGCTGCCGGCGGCCACGTGCAGGCGTCCGCCGGCCTTCACCGCCAGCGCGGGCAGCTCGGCGATGCGGAACCGCTCCGCCGCCAGCAGGCCCTCGGCGTCCACCACCGGGATCTCCGTCCCGGCCGCGCGGACGGTCTCGAGGAACGCCGCCGGAGGCTCGCCGGCGCCGAAGTAGCGCTCCACCAAGAGGACCGGCCGGACCGGCAGGCCCCGGAGCTCGCCGAATATCCGCGAAGCGTCGGGGGAGTCGGGCGAGAAGAAGACCCACACCTCGGGCGACTCCGCAGGCCCCGCCACCAGGGCCGCCGCCGCGGCCGCCATGACGATCCTCATCATCCATTCTCCATGCCGGTAGTGCCGATCCGCCGCGCGAAGTCTACACGGATTCTTTCCATGTCGAGTTTCGTCCCCCGGCCGGCACTACCAGGGCGGAGGAGACGAACGATGTGGAGCGTGAAAGACGGAAAGCTGTACCTGAACGACGAACCGGTGGCGATCCGCCGGGCGGTCGTGCAGATGGTCGCCAAGCGCCGCCAGGGTCCCATCAGCGAGGACCTGGCCCGACACATGATACGCATGGAACGGGCGCTCTCCTTGCAGGACCTCTCGGCGCCCCCGTCCCTCGGCGAGGCGCGCCCGTGACGGGGCCCTCCGGCTCGTTCTCTTACGTTTTCAACGGGCGGCGTCACGCCTGACGCCGCATGCCACCAGGGCGGCACCTCTCCCCGTCGGAGCGGTGCCGGGCTCAACCCGGCACCGTCCCCTGGACGGCGGTGCCCGTCGCACGGGGAGGATGCCGTGAAGAAGACCCTCAGGAGGTTCTTCCGGGTCGCCCTGGAGTGCGCCATCGCGATCCTGCCGCATCTGGCGGCGTGGATCGTGGCCCGCCTGAGGACGTGAGTCCCGCGGGTGGCGCCTCCGCAGGCAGGGGCCGCCCGGTGGCCCCTTTTGCGCGAAACGCGGAGACTTGTCGATGAAAGCGAGCACCCTCCCCGCGGCGGAGATCTGGCAGGGTCGCTACAGGATCACGGGCGAGCTGGCGCGGGGGGCCTACGGCGTCGTCCACCGCGCGCACGACCTGGAGCTGGACCGCCAGGTGGCCCTCAAGGCCCTGCGCGAACGTGACGCCTCCCCCGCTGCGCGCGAGCGGTTCCTCCGCGAGGCGCGGACCTCCGCGCGCCTGCGCCACCCCAACATCGTGCACGTCTTCGACTGCGGCACGCACGAGGGACGTCCCTTCTACACCATGGAGCTCGTCGAGGGGACTCCGCCGAAGGGGCCGATGCCGCCCGCGGAGGCCTGCGCGCTGATGGCCAAGGTCGCCCGCGCCGTGGCCCACGCCCACGCGCGCGGGGTCGTCCACCGCGACCTCAAGCCCGCCAACATCCTGGTCCGGGACGGGGAGCCGGTCGTCATGGACTTCGGCGCCGCGCGGGCCGCCGGCGACGTCCGCATGACCGAGACTGGCCAGCTCCTCGGCACGCCGGCGTACATGTCCCCGGAGCAGATACGCGGACAGGCCAGGGAGGTCGACGCCAAGACGGACGTCTATTCGATGGGGGTGATCCTGCACGAACTTATTACCGGCCGCCTGCCCTTCGAGGCGGGGACGTTCATCGAGCTCTCCGCGCAGGTCCTCAACGATCCCCCGCCGGGTCTGCCGGGCGTCGACCGCGATCTGGAGGATATCGTCGCGCGCTGCTTGGCGAGGGATCCCGCGGACCGCCCCTCGGCGCGCGAACTGGCCCGCAGGCTCCAGCGGCGGGCGCCGCGCCGCCGCGCGGGATGGGCGGCGCCCCTGGCGCTCATGGCGACGCTGGCTTGCACGGCCCTATGGGCGGCGGTTTCCTCCGGCGCGGGATCCGAGGAAGCCGGAGAGATGGCGTGGATACCCCCTGGCCGCTACCAGGTGGGCGATCCCAGGTTCGGCCGCCGCCTCTTCCTCACGCCCGGATTCTGGATCGACAGGGACGAGGCGCCCAAGCGGGCCTCCGGTTACTCGTACCTCGACGCGCTGGCGTACTGCCTCCGACGAGGCAAACGTCTCCCTACTGAGGACGAGTGGGAAATCGCCGGCGGCGGCACGACCTTCCCGTGGGGCGACCGGCCGGATCCCTCGATGGCCGCCTGCGACGGCAGGCGGGGTCCCGCGCCGGGCGACACCAGCCGTTTCGGGATCCGCGGCCTCGCCGGGGGCCTCTCCGAATGGACCTCCACCCCCGGCCGGCTGGGGCCGGAGTACAGGACAGTCCGGGGCGGCAACTGGGAAAACCCCGTCGAGAGATGCACCATCTACGAGCGCGCCGAGCTGCCCGCCACCCGGCGCCGGCCCACGCTGGGCTTCCGCTGCGCGTCGGGCGCCGCGCCGCCGTAGCCGGCCCGCCCCCGGCTCATCCCCCGAAGCGCTGCTCGAACCGGGCCCGGACCTCCTTGAGCCTGTCGGGGACGGCTATCTTCTGCGGGCACTTCTGGAGGCACTCCCCGCACTCCTTGCACGCGGCCGCCCTGCGCGATTCCGGCATCGCGTGGTACAGGTTCCGCGAAAGGGTCGCCGCGTTCCCCTCGTACACCGCCGCGTGATTGAATATCTCGAAATTGACCAGTATGTCGACGCCCTCGGGACACGGCATGCAATAGCCGCACTTCGTGCACGGCACCGGCGAGAGCCCCGCATAGGCCTCCCGGACACGGGCGACGGCGGCCCGCTCCTCCCCATCCAGCCACTCATCCCCGGCGCGGCATGCACTCTCGACGTTCTCCCTGACATGCTCCATCGCGGACATGCCGCTGAGGACCACCGAGACCTCCGGCCGGCTCCACACCCACCGCAAGGCCACGTCCACGGGCCTCATCCGCCGTCCCCCTGGATTCCACAGCTGCCTCACCCGTTCAGGAGGGTTGGCCAGCGTCCCCCCGAAGAGGGGTTCCATGACCACGACGCCCAGTCCCCGCCGGGCGGCGTACTCCAATCCCCGCGTGCCCGCCTGCACGTCCTCGTTCATAAGGTTGTATTGGATCTGGCAGAAGGACCAGTCGTACGCCTCCGCTATCGACACGAAGACCTCATAGGAGTCGTGAAACGAAAACCCTATGTGCCTGACCAGCCCCTGGCGGCGCTTCCCCTCCATCCAGCGCAGGATGTCCAGCCCGCGCATCTTCTCCCACGTCTCGCGGGTAAGGCTGTGCAGGAGGTAGAAATCTATTCTGTCCGTCTCCAGCCGCGCCAGCTGCTCGCCGAGGATCCTGTCGGCATCGGCGAGCTTCTGGACCGACCACACCGGAAGCTTGGTCGCCACGAAGACCTTCTCCCTGTATCCCCCCCGCAGGGCCCGTCCCACGATCCCCTCGCTGCGGCCGCCGTGATAGATGTAGGCCGAGTCCACGTAGTTGACGCCGCGGTCGATGGCGTACCGTATCATCGCCCCGGCCGCCGGCTCGTCGACGTCGGCGTCGTTCCCCCCGCGGACCGGCAGCCGCATGGTGCCGAACCCAAGGATCGAAACCTTCTCCCCGGTCTTTCCCGCGATCCTGTATCTCAAAGATCCTCCGCCTCTACCTGATGCGGAAGCCGGCCAGGTCGCCCCGCGGCTCCTCGTCGGTCCTGTCGATCCTCGTAACCCTCGCGTGGGTGGGGCCCACGTAGCACCACTTGATCATGTCCTCGACCTTCTCCCGCGGCCCCTGCAGCAGGGCCTCCACGCTGCCGTCCGCCAGATTCCTCACCCAGCCCTCCAAGCCGCGGGCCTCCGCCTCCTCACGGCAGCAGGCGCGGTAGAATACCCCCTGGACCCTTCCATGGATGATCAAACGGACGCGGACCATCAGAGCTTTCGGAATATCCCCACCACGACCCCCTGCACATTCACACGATCCAGCACGATCGGCGGCATCCGGTCGTTTGCGGGCTGCAGACGCACCCGCCGCCCCTCCCTGTAGAAGCGCTTTAGCGTCGCCGTTCCATCATCCAGGAGGGCCACCACCGTCTCGCCGTTCTCGGCGGTCGAGCGCCGCTCCAGGATGACGTAGTCGCCGTCCCGGATGTGGTCCTCGACCATCGAGTCGCCGCGGACCTCCAGCGCGAAGTATTCCCGGTTTTCCCGGACGATGCCCAGGATGTCCAGGTCGTCCGGGTGGGCGATCGCGTCGATAGGCCGGCCGGCGGCTATGCGGCCAATGACGGGGATCTTCTTCGTGCGCGTCAGTATCTGAATTCCCCGGCGCCGGTAGTAGCTGCGGCGGACGTGCCTGCCTTTCTCCAGCTGGCGCAGGTGGCTGAGGGCCGTGATCTTGGAGACGCCGAGGCGGTCGGCGATCTCCTGCAAGGTCGGGGAATAACCGTGGCGGTCGGAGTACTCCTCCAGGAACCGCAGCACCTCCAGCTGCCTGGGCGTCATGGATTCTTCTCGCCCGCCCGCAGCGGGCTCGTCCGCCGGTCCACCTCGTCCTCCTTGAAGTCGGTCCTGAGATCGTCCGGCACGGCGGGCCTCCGCTCCGCCTCCGGCTCGAACCCGGGCAGGGGGACGCGCCTGAGCCCCTTCGGCGGCTCGAACTCGGCGTCCGACGGCTCCTCGCGGCGGATGGACAAGACCTCGAACCTTTCGACGACGCGGTCGAGGAAGAGGACGTACCGGAGAGTCCCCTTCCGCGGAAATCCCCCGATGGCGCGGATCTTCGCGGAGATCGCGGGGTGGAACGCGCCGACGTTCGAGAGGGCCTCGAAATATCCGTCGGCCTTGAACCGGTCGTCCACTTCGACCGACGCCCGCAGCCGGTCGCCGTTCACCACCACCTCCCGCGACGCCCCGGAGGACCGCAGCTCCACCCGGGGCTCCGCGTCGAACTCGTCCAATCCCTCAAGGAGCGCCCTGATCTCCTCCTCGTCGGCCGTGCCGAGCAGGCGGGCCCGCGCCGCGCGGAGCTCGCCGACGGCCCGTTTCCTGTGCGCCGCGACCTCGTCGAATGACAGCTCAGAGAAGGTCCCCGCCAAGGGATCGGCCTTCCACACCTTCCTGAGGCCGGAACGTACGATCAGTATCTCGCCGAACGTGAGATCCTTTATCGCGACGTCGGCCCCGCGGACGCGCACCACCTCCTTGCGGTGGATCTCGCGGCGGCGGTTCAGGACGTCCGTCAGGACCAGCTGGACGGAGCGCTCGACCACGATGTCCCCCTCGTCGGGCACCGGACCGGGCGCGGGGAGGAGAACGCCGATGACCGCCGCCAGCAGGGCCGATCTCATTCGTACCTCAGCGCCTCCACTGGATCCAGCCGCGCGGCCCGGCGCGCGGGGAATGTGCCCGCCAGGACGCTAACAATGATAGAAAACAGCACCGAGCCCCCCCCCAGCCACGGCGTCACGTGGAACAGGCTCACCCACTCCGGGATGTCGAATATCCTGCGGGCAGCGGCGTCGAGCAGCTTTCCGGCGATGAACCCCCCGGCAAGCCCCACGGCGCCTCCGACCGCCCCGATCGCGGCCGCCTCCGCCAGGAAAAGACGCCCGACGTCGCGGCTGCGGGCCCCGAGCGCCTTCATGATACCAATCTCGCGGGTCCGTTCAAGGACGGCCATGGCCATGGTGTTGGCTATCCCGAAGAGGGAAACCACAAGGCCTATCGCCCCTATCGCCGCCATGAATCCCTCCACGACCAGGAAGATTAGGTTTATCGACTCGATCACGTCGGAGGCGCCCAGGACGTGATATCCGGAGTTCTTCAGCCGCGCCTTGACCTCGGCGGCCGCCCTGGGGTCGACCAGGCGCACCTCGGCGGAGGCGTAGGTGCCGTCCTTGTAGGGGAAGAAGCTGAATCCGCCCTTGGCGGCGCGGCGCAGCTCCAAGGCGCGCTCGAGAGGCATGAATATCTGCCGCCCGCGGATTCCGATGCGCTCGGAATCGAAGACCCCAGCGACCGTGTAGGAAAAATCCGAGCCGCCACCGTCCTCCTCGGCCACGGCGCCGAAAGTGACCTTCCGGCCCACCACGTCCTTGGGTTTGACCCCGAGGCGGAACTCCAGAAAGACCGTTGGCAGCAGGCAGGCCCGCTCGGACGGGGAGTCCCACAGCCTGCCCGCCACTAGTATCTCGCGATAACGCCCCTCCTCCTGAGGGGCCACGCCGGCCACCGGGAAGAAATCGGCCACCTGCGGCCCGTCCGCCAGGTCTACGGCGACCCTCAACAGCATGTTGAGATCCGGCAGCGCCAGGGCCACGGCGGGGATCGACCGCATCTGCTCCAGGTCTGCCTCCGTGATCGGCGCCAGCTGGCCGCCCAGGTTGAAGGGGTTGAAGCGCGCCGGCCTCCCCTTCGAGGCGTCCGCCTTGATCCGCGTGACGGAGAGCGTCCGCAGGGCGTCATCGGTCTGGAAGAGCCGGAGGACCTGCCGCTGGAGGCCAAGGCCGAGCGAGACCATCAGGACCAGCGACGCAACCCCCACGACGACTCCGGCCGCCGTGAGCGCCGTGCGCCCCTTCCGGCGCCCCAGGTTCTCCAGGGCCATCGAGACGGCGTCACCGGCGTTCATCGGACACCACCCTGCCGTCGGCCAGCTCGACGATCCTCCGTACGAATGCCCCCGCCAGCCCCCGGTCGTGCGTCACCAGGATCAGCGTCTTGCCCAGGCCGCCCAAAAGCGCGAGGATCTCGGCGGCCGTCCGCGAGTCCAGGTTGCCCGTGGGCTCGTCCGCCAGGACCAGAGGCGGGTCGTTGACCAGCGCCCGCGCGATCGCTACGCGCTGCTGCTCGCCGCCGGAGAGCTCCGACGGGCGGTGGCCGCCGCGGGAGGAGAGGCCCATCCTCTCGATGAGGGCCGCCGCCCTCCTGCGGCGCTCGGCACGGGGAACGCCCGCCAGCGTCATCGGCAGTTCGACGTTCTGCGCGGCGGTCAGGACCGGGACGAGGTTGAACGACTGGAAGACGAAGCCGACGCCGGTCCGGCGGTACAGCGCCAAGTCGTCGTCGGCGAGTTCAGCAAGGGGACGGCCTCTGACTACCACGTCCCCCGATGTGGGCCTGTCGAGTCCTCCGAGCAGGTGCAACAGCGTGGACTTGCCGCTTCCGGATCGCCCCACTATGGCGACCTTCTCGCCCTCTTCGAAGGAAAGGGAGACCGAGTCCACCGCGGTCAACACGCCGCCGCCCATCAGGTAACGGCGCGTCAGACGCTCCGTGCGTATCAGTTCGCCCATGTTCCGGCCGCCCTCCGGGCGGGGATTGACTTCGCACGCCAGGCGGGATTATATTCATATTCATGAGGAAGTGGATCGTTGTCGTGGCCCTGCTCACGGCGGGTTGCGTCTACCACAGGCCCAGGGTGTGGGGGAACGCGCCGGACGGCCCCCCCTTGGGGAGATCCGAGCTGGAGCGTCTCGCCGCAGCGGGCGTTTCCGGCGCGGTGATCGCGGAGCTGCTGGACCGCAGGGGGGCGACGAAGCTCACCGCCGATGACGTGGTGGCGATAAAGAAGGCGGGGGCCAGCGACGAGACGATACAGAAGGCCATCACCTCGGAGCGTCCCGAGCCGGCGGTGGCGAGGGCCGAGGAGCCGGTCTATTACTACCACTGCTGCTACCCCTACTACTGGTGGTACCCGCATTGGATCTGGTATCCCTCGATCGGCTTCAGCTACTACCGCTGGAGCCGGCGCGGCCGCGTGGCGTTCGGCTTCGGCTGGTGATCGCCAGGGCGGCCGCTCATCAATCGCCCCGGACGAAGTGGGGGGCCTCCGCGGGAAAGGCCGCGTTAAGCTCCACGTAACCCTCGAACCTGCCCCGCCGGTACCACGGCGCCTGTATGACAATCCTCTTCCGGCCGCGCCTCTGGATGGTGTAGACGTTGACCCGGCGCGAACGCAGAAGCCGCCTCAGCTCCCGGCGCGCCTGCCCCGGATGACAGTCGAAAAGACTCCTGCCGACGAGCTTCCGCCCCCCGAATTTCCCGTACATCCTCGCGGATGCGCCGTTCATCCCCGCTATGCGTCCGCGGGCGTCACAGATCGTGACGGCCACCGGCATCTCCAGGACAAGCCCGCGATCGCCCATGGCACGCCATCATACAAGACCGGCCGGGGCGCCGCGAACATTTCGGGTCCCCTGCCGATTTTATGGGTATTGACACCCATTGCCTGAAGGATGTATAAGGACGATTGAACATGTCCCACAAGAGCCTGCGGCTCAGGATCACCTGCCCGAAGAAGATCCTCGGCGAGCCGATCATCCACAAGCTCTCCCACGACTGCAAGGTGGTACCAAACATCGTGCGCGGCCGGATCACCCAGAAGAGCGCCTGGTTGGAGGTGGATCTTGCCGGCACGCCGGCCAACATGAAGAAGGCGCTGAAGTTCCTCGCCCGCCGCGGCGTCCGGATCAGCCGGATCGACGGGTGACGCTCACGGCGCGATCACCTTACGGGGCCTGAGCGATTCCCCGGTCCCCTCGCCGATCCCGAGGAAGCGGCCGCCCGCGTAGACGCGCACGATCCCCCGGACGGTTCGCGGCCCGACCGCTCCGCCGGAGGTGAACAATCGCGCCTCCTCCTCCGACAGCCGCTCCGCGGGAAGGTGCCCGATCCCCGCGTCGACCGGCAGCAGATCCGGCCCGGCATCCTCCACGCGGAACGGTCCACATGCGGTTCGGCGAAGTTCCACGACGTGCCCACCAAGGTCGCGGGCCACCGCACGCACGTATACGCCCTTCGACCCGCGCATCCGGAACCGCGCGCGGGGGGGATCCCAGCCGATGAGCGCAAGCTCGTGGATCACGACGCTGCGCACCGGCGCCTCGACGGCATCGCCGGCCCGGGCGTAATCGTATAGCCTCCTGCCGGCCACCTTGACGGCGGAATATCGCGGGGGGCGCTGGAGGATCTCGCCCACCATCGCGGCGGCGGCCCCCTCGACCTCCCGCCGCGCTGGGACGGGAACCTCTGCCAACCGTCTCCCCTCCGAGTCATCCGTCTCCGTGAGGACCCCCAGCTCCACCTCGAACTCGTAGGTCTTGTCGTACTGCATGAACTCCAAGAGCCTCAGGGCCCTGCCGACGGCCAGCACCAGCAGCCCGGTGGCGGCCGGATCCAGCGTCCCGGCGTGACCCACCCGCTGCTCCCTCAGGCCGCGGCGGACCTCCGCCACAACATCGTGCGACGTCTTCCCCTTGGGCTTGTCTACCAGCAGTATCCCGTCCATGCTCCACGCCGTGGCCACGCCAACCGGAGAGCTACATGACCTCCAGCCGCGGGCCCCGCGCATTCTACGGCAAGCCCGCGCCGATGTCAGCGAGGACGCGCACGTGACCCTTGAACGGCTCGTGTCCGTGTAAGCGTTTCCGCCGCCGGGGGGCCGCACGCCGTTATCCTCATCCCGGAGGTCTTCCCCCCGGGTTCGTCCACCTGTAGAATCCCGTCCAATGCTCTACGTCGTGGCCACGCCGATCGGGAACCTGGACGATCTCTCGCCGCGGGCCCTGCGCGTCCTTCGGGAAGCCGACGCCGTCGTCAGCGAGGACACGCGCACGACCTTGAAGCTACTCTCCCGTCACGGCCTGCGGAAGCCCGTGATCGCGTACTTCCAGCACAGCCCCCCGCGGCGGCTGGAGGAGATCCTCCGGCGGCTCCGGGAGGGCAGGACTCTGGCCCTGTTGACCGAGGGCGGCACCCCCGGGGTGAGCGATCCCGGCGCGCGGCTCGTGGACGCGGCCCTCCGGGAGGGGATACGGATATCGCCGATCCCGGGACCCTCGGCCGCCGCCGCGGCGGCCTCGGCGTGCGGATTCGGCGCCGACTCGTTCCACTTCGCCGGCTTCCTGCCCCGGAAGGCTCGCAGGCGGCGCAAGGCCCTCGAGGCGCTCAAGGGGCTGGAGGTCACGCTTATCTTCTTCGAGTCCCCCCACCGCGTCATTGAAACGCTCCAGGACATGCTGGCCGTCCTTGGCGACCGCCGCATCACGGTATGTCGGGAGATGACGAAGATCCACGAGGAGATCTACAGGACGACGATTTCCGGCGCGCTGGAGTGCCTCGGGCGCCGGCAGCCGATGGGAGAGATCACCCTGGTGGTGGAGGGCCGGTCAGCCGCCGATCTCGAGGGCCAGGAAGCCGGATAGCCCCGTGACGCCTTCCGCCGAGTCCTGGTGGAAGTCGGTGCGCGCGAGATCCACCGCGGTCCCTAGCTTGAGCCGCATCATCTCGTGGAGGCGCACCGTGAGGGCGGCCTCCCCCGACAGTATCAATCCGGCGGCATCGTCCATGCCGGCATGCCGGCTCTCCAACCACATCACCCCGGCGGAGGCGGAGGCCTCCAAACCGATACCCTCCACCACCGGCAGGCGCACCCCGCCGCCGATCATCAGCGCCCGCAACAGCAGATCCTCGTGCTTGATTCCCGCCAGGCCCGAGTTCTCGAAGCTGTAGTGGCGGTAGGTGACGGTGAGGGTCCAGATGTCCGGCAGGTTCAGCCGATAGCGGGCGTAATAACCGACGTCGCTTTCGATGTCGAGATCATTGTCGAACCGGGTCAGCAGCACCCCCGCCTCGACGCGGCTGTTCCAGTATATGAATTCCATGACCGGCGGGTAGTTCTCGGCCTCCTCCGGCGCCGCCTCGGGTTCCTGAACCGGTTCCTCCTGTGGGACGGATACGGCGAAATCGAAGCCGAGGGCCGGCACGTCCTGGGCGCTCAGCGCCGCCGGAGGCGCCGCCAGGAATCCCGCCGCGATGAGACAGTATTTCATCCGCACATCCTCCCATTGTTCATCGGCGGACGGGGCGATCTTATTGAGGGGAATCCCGGAGGCGTCCCGCGAGGGCGTCGAATTCCTCGCGGTCCAGCCGGCTCCAGGGGTCGTCCCCCAGGAAGGGAATTACTCCCAGCAGGGGCGCGCGCGCCTCCCGTTCGATGATGCGCGGGTTGAGCCTCTCCGCCAGGCCGGTCCTGAAATTGGCATGGTAGTTGACCACTATGCCGCGGACCGCCAACCCGAACGACCGCGCCGCATGGACGGTCAGGACCGTGTGGTTTATGGTGCCCAAGGTGGGCCGGGTGACGATTATGACCGGGAGGCCCAGCCGCCGGGCCATGTGGGCGACCCAGTAACGATCGAGGATGGGGGTCATCAGGCCGCCGATCCCCTCCACGATCAACATCTCATGGGCCGACGAAAGCCTCCTGAACGCCCTCCAGACCCGTCCCAGCTCCACCGGCCGTCTGGCCAGGCGAGCGGCCGCGCTCGGGGCCAGGGGATGCCTGAAGCAGACCGGGTTGATCAGCTCCATCGGATCGCGCGAGCCGGCGGCCTTCGCGAGCCTTTCGGCGTCTTCCGAAACCAAGCGCCCGCGCCGGGGCCTGCCGCCGGTGGCCACGGGCTTCATGACGCCCGCGTCCGCGCCGCGGCGGGCCAGCGCGGCGGCGATCCCAGCGGCGACCACGGTCTTTCCCAAGCCCGTGTCGGTGCCCGTCACGAAGACCGACGAAGCAGGACGCATCGGTCCACCCCCGGTTCAGCCCTCCGCCCCCGCGTCGCCATCCGCAGCCGGCTCGTCGCCCGCGGGGCCCTCCCCATCCTCCCGATTCCTGACGTCCTTGTACCACTCGCGGGGGAACCGCTTGGTGTTCTTGCAGGCGGGATAGCCGGTGCACGCGATGAAGCCCCCCCGGCGGCCGTAGCGGATGCGCATGGGCTTCCCGCACTTGTCGCAGTCCTCCTTGAAGTCCTTCGGCACCTCCACGCGCTTGTTTCCCCGCGGTAGCGACCTGGTGCCGCGGCAGTCCGGGTACCGGGTGCAGGAGAGGAATCTCCCGAGCCGGCCCGCCTTGATCGTCATCGGAGCCCCGCACAGATCGCACTTCTCCCCCCGGGCTTCCTCGGAAGGGATCGATTTCGTGGTGCGGCACTCCGGGAAGCCGGAACAGCCCAGGAACCGCCCGTACTTGTTCCAGCGCACCACCATGGGCCGCCCGCACTTCTCGCAGACGACGCCCGGCACCTCCTGGTTCTTGGCGCTCTCCATCTCCGCCTTCGCGCGGTCCAGATCCGCGATGAAGGCGTCGTAGAACTTCTTCAGGACGTCCTGCCAGCCCGCCCGGCCCTCCTCGATCCGGTCCAGCCTCTTCTCCATCTTTGAGGTGAAGCCGGTGTTCATGATGTCGTCGAAGTGCTTGACCAACCTGTCGTTGACGAGCGTTCCCAGCTCCGTGGGGAAGAACTTGCGCCCCTCCAGGCGCACGTAGCCGCGCTCCTGTATCGTGGAGAGGATCGGGGCGTACGTGCTGGGCCGTCCGATCCCGAAGCGCTCGAGGGTCCTCACCAGCGACGCCTCGGTGTACCGCGCCGGGGGCTCCGTGAAATGCCCCTCGGGCAACAGATCGACCAGCGCCGGACGGTCGCCCGCCACCAGGGGAGGGAGTATCTGGTCATCCTCGCGCAGCTCGTGGCCGGCGAGGGCCGTGTGTCCGTCGAACTTCACCTCGCGGCCGCGGGCCAGGAAGACGGCCCTGCCGGCGCGGATGTCGGCCTCGGTCAGCAGGATGCGCGCCGGCGCCATCTGCGAGGCCACGAACCGCCTCCAGATCAGGCGGTAGAGGCGGAACTGGTCGTCGGTCAGGTACGGCCTGAGATCCTCCGGCGTGCGGGAGACGCCGGTCGGCCGGATCGCCTCGTGTGCCTCCTGCATGCCCTTGCGCCGGCCCCTGAGAATGGGCTTCTCCGGCACGTAGGCCGCCCCGAAGCGCCGGCCGATGTAGTCCCTCACCTCCGCGAGGGCCTCGTCGGCCACGCGGAACGAGTCGGTGCGCATGTATGTGATCAGGCCCACGGAGCCTTCGCAGCCGATCTCGACGCCCTCATAGAGCTGCTGGGCGATCGCCATGGTGCGGGAGGCGGAGAAGTGCAGCCTAATGGATGCCTGCTGCTGCAGCAGGCTCGTGGTGAACGGCGGTCGCGGCGGCTCCGAGCGCTCGCGCTGCCGCACCTCGGCGACCTCGAAGGGTTCGCCCCGGAGCTCCTCGACGAGGGCCCGGGCCGTCTTCTCGTCCGGGATGGACGCCAGGGGCTTCTTCTCGGTGGACTGGCTGGCCAGTCCAACCTCCTTCCCGTCGAGCTTGGCAAGCCTTGCCGAGAAGGAGCGGCCGTCCTTGTCGAGCCTGGCGGTGACGGTCCAGTACTCCTCGGGCTTGAATGCCTGGATCTCCCGTTCCCTCTCGACGATGAGGCGTACCGCGACGGACTGGACGCGCCCGGCGGAGAGCCGGCGCCCGATCTTCTTCCACAGGAGCGGTGAGAGCTTGTAGCCGACGATGCGGTCCAGGAGCCGCCGCGCCTGCTGCGCGTTCACGCGTTCCATGGATATCCCGCGCGGGTGCTGAAAGGCCTCGAGCACGCTCCTGCGGGTGATCTCGTTGAAGGTGACCCGCTTGGCCTTCTCCATGGGGATCTTGAGGGCCGCGATTAGGTGCCACGCGATCGCCTCGCCCTCGCGGTCCGGGTCGGGAGCCAGGTACACCGCCGCGGCCGATTTCATCGAGGCGCGCAGCTCTGAGAGTATCTTGCCCTTGCCGCGTATCGTCTGGTAGGTGGGCTCGAAGCCGCGATCCACGTCGATCCCGAAGGCCCTCTCCGGCAGATCCCTCACGTGGCCCATGCACGCCTTCACGACGTACTGCGGCCCCAGGATCTTGTTTATGGTCTTGGCCTTGGCGGGCGACTCGACGATGACCACGGGCTTGCCGTCGGCGCCGTCCTTTCCCTTGACGCCCTTCTTCCCGGCCATGAAGGCGGGATTATGGCGCTCTCATCGCCGGCGTGTCAAGTGGGCCTTCCCGGAGGATCATCCCGCGGCGGCCGGGGGCTTCCGGAGTCGGAGCGGGAACCTCCATTTCCTGACCCCGAAGAGCGCCAGGACAACCTCCAGCGTGATCCACCCCAGGTAGATGAAGACCATCCCGTGGCGGATCTCGTGGCTGGTGAGGCCCACCCACCGGCACCACCAGGGGCTTAGGAACTGGAGGACGAATAGAACGAACATCCCCGCGGCGTCCCACCACTCGAACTTCATGTTGAAAAGCAGCACCACGCACAGCGCGGCCTGGCAGCCGGTCAGCAGCACCTCGGATTTCTGCTCCTCGTCGAAGACGATGGGGCGGACCTCGCCGGCCGAGATACAATAGACGACCGGTATCATGGCCACCAGGATCGTCATCTGGTTGATGTTGGAGGAGGCGAAGTTCATCAGGCCCAGCTTGGCCTTCCTCTCGTGCCGGGCCCAGTTGAATGCGCTCACCTTCTCGGGAAACTCGGAAAGGAAGGGGGCGACCCACTGGATGAAGAAATAGCCGCTGATCCCCACCGCCGCCGCCAGCGCCTGCATGCTCTCCACGAAGGGGTGCACGCACAGATAGAGGATCAGGCCGCCGGCGAGGAATATGATCGAGACGCCCGCGGCGCGCCCGGCGGTCCCCCTCCTGAGCACCAGCCGCGCCACCAGGGGCAGATCCTCCACAGACTCCTCCTTCTCCGGCGGCATCTTCAGCAGCAGGAAGAGATATGCCGCGTAGAAACCAGACAGGATGATGGAGTCCATCAGATCCAGCTTCCCCCTCAGCACTATGAAGAAGAAGTAGATGACCGGCGGGAGGAGAGAAACGCCCACGACGGAGTGGAACGGATCGAGATCTATTGAGCGCCGCGACTCCCCACGCCGGGCGAGCGCGTGGATGAAGTAGACCACCGGCATCCCGAAGCCCATCAGCAACCTGATCGAGCCCGTGAAGTTCGCCGTCACCAGGTGATCGCTGTATCCGGGCGTGCCGCGCGCGGCGTTCCAGGCGATGTCGGCCTCCACCGCGAACTCGGGCAGCGTCTGGATCCACGCGAGGATCGCCAGGGCCAGTCCCTGGGAAACCATGAACTGGGCGGCCTCGGCGCACCAGGCCACGAGGAACGCCGCGACCACGATCGCCGGTGCCGACCAGAGGAAGTTGATCGCTCGGCCGGCCCCCTCGGTGGCCGCGCAAGCGAGTCTCAGGAGGCCGTGCATGGCGCCGGAAAGTTCACCACAAAGACGCGGGTCCCACAAAGAAAATACGGAGATAAGACCGCGCCCGGGGCGCCCGCGTTTCTCAACGTCCGAACCTTTCCTTCCAAGTCTTCCGGAGCGCCATGACCTCCCCCACTATGTCCTCCCGCAGCGCCACCAGCCTCCTGGCCACGTGGTCGGAGGCCTTCTGGGGGAAATGGGATCTCGCCCGGACCTCGTGGAGGGCCTGCAGGGCCGCGTGGGTGGCCCGCAGCGCCCGCTTGAGATAGGCGATCGAGAAGCCGATCTCCGTGTCGTCCATACGCCCGAGCCCCGCCGCAAGCATGGCGCCGGCCACGTAGGCGTTGAGGACAAGCTCGTCCACCGGCTTGGGGTCGCGTTTCCGGCGGCGGGGCCGGTACAGCCGCGCCACGCGGTGGACGTAGACGGCGAACCGCACTGCCTTCCGGTAGAGCGGGTCCCGCTCGAATTCCTGCAGGGAGGCCGCCTCGGCATCCACCGGGCCGATCTTCCTCAGCAGGCGCTTCGTCCGGGGGCTCTTGAGGAACTCCTCGGCCTCGTATTCGTCCAGGGGCCGGAAGGAAGCCGGGACCATGAGAAGCGATATAGATAGGAAGACGCCACGCCGCGTGCAAGCAAAATCTGAACACGGTGTTGCAAACCGGGCCCCGGCCCCATACAATCCCGCCATGCTGAAGGAAACGCTGTCGCGCCTCGCCGCCGCCCGCTCAATATCGGCGGACGAGGCCGCCGAGGCCATGGGCGAGATCATGGACGGCAAGGCCACCCCCGCGCAGATCTCCGCCTTCGTCACCGCCCTGCGGGTGAAGGGCGAAACCGTCGAGGAGATCGCCGGCTGCGCCAGGGCCATGCGGCTGCGCGCGGTGCGCCTGGACGCCGGCGGGGGCACGATCCTGGACACCTGCGGCACCGGGGGCGACGGGCGCGGCACATTCAATTTCTCCACGCTGGCGGCCCTGATCGCCGCCGCCTGCGGCGCCAAGGTCGCCAAGCACGGCAACCGCGCCGCCAGCTCGCGCTGCGGAAGCGCGGACCTGCTGGAGGCCCTCGGCGTCCGCATCGACAACCCGCCGGAGAAGCTCGGGAAGATGATCCGGGAGGTGGGCATCGCGTACCTCCACGCCCCCAGCTTCCACCCCGCCATGAAACACGCCGCCCCGGTCCGCAAGGAGCTCGGCTTCCGCACGGTCTTCAACATATTGGGCCCGCTCTGCAACCCGGCCGGGGCCGACGTCCAGACCATCGGGGTCTTCTCCCCTGCCTACTGCCGCTCCTTGGCGGAGGTCCTCGGCGCGCTGGGATCTCGCCGAATATTCACGTTCCACGGCCACGGTGGGCTCGACGAGCTCTCCCCCTCGGGCCAGAACGTCCTGGTGGAGCTCAACGAGGGCCGGATCACGGAGACGACCCTCGATCCGGCGGCGCTGGGCCTGCCGTCATCGAAGCCCGACGACCTCTCCGGCGGCACGCCCGCCGAGAACGCCGATATAGCCCGCCGGATCCTCCGCGGCCAGAGGGGACCGCTACGGGACGCCGCACTCCTCAACGCCGCGATAGCCTTGGTGGCGGCGGGCTTGGCCTCCTCCCCAAAGGAAGGCCTCGCCAGGGCAGCCGACGCGGTAGACTCCGGGGCGGCCATGAGGAAGCTCGACCAGCTGATAGCCGCGTCCCGGGCGGACTGACAAACCCCGCGAGGCGCCATCGGCAACCTTGCCTTCGGCCCCTCACGGGCTTAGAATCGCCCCGCGTGCTCAAGATAAAGATATGCGGCGTCACCAGCGCCGCGGACGCCGAGGCCGCCGCCGAGGAGGGCGCCGATTACATCGGCCTCATTTTCGCGAGGAGCCCCCGGCGGATAGACGCCGGGACCGCACGGGACGTCGTCCGGAACCTCCCCAAGGGCGTGGAGCCGGTCGGCGTATTCATGAACCAGCCGCTCGGGGAAGTCCGGGATATCCTCGAGGTCGCCGGCCTGAGGATCGCCCAGCTGCATGGTGACGAGACGCCGGACTACGCCCGGCGGGTAGGCGTCCCGGTCATCAAGGCGTTCGACACCTTCGACGACGCGACGCTGGAAAGGCTGAGATCCTTCGAGGCCTTCGCCTTCCTGCTGGACGTCCCCAAAGGCGGCGGCCGGCGGCGCCCGATCGACCCCGACTGGGCGCTTTCGGCCAAGCGGCACGGCCGGGTGATCCTGGCGGGCAACCTGGACGCCGGCAACGTGGGACCCCTCGTGTCCCGCGTGCGCCCCTACGGGGTCGACTGCTGCGCGGCCACGGAGAGATCGCCCGGCATCAAGGACAGATCCAAGATCCGCGATTTCATCCGCGCCGCGCGCCAGGCCTATCAGGACGCGGCCGGAAGCGGGCTCGAACGGGGATAGAGCCCTCCGGCCGTGGGCCGGAGGCGGGAGGGACGATCGTGACCGTCAGGATGTCGGCGGGCCCACTGGGGATCGGGGCTGCGCGCTGATGTCTCCTTCCCCGTCGTGGCCCTACCCAGACCGCAAGGGGCGCTTCGGACCCTACGGGGGGCGGTTCGTCCCTGACACGCTGGTGTCGAACCTCGACGAGCTTGAGCGGGCCTACCGCGCCGCGCGGCGCGACCCAGGATTCTGGCGCGAGTTCCGCCGCTATACGCGCATGTACGGGGGCCGTCCCACGCCGCTCTTCTTCGCCGAGCGCTGGACGCGGCGGATCGGCCGCCCGGAGATACATCTCAAGCGCGAGGACCTGAACCACACCGGCTCGCACAAGCTCAATAACTGCCTGGGGCAGATCCTCCTGGCGCGGCGCCTCGGGAAGCGGCGGATCATCGCCGAGACCGGCGCCGGCCAGCACGGCGTGGCCACCGCCACCGTCTGCGCCCTCTTCGGCCTGGAGTGCGTGGTCTACATGGGAGAGGAGGACTGCCGCCGGCAAGCCCTCAACGTCTACCGCATGAGGCTCCTGGGCGCCCGCGTCGTCCCCGTCCTCAGCGGGACCCGGACGCTGAAGGACGCGATAAACGAGGCGATCCGCGACTGGGTCGCCAACGTGGACGACACGCACTACGTGATAGGTTCGGTGGTGGGGCCGCACCCGTACCCCGTGATGGTCCGCGATTTCCAGTCAGTCATCGGCAAGGAGGTGCGCGCCCAGCTCCGTCCCCGCCTGCCCTCGGCGATCGTGGCCTGCGTGGGCGGAGGATCGAACGCGATCGGCATATTCCACGAATTCATCCGCGAGCCGTCGGTTCGCCTCTACGGGGTAGAGGCCGGCGGGCTGGGGCTCGGTGGCCAGCGCCATTCGGCCTCCCTTTCCCGCGGCCGGCCGGGCGTGCTTCACGGGTCGCTGAGCTACGTCTTGCAGGACGCGTGGGGTCAGGTGATGCCCACCCACTCCGTCTCGGCGGGCCTCGACTACCCGGGGGTCGGCCCCGAACACGCGTTGCTCAAAGACCGCCGGAGGGTGACCTACGCCGCCGTCACCGACAAGGAGGCCCTGGCGGCCTTCCACCGGCTTTCGGAGGAGGAGGGGATCGTCCCCGCGCTCGAGTGCGCCCACGCGGCGGCTTATGCCGAGAAGCTGGCCCGCCGCATGGGGCGCGGCGAGATCCTGGTGGTCAACGTATCGGGCCGCGGCGACAAGGACATAGGGATAGTGCAGGAACATGGGAAGGCGTAAGCTCCTCATTCCGTTCGTCACGGCGGGATACCCGTCGAGGAAAGGATGTCTCGATCTCCTCAGGGCGTGCGCCGCCGGCGGGGCGGACATGATCGAGCTGGGGGTACCCTTCAGCGATCCCCTCGCCGACGGTCCGGTCATCCAGTCCACCTCGCAGAAGGCCCTCCTCCGGGGCACCACCATGGACGACGCCTTCGGGATCGCGGCGTCGTTCCGGGGGTCCCCGCTGCTGTTCATGACCTACTTCAACCCCGTGCTGCAGTACGGGCTGTCCAGGTTCTTCGCCCGTGCCGCAAGGATCGGCCTGCGCGGCGTCATCATCCCGGATCTGCCTCCCGAGGAATCGGCCGGGGCGAGGGAAGCCGCCGACGCCTCAGGCGTTCCCGTCATATTCCTCGTGTCGCCCACCTGCTCCGACGCGCGAATACGCCTGATAGGCCGCCTCTCGCGGAGTTTCATATACCTCGTCTCCCTCAAGGGCGTCACCGGCAGCTTTCTCCGCGGCGACGTGGGTCCGTTCGTCCGCCGCGTGAGGCGCCTCACCGACAGGCCGCTGTGCGTCGGATTCGGCATATCCACGCAGGCAGACGCCCGCCGCGCCTCCGCAGAGGCCGACGGCGTCGTCGTCGGCAGCGCGCTGCTGAGGATCGTGGAGAAGGGCGGGGGACCCCTGGACGTCCAAAGATTCGTCGCCTCGATCAGGCGGGCGCTCGGTTGACGCCATGATCCTGGAAGTCCTCGCGGGCGCCCGGTTTTGACTCGCTGGGACCCGGCTGGTATCCCGACGCCCTCATCCCGCTCGACGGGCGGGCCAAGCCGGAGTTCGGAATGCCCTTCGACATGCCCGACAGGGCCAACGCCGCCCTACGAGCGGGCCGTGAAGAAGGCGCTGCGCCGGGGGAGCCGGGACTACGAATACATGCGCATCCTGGCGCGGAAGACCGGCGCCCCCCGGGCGGTCGACGAGATCGTCGACGGCTGAACGCCGGACTAGGGCCCTCCCGGGCACCGAGCCTGCGGCCACGCGCCCATGCCGCCCTTGACAGGCCGTCCCATTCATAGCATAATGGCTATAAATGAAGAAGCCCGAAGGCGTCCCGCTCCTAGGGGCGAAGGCCCGGATATTCAAGGCCATGGGGCATCCCTCCAGGCTGCTGATCATGGATCTCCTCTCCAGGCGTCCGCGGTGCGTCTGCGAGATAGTGGGTCGCGTCCCCGGCCGGCAGGCCACCGTCTCCCGGCACCTGGCGGTCCTGGTGCGGGCGGGGGTGCTGCGGCGGCACCGGGACGGGATACGCATGATCTATGAACTGGCCCTGCCGTGCCTCCTTGAGGCGATCCCCTGCGTCACGAGGGCCCTCCGGCGGGGCCGCGGGCGCCGGTAGCGGTGTTTTATTTGGACCTTTTCATAGCTGAACGGCTATGAGTGACGGGAAGAAGCTCGCCTGGCTCGCGGGGATCTTCCTGGCGGCTTACTTCCTGCCGCTGGAGAACACGAAAGTCACGGCTTCCATTTACGAGGCCTTGCGGCTGCTTCAGTGGTACGCCGTCAACCACACGCTGGCCTGCGTGGTCCCGGCCATGTTCATCGCCGGGGCGATCTCGACGTTCCTTTCCCAGGCCTCGGTCATGAAGTACCTGGGCCCGACCGCCAGCCGGCCGCTGGCCTACACGGTCGCCTCCGTCTCGGGCGTGGTACTTGCGGTTTGCTCCTGCAGCGTGCTGCCCATGTTCGCCGGCATCTACAAGGTCGGGGCCGGCATCGGGCCGGCCAGCGCTTTCCTCTACTCAGGACCGGCCATCAATGTGATGGCGGTCTTCCTCTCCGCCCGGGTCCTGGGGATGGACTTGGGCGTCGCGCGAGCCGCGGGAGCGATCGCATTCGCCTTCGTTATCGGCATCATCATGTCGATCCTTTTCAGGCGCCAGGAGGCCGAACGCACCAAGGCGGCCATGCAGCTCCCCGAGGCGCCGAAGGGCCCGAGGAAGCCGTGGCAGACCTCGCTCTACTTCCTCGCCATGATCCTCTTCCTGGTCTTCAGCGACTGGTACAACACCAACGACGTCGCGATCACGATGAAGGTCCACGGGATCAAGTGGTACCTCGCGGGGGTGATGGGGCTCATGGTCCTCCTCATGCTCTGGAAGTGGTTCAGCCGGGAAGAGATCAAGGAATGGCTCGTGGCGACCAAGGACTTCGGCCTCATGATCGTCCCGCTCCTCTTCGGGGGCGTGTTTTTCACAGGCTTCATCGGCGGCCTGATTCCGGAAAAGGCGGTCGCGGGGGTCGTGGGAGGGAACAGTCTCCTCTCCAACTTCACCGCCTCGTTCGCGGGGGCGGTTTGGTACTTCGCCACCCTGACGGAAATACCCATCGTGGAGATGCTGATGAGGCTGGGGATGGGGAAAGGGCCGGCGTTGTCGCTGCTGCTGGCGGGCCCGGCGCTGTCGCTGCCGAGCGTGATGGTGATCTACAGGGTGATCGGGTTCCGGAAGACGGCGGCTTTCTGCTTGCAGGTGGTCGTCGTGTCCACTATCGTGGGCTGGATCTTCGGGATGTTCTTCGGATAGGGGGACTCGTGGGCAGGAAGGTGATGGTCCCCCCGCGAGGGGGCATGATAACGGTCCTGTTCGCCTGCGTCCACAACGCCGGTCGCTCACAGATGGCGGCCGCCTTTTTCAACGCCTTGGCAGACCCGGCGAAGGCCAGGGCGATCTCGGCGGGGACGGAGCCGGCGGAGCGGATCCACCCCGAGGTCGTTGGGGCCATGAAGGAGTCGGGGATCGATCTCTCCGGGGCGAAACCCAGGAAGCTGACGCCGGAGCTGGCCCGAGGGGTTGGCCTACTCGTCACCATGGGCTGCGGGGAGTCCTGCCCCCACGTGCCGGGCTTGGCCCGGCTGGACTGGCCGCTGGAAGACCCCAAGGGGAAAACCCCCGACAAGGTGCGCGAGATACGGGACGCCATCCGGGATCGCGTCCTGCGGATGCTGTCGGAAAAGAGGTGGAAGAAGTCCTAGGGGGATCGCGATGATCATCGAGGTGCTGGGTCCAGGATGCGCCAATTGTAAGAAGCTGTTCTCCCTCGTGGAGCAGGCGGTGAAGGAACTTAAGCTGGACGCGAAGGTGGAGAAGATCGAGGACATCAGCGTGATCGCCGGCTCCGGCGTGATGCGGACGCCGGCGGTGGCCGTCGACGGGGTGGTGAAGGTTTCGGGGCGGGTCCCGAGGCTGGAGGAGATCAAAGCCCTTCTCCAGGGCGGTCGATAGTTTCCCGCACAGCCGCCAGCAAAAGAGATAAGATGGTTACGCTTACCGGCAGGGTCACGGATCATTTAAAGACGGGATTCTTCAGGAGGTGACCAATGTACGGGGAGCTTTCACGCCGGTTATTCCTCGGGGCGGCGGGTGCGGCGGCGGCCGCCGGCGCGGTCCCCGGCGCCGCCGGGGCGCGGGACGCGGGAAAGATCAAGATCCTGGGCATCGCCGCCAGCCTGCGTAGGGGCAAGACCACCGCGGCCGCGGTGCAGGCGTGCCTCGACGCGGCCAAGGCGGTGGCGCCCGACCGCATCGAGACCGAACTGGTGGAGTTGGCCGATCTAAGCATCCCGGCGGGGCCCGCGGCGGGCATTCCCCTGGCGGGGGGGCAGACGGACGACTTCCCGAAGCTCGCCGAGAAGATGGCCGATCCCAAGGTGGCGGGGATCGTCGTGGGATCGCCGGTCTACATGGGGACGATGAGCTCCCTCTGCAAGGCGTTCCTGGAGCGCTGCATCGCCCACCGGAAGAACAACTTCGCCCTCAGCGGGAAGGTGGCCGGGGCTATCGCGGTCGGAGGCGCCCGGCACGGCGGGCAGGAGCGGACGCTCCAGGACATCCACGCCGGTCTGGTCTGCCACGAGATGGTGATCGTGGGCGAGTCGCGGCCCACGGCCCATTGCGGCGGGACGCTCTGGAACAACTGGAAGGACGACATATCGCAGGACGAGGTGGGGATGGCAACGGTGAAGAACCTGGGGAAGCGCGTGGCCGATGTGGCGCTCAGGATGGCCGCCAGATGAGCCCTCGCGCGGTCCTTGCGATCCGGCGTTCTCTCACGGCGGCCCTCTTGTCCTTCGTGGCCGTGAGCCTAGTGACGCTCGTGGTCCAGGAGGTGCGGGGTCACCGGGGCGGGACCGACCTCTTCACGGAGGGGCCTCGGGACGGCGTCCTTGCCGTCTACTTCCACCGCACGAAGCGTTGCGATGCATGCCGCAGGATGGAATCCTCGGCGCGTAACGTCGTAGAGAGGCGGTTCGCGGGCGCCGCGGCGGAGGGGCGGCTGGCGTGGCGGGTCGTCAATCTCGACTCGCCCGGCAACGGCCGATTCGCCGACGACTACGAGGTGGCCGCATCCTCCGTCGTGCTGATAGAGACGAAGGGGGGAAGGCCCGGGCGCTGGAAGGCGCTGGACGGCGCGTGGGACCACATCGAGAACGGCACGGCTCTGGAGGAGTTTTTCCGGAAGGAGATCGAGGCCTTCATGAAGGGGCCTTGACGGGGCCGCACCGCGCGCCCGTCATGTCACCGGCGGCTGGTCTTCATCACGGCCGGCATCCGCTCCCGGCCCGCCGGGCGCCCATGATCCCCGCGGCGCGGCGCGCGGGTTCCAGAAGCGGCGCGATCCTCCAGGTCCAGTGGCGCCGCAGCCCCGCCCGCGCCCACGGGAGGCCCCGCCGGAGGGTCTTCTTCACGGCTCTTCTACGACGGCCTCGCGGCCCGGGTTCCCAGTCCGATCTCCTCAGGCAAGGGTGCCGCCCACGCGGGGCTGGTATCCGTTGACGAAGTCGGCCGCCGTCATCCTGCGCCTGTTCTCGGGCTGGAGCTCCAGGATCGACACATCGCCGTCGCCGCAGGCCACGCGGAAGGCCTCGCGGTCCGCTTGTAATATGGTGCCGGGCCGTTTCCCGTGTCCCTGGGGGAGTTGCCGGGCCGCGACCTTATGAATGTTCAACCTGGTCCGGCCCAGGAAGGTGAAGGCGCCGGGAAACGGAATCAAGGCGCGTACAAAGCAGTGGATGCGGTGGGCGGGCTTGCGCCAGTCGATGCGCCCGTCGTTCTTCTCGAACTTCCGCGCGAAGGTCGCCTCGCTCTCGTCCTGCGGGACCTCGACGGCCTGGCCCTTTTGGACCATGTCCAGGACGTCGAGGAGGAGATCCGCGCCGAGATTTGCCAGCTGTCTCTCCATCTCGGGGGTCGTGATTTCCGGCGGTATGGGCACCCTGGCGATGCCCAAGATGGGACCCGCGTCCATCTTTTCGACGAGCTTGATCACCGAGACGCCCGTGTGGGAGTCGCCGTTCATTATCGCGCGGGCCACCGGGGCCGAACCTCGGTAGCGCGGCAGGAGCGACGGATGGACGTTGAGGCAGTAGTACCGCGCCAGCTGCAGCAGCTCGTTGCCCAGTTTCTGGCCGTAGGCCGCCACGGCGATCACGTCCGGCGAGAGCGCCCGCAGCTCGCGGAGGAACTCGTAATCGTTGCAGTTCTCAGGCTGGAAGACGTAGAGGGAGCGCGAGGCGGCCGCCTGTTTGACGGCGCTGGCGTGGAGCTCCCTGCCCCTGCCCGCCGGCCGGTCGGGCTGGGTGACGACCGCCATCACCCGGTGCGGCGAGCCCGCCAGCTTCTCGAGCGCCGGCACCGCGAACCGCGAAGTGCCGAAGAAAACAACGTTCATGGGAGACGACATTCTACGCGCCGGCGCCCCCGGTGTTAAGCAAACCGCGCGCGGCGGGTCGGGAAGGTTGCATTTCCGGGACCCATGTGATAATGAAGATGGCGTCGGCGAGCGGCGGGCACCTTGCCCCTGATCCCGCGGATAGGCGATATCCACGGAATCACCGGCAACCCCCTTCCTCGCCTCGAAGGAGGCCCGTTCTGTTCGAAGACCAGGGCATGGAGACGGCCGGCGCCAGCCCCGACGAAACCGTCCGCCGTCTGGAGGCGCGCCTGCACCTCCGCTTCAGCAACCCCAGCCTGGCCATCCAGGCGCTGACCCACTCCTCCGCCAAGGAGAGGGATCTGCCCTGCAACGAGCGACTGGAGTTCCTGGGCGACGCGATCCTCGGACAGGTGATCAGCGAATACCTCTTCCACCACTTCCCCGACTACGAGGAGGGGCAGCTCTCAACCATGAAGTCGATCATAGTCTCCGCCAAGACGCTCGCCGAGAAGGCCAGGGAGATCGGTCTCGACCAGATCATCGTCCTGGGTCGCGGGCTGAACGAGAAGAAGTCCCTCCCCCGGTCGATACTGTGCAACGCGTTCGAGGCGGTCGTCGCGGCGATCTACCTCGACGCGGGGGCGGAGGCGGCCCGGGACTTCATACTCTCCTCCCTCAGGGTGAAGATCGACGAGATCCTCAAGAACGAGCACGAGAAGAACTACAAGTCCATTCTCCAGGACTACGCGCAGCGCCGCATATCCACCATCCCCGCCTACAGGGTCACCCGTGAAGACGGGCCCGACCACAAGAAGATGTTCCAGGTGGTGGTGGAGCTCGGCGGAGTGGAGTACGGGCCGGCCTGGGGATCGAGCAAGAAAGAGGCCGAGCAGCGCGCCGCCAAGCGCGCCCTCCAGGAGCTGGGTCTGCTGGGGGATGCCGGCTGCGACGATGCCGCGCCCGACAGGCCGTAGGCGCCGCGCCCGCCGGGGGCGGACGCGGGCTTCTGGCCTCGTCGGCGGCGCTGGAACGGATGAACGCGGCGCTGGCTGCCGGACGACCCGTCCGGGCCGGCGGCGTGTGGGGGTCATCGTACGCCCTCGTGGCGGCGGGCGTCCCCAATCCGGCGCTGCTCCTTATGGCGACCCCCCTGGAGGCCGAGCAGGCCGTCGACGACCTGGCGTGCTTCGGCGCCAAGGCCGTCCTATTCGAGGGGATCAAGGAGGCCCTGCGTCTCCGCTCGGGCGAAGCCGCCCTCGTCGCGGCGGACATCGCCGCCGCCCTCGCTCCCCTGCCGGCGCCGGCCGCGCTGGACGGATCCCGCATCCGCCTGGCCCCCGGCGACCGCCTCGACCCGCGGGGGCTCGCCGACAGGCTCGCCGCCTGCCGGCACGAGCGCGCGGCGGCCGTGGAGCGGCCGGGCGAGTACGCCCTCCGCGGCGGAATAGTAGACGTCTTCCCCGTCGCGGCCGACCGCCCGGTGCGGATCGAATTCTCGGGAAACGCCGTCGAGTCCGTCCGCTCCTTCGACCCGGCCACCCAGGCATCCCTCGAGCGGATCGGATTCGCCGAGATACATCTCATGCCCCGGGACGCCGCGGAGTCGGCCACGCTCATCGATTACCTGCCCGAGAGGGGCTGCGCGATCCTCCACGAACCGACCGGCATGGACCTGCGGCACCCCAAGTGGCAGGAGGCGTATCCGCTCCTGGCGCGACGTCCCGTGTTGTCTCTGCACTCCCTGCCCCAGCCCGACGCGGAGAACCTCAAGATCGTCTCCATCCAGCGCTTCAGCGGCATCCTGGCCAGCATCGATAAGGAGCTCGAGGCCGTACGCCGCCGGCACACGATCGTCTTCTGCGCCAATGAGGGCGAGGAGCGCCGGCTCCGCCAGCTCGTCCGGGCGCCGGTGGAGATCCGCCGCGGTCGCCTGGGGCGCGGCTTCATCTTCGAGGATCTTGAGTCCGCCTTCATCCCGCACCACGAGCTTTTCAACCGCTACCGGCTCCGCCGCAGCTCGCGCCGCGCCGAGACCAGGCCGATCGACACGCTGCTGGAGATCGAGAAGGGCGACCTCGTCGTCCACGTGGAGCACGGCATCGGTCGCTTCGCGGGCATGGAGCGCCGCGACGGCAGGGAGCTGATGGTGATTGAGTATGCCGGCGGCGCGCGCCTGGGGGTGCCGGTGACCGCCCTGGATCTGGTGCAGAAGTACGTGGGCGGGACCGAGGGGGCCCCGCCGCTTTCGGCCCTGGGGGGGAAGAAATGGGCCGCCGACAAGCTCCGCGCGCAGAGGGCGGTCGAGAAGCTCGCCGGTGAGCTTCTTCAGATCCAGGCCCTCCGTGAGTCCGAGAGGGGCATCGCATACCCGCCGGACCAGGAGTGGCAGCGCGAGTTCGAGGCCGCGTTCCCTTACGAGGAAACCGATGACCAAGCGGCGGCCTCCGACGAGATCGCCAGGGACATGCGTTCCCCGCGCCCGATGGACCGCCTCGTCTGCGGCGACGTGGGCTACGGGAAGACCGAGCTGGCCATGCGCGCGGCCTTCCGCGCGGCGGTCAACGGCAAGCAGACGGCCGTCCTGGTGCCGACGACGGTGCTGGCCCAGCAGCATTTCCAGACGTTCCGCGAGCGCATGGCCGACTATCCGATCCGCATCGAGGTGCTGTCCCGCTTCAGGTCGCGCGCCGGGCAGAAGGCCGTCCTCCAGGGCCTCGCGGCCGGCTCCGTGGACATCGTCATCGGGACGCACCGCCTCCTTCAGCCCGACGTGAGATTCAGGGATCTCGGGCTGGTGGTGATCGACGAGGAGCAGCGCTTCGGCGTCGAGCACAAGGAATACCTCAAGCGCCTGCGCGCCACAGTGGACGTGTTGACCCTCACCGCCACCCCAATACCCCGCACGCTCCACATGGCGCTGCTGAGGATCCGCGACATCACGACCCTCGCGACGCCTCCCAGGGACCGCCTGGCGATACGGACTGAGCTGGCCCCCTACGACGAGCGGCTCATCCGCGGGACGATCCTGGCGGAACTGGAGCGCGGCGGACAGGTCTACTTCGTCCACAACCGCGTCCGCAACATAGAGGACGTGGCGCGGCGTCTGGAGACGATCGTGCCGGAGGCCTCCTTCGCGGTGGCCCACGGCCAGATGGCGGAGGATGCCCTCGAGGGGACGATGCTGCGTTTCCTGGAGGGGAAGACGGACGTGCTGGTGTGCACCACCATCATCGAGAGCGGGCTGGATATCCCCAACGTCAACACGATCATAATCAACCAGGCCGACGCGTTCGGGCTGGCGGATCTGCACCAGCTGCGCGGCAGGGTCGGCCGCTACAAGGTGCAGGCCCGCTGCCTCCTGCTGCTGCCGACAGACCGGCCGGTGCTGCCGCCGGCCCAGAAACGACTCAAGGCGGTCGAGGAGTTCAGCGAGCTCGGCGCGGGCTTCAAGATCGCAATGCGCGACCTGGAGGTCCGCGGGGTGGGAAACCTCCTGGGCCGCGAACAGCACGGACACATCGCCGCCGTGGGGTACGACCTCTACTGCCGGCTGCTGGAGCGCGCCGTCAAGAGGCGGAGGAACGAGCCGGCGCCCCCGGAGCCGCTTGAGGTCTGCGTGGATCTGGGGACGGACGCGCGCATACCGGAGGAATACATACCCGACCTGCGCACGCGGATGGAGATCTACCGGAGGCTCGCCGGATGCCGCACGGAGGAGGAGCTTGAGGCGGCAAAGCGCGAGGTGCTGGACCGTTTCGGGAAGTATCCGCGGCCGGTGGCCGACCTGCTGGCGGCGCTGCGGGTGAAGGTCGGGGCGGCCCGCTGGGGCTTCGCGTCGGTGGCGCGCGGCAGCGAGGGTATCGTCGTCAAGTTCCGCGACAGGCGTAGCGCGGAGGAGCTCAGGCGGCGTGATCCGCGCCGCGTGCGGCTGTTGGACGACGAGACGCTGCTGTTGGTGGGCCTTGATCCGGCGGAGCTCATGAAGTAAAGCCGGGCACCGGGCCGCGAGGAAGTATATAATGCGACCCGGGCATGAAACCTCTGCTGATTGCGGCCGCCGTCCTGCTGGCGCAGCAGGCGCGGGATCCGGACAAGGGCTTCGCGCGCGAGGGCGAGGGCGACCGCCGCAGGGAACTCGACGCCATTGAGGGCAAGCCCGCCCCCGAGATCGAGGTGGACCGCTGGCTGAAGGGCGCCCCGGCGTCCCTCAAGGCGCTCAGGGGCAGGGTGGTGCTGATCCAGTTCTGGAACGTCGGCTCCGGACCCTCCAGGGGCGCCGCCAGGCAGATCAAGGAGTTGCACGAACGGTTCAAGGAGAAAGACCTGACGATCCTGGCAATCCACGCCTCATCCGACGCCCACAGGGCCCTCGAGTTCGTCAGGGGGCAGCAGATCGCGTGCCCCGTGGCCGTCGACAGCAGGGATGTGACCTTCGCCAGGTACAAGGTCGACAGCTGCCCGGACTATTACCTGGTGGACCGCAAGGGGGTGCTGCGCTTCGCGGATCTCCTCAACCGCGAGGTGGAACGCGCCGTCGCGCACCTGCTGGCCGAGAAGTGACGTCCCTTCATCGCGGCCGGCGGGCGCTGCGGGCGCCCCGGGGCCCAAGTCCCGCGAGGATCAGTGCTTGCCGTTCTTCGCCTTGGGGAAGATGCGCTCCAGGATGGCCCTGTCGGCCTCCGGCAGATCCTTGAACATCTTGTCCTCGGGGATCACGTGCTCGCGGCGGGCGATCTCGCGGACCGCCTCCTTTATGAACTGGGCGCCGGAGCACGACACGTGCTCCTCGATGTCGTACAGGCGCAGGAGCGGCACCAGCGCCCTGCGGTCCCCCACCCTGTGGACGGCGTCAACCAGCCCGTTGCGCACCCGCTTGCGCCCGTCCCCCAGCATCGCCAAGAGGTCGTCCAGGCCGCCTTTCTCGCCCAGATCCGCCAGCAGGCGGTGAATCCGCACCTTGACGCTCTCGCAGCAGTGCTGCAGCTGCCGGTCGTCGGTGGAGGCCATCGCGCGGTTCAACTTGCCCAGCTGCTCCAGCAGTGGCCCGGCCACGCGGCGGTCGCGGAACGGGGCCAGCAGATCCACGAAGCTCTCCATGAGGTTCGCGTCCTGCGGGCGCCTGATCTCCGTGATGTGCGTCAACGCGTGCAGGATGACGTTGACGGAGGGCTTGCCGATCTCGGCCAGCGCGTCGCCGAAGTTCGCAAGCGCGTGGGGACGGTCGGGTTTCTTCACCAGGGCTTCCACCAGCGCCTCCGCCGCCGCCTGCCCGTACTTGCCCAGCTCGGCGATGGACGCCGCGCGCACGTCATAGTCGTCAGAGAGGAGATCTTTGATGTGCCTTCGGATTTCTTCCAACTCGGGCGCCAGGACCGTCGCGCCGTTCCTCTCCTTGAACGGCCCGGCCCTGTCCGGCTCCGGCTCCGGCATCGGGTACCCTCCTTTCCCACGCGCTCGGGGGAAACACGTTCCCCCTGAATGTATCGGCGCGTTCTCAACGGATTATATAACTTCCCTGGCGCAACTCAATACCCGCGAGGGATCTTTCGAAAAAAATCTCGCGGGAAATTCCTTGCCCCCGGACGGCCAAACCGCAGAATGGTACGTTATGAAAGAGATATTCGTGCTCGCGGCGCTCTTCGGGCCCGCCGGCGACGCCGCGGAACCGGAGGCGCAGACCGCCCCCGCGGCGGCTGAGATCGAGCCCTTCCTGACGCTCCGCTCGGGGGTGTGGGCCGGCACGGGATTCAACTTCGAGGCGGTCACCGGATCGGTCAGGCGCGAGATCGAGACCAGCGCCCTCTTCTCCGCCGGCGTCGACGCGGGCCTGGCGATCTCCGAACGCTTCCTGGTTTTCGGCTTCTACGAGGTGAACCTGGCGGAGGACATATTCTGCGACCTCGCCGGGGCATGCATCGGCTACCGAGAGCACGGCGAGGAGGGAGGGAATCCTTCCGTCCCGATCGCCACGACCATCTACGCCGGCGGCATGTGGGGCCGCTTTGACGTGAACGCCGAGGGCTACGATTTCGAGGACGCCTGGGGATTCCGGGCCGGGATCGCGTTCTCATGGAGGGCCGCGCCCGGCCTGACGGTCGATCTCATAGGCGAGTACCGGCTGATCGAGTTCGACTGCAAGGAGAAGCCGGACTCGGGGGACGACAAGGTGGGGGGATCGACCGGATGGCTGGGGCTCGGTCTCCAGTACCGGTTCTGACTCCGGGGCCCCGTCAGGCCGGCGGCGCGCCGGGCGCGGGGCCGTGCGTCCCCAGCCGGAGCTGCCTCTCAGCGTCGACCACGCCGCGGTTCATCCGGTCGGCGGCGCCGCGCAGCTTGGGACGGACCGGATCGTCCTTGGGCAGCGCGTAGTGGACGTTCCGGAGCAGCTGGAGGGCCAACCGGAAGAAGCGTACGAGGTCGCCGTCCGAGGCGCCCGTGTGCGACTCCAGGTCGCCCCACTCGCAGCCCCGCGCCCAGGCGTCCACGGCGCCGGCGAGCTTGAAATCCGGCAGCTTCGTCCGGTCCTCGACGTCCGCGGCGTCCTCGGCGCGGATGATCGCCTCCACCTGGTGCAACGAGGTCTTCCGGAGCCACCTGACGCGGGGGCCGTCGAACTTCCGCGCCCAGTCCCCCTTCTTGGCCTCGTAGGCGGTCGCGTGGAAGAGGACGCAGAGCTCCTCCTCCGAGAGCTGCCGGAGCAGGCCGCGGAAGAGGAACTCCGAAACCTGCAGTTCGTAGCCCTGGATCCCGGCGGCGAACCTCCCCTTGGGCGTGAGCCTGCCGTCTCGTATGTATCCCAGCGAGCGGAGCACGGCGAACTTCCGCTTCATCTGCTCCCGTTTGCCCCGGAAGGCCCCCGATCCCCCGGCCGGTGACGCGAAGTTGGAAAACGACTTCTCGGCGGCGGCGAAGACACGCTCCCCCATGTGGTCCCAGAGCGTCAGAAGCGTCGAGTACGACAGGTTGAACTGCGAGCGTATGGGCTCGATGGGGCCGCCTATCACCCGCTCGGCCTCAGCCGCCCGCACGTGGGGCCACTCGACGACGCTGTAGACGTAGCCCACCTCGTCGATGCCCCTGCGGCCCGCCCGGCCGGCCATCTGGTGGTGCTCCCGGCTCTTGATCGGCCCCATCCGGCGGCCGTCGAACTTGTGGATGGAATTGAAGACCACGGTCCTGGCGGGCATGTTCACGCCCACCGCGAAGGTCTCCGTGGCGAAGAGGAGCTTGAGCAGCCCCGTGGTGAATATCCGCTCCACGACCTCCTTCAGCGTCGGCAGGAGCCCCGCGTGGTGGTACGCCACGCCCTTCTCCAGCAGCCGCCGGAGGTGGTCGGTGGTCGGATCCGGCGGGAGGTCGAAGCGGACCAGCAGCTCGTCGTATATCCCCAGGATCCGCCCCCGCTCCTCCGCCGGCAGCAGCGGGCGGTGGACCAGCGAGGCGAATTCCTCGCACTCCCGCCGGTTGAAGGCGAACCAAAGGGCGGGCAGGCGCCCGGCCTCCGCCAGGTGATCTATCAGCCAGGCGCGCCATCGGTTGGGGTTGAGGTGCGGATCGATCTTGGCGGCGTGCCGGCGGAAATCCTCCGATTCCATCCTGCGCAGGGTCTCGAGATCCCGCAGCCCCAAGCCGGGCACGAATATCCTGTGGCACAGGGGGACTGGACGCCTGTCCTCGCGGATCACGTGGAGCCTCGTCCGGCCGCGCACGGAACGCATCCAGCGGGCCAGCTGGTCGAGGTTCGGCACCGTGGCGGAGAGGCACAGCATCCTGATGTGCTCCGGCGCGAAGATGATGGACTCCTCCCAGACGGTGCCGCGCTCGATGTCATCGAGGTAGTGGATCTCGTCGAAGACCACGTAGCGCACGTTGCGGAAGTCGCCGGGCGACTCGAAGATGGTGTTCCGGAATATTTCCGTGGTCATAAGTATGACTTGCGCGTCGGGGTTGATCGTGACGTCGCCCGTCTTGATGCCGATGCGGTCGCCGTAGAGCATCGTGAAGTCGCGGAACTTCTGGTTGGAGAGCGCCTTGATGGGCGCCGTATAGAGGACCCGGACGCCGCGAGCCAGGCAGCGTTCGATCGCGTACTCGGCGATGAGCGTCTTGCCGGCCCCCGTGGGGGCGGCCACTATTAGCGACTCCTCGCGGTCGATGACCTCGACCGCCCGTTCCTGGAACGGATCCAGGGCGACGCCTTTGTACTCCATCGGCGGGTAAGCGCGAAGGCGTGCCGTCCGGGATGGGGCGGCGGGTTGCCGGGCGGAAACCCTCGCGGGGTCGCCGCCCATCAACCCGCCGCGCGCGCCGGCTACGGCGACTTCTCTTCGGGCGGCTTCTCCTCAGTCTTGGGAGGGGCCGGGACCGGGCCCTTCTCCTCGGGTACCGGCGGGGCCGGCGCCACGGACTCCTCCCGAGCCTGATCCTCGGCCTTCCGTCCCTCCTTCTTCTCGTAATAGGCCTTGGCCGCCAGCCACTTGTCGTAACCGTTCATGAACTCCCGCTCTTCGAGCGTGAGGGGCAGGCGCAGGCCGGCGCGCCTCTGTATGTCCTGGTATTTCTCCTTGCCCCACTCGGGAGGGGGGAACCTGCGGTACATCTCGAGCGCCTCCTTGAGCTCCTCCGCCTCCCTGACGATCCTCTGAGCCTCGTCCTCGACGGTCCGCCTCCCCTCCTCCGCCTCCCGTTCCTTGGCGATCCTCCTGGCCTCGTCGGCGTACTGTTCCTCCCTCTCCTGGCGCTCCTTCTCCTGCTGCGCGAGGTATTGCGCGATCTTCTCCTTTTCCTCCCTGATGCGGTCGAGCGTCTTCTGATCGAGCGGCCTGAGCTTCTGGACCTTCTTTATCTGTTCCTTGTAGATGGTGATGGTGCCGTTGAGGTGGGGGTATTCCCAGCTCAGGTCCAGCGTCAGTGCCTTCTCCCGGGTGTAGTCCACCTGCGGGGAGGCGGCGGAGACCGCCACGTTGAAACGCAGCAGTGCCTCTGAAAGATCCGACTCCGTCTGGAGCCCCGAAAGCTTTAAGGTGGTGCCCGACGCCGCGTCGAGGAAGACCAGCGCCGGGGTCTCCTTGATCGAATGGGCCTTCCAGAGATCCTTTCTGGATTCCTCGTGGGGCATCTCCAGCCTCCCCTGCGGGTGGCGTCCCATCCACTTTTCCAGGAACGCCTCCTGGGTCTGGCTGGCCGGATCCTTCTTCGAAAGGAACGCCAGCAGGCGGAACGGCGGCGCCGCCGGGCGTTCCGGACTCCGTCCCGCGGCGGCCCCCTGGACCGGCAGGGCCACCAGATTCCCTATTATCGTGTTGCCGTTGCGGAACGTCACCTGGACGCGGTCGCCCGCCGAGAGGGTCCTGTATACATCCTCGTCCTGGCCCGCAGCGGCTGCCCAGAAGACGGCTATCGCCGACGCGGTGCGAATCACGGCCGCAATCCTACCAGCCGACCCGCCGGCGGTCAAAGATTTATTCGACCGCCGCGCAAACCGCTATTTCTTCAAGGGCGGGGTACAACGGGAAGGAGCCTTCGGCCCCACCGGCGTAAAGGCGGTCGGCGCGCGGGGAGGTTCCGTTCGGATACTGGGGAGGTCTCGGCGTGGGCGGACTCGACCGCCGCCGGGCGCTATAACCGGGAACCCGGGAAGTGCGCCTGGCCACGTCGAGAAGTCGGACCCGGCCATGGTGCCGTCGAAGCGGGGTAATGCCCGTGGAGGGAGAGGCCGGGGCTCCGGTCATGGCGTCGGGAGAGGCGTGGACGGACAGACCGTGGAGCAACTGCGCAACTACGGCCTGGATCGGTTCGTAGGGGAACTCCAACAAGACCTCATGGCCAAGCGGTATCGGCCCATGCCGGTCCGGTTTCTCTACGAGAAGCCGAGACTCACCCGGCTGGCAGGAAGCCTGGCGGCCCGTCGGGTCCGCTGAATGCCTCTCGGGGTAGACCGTCGGAGAGCCGGATGCGGGAAATCCGCACGTCCGGTTCGATGAGGGGTCAATGGTAGGACGCGCGGCCCTCGGGCGCTGCGGCGCGGGGCGAGTAGCCCTTCTATTTGACCGCGGGTCCTGCCGTATTACCATTCGCCTACTCTCACTGTCCGCAAGGATAGAGGTCCCGTATGGCGGCGTCAAGGAGAAGGCCGCCGGGACCCCTGGTCCCGTACAACGTCCGGGGCTCATCGAACGTCAATACATTGGCGTACCTGGTGCCTTCGAGGAGGCCTTTGGTTAGAATCCATCGTCGTGGATGAATCCGTGGTGCGGGCCCGCTTGGGAGAGCGAGAATGAGTCCCCGCAGCGCCGTCCTGGCCGCGTCAGCCGCGGCGGCGGTCTTGATGCCGTCCGCCGGGACCCGGCAGGATGAGCAGGTCTTCGTTCCTGAGATCAAGTCCGGCTATCTGGACAAGCTCGGCCAGTTCGAGGAGAAGCGGGACTGGAAAGGCTTCTTCGAGTGGTCGGCCCACTGCATGCGCCGATTCGGCGGCGGCGTGGTGCGGACCGGCAAGAATTCGTGGACGGGGTTGGGCGAATACCTCCTCAGGCGCATCTCCGGCCTGCCGCCCGAGGCGCACGAGCACTACCGCCTGGAGAACGACGGACGCGCTCGCGCCGCGTTCGAGCGGGCCAGGGAGAGCGGGGAGAGGCGGCTGCTTGAGAACGCGGTGGACGAGTTCTTTTTCTCGAGCTGCGCAGAAGAGGGGCTCGATACCCTGGCGAATCTCAGCTTCGAGGAGGGGAGGTTGGACGACGCTGTCTTCTACTGGGACAGGCTCCTGCGTTGGTATCCGGGGAAGGACCGCCGCCGTCACGTAGTCGCCGCCAAGATCGCCCACGCCTGCGCGGCCGCGGGGGACGAATCGGGGCTCGACGATATCCGGCGATACGCCGCCGCCGAGGGGCTTGATGGGCCGCTGGTGGTGGGAAACCGGAGGACGACCCTCGGCGAGTACCTGGGAGGGCTGCGCGCCGAGCCTCCCGCTGGGGGGCCGCGCCCGGTCAAGGTGCCTTACGTGCGCTCGCCGTGCGATCCGCCGGAGCCGGCGCGCTTCGGTGTCCGCAACGAGATAAGGAGATGGACGATCGATTTCGGCGCGGAGGCCGAGAAAACGTCCCAGCGGACGGCCTACGCCCAGCGCCATAGGGTGTCGCATATCCTCCCGGCCTGCGCGAGGATCCGGGAGAGGGAGTACGTGATACTGTCGGACGGGACGACCGTGGTGGCCGTCGATCCCGCGCGGGTACGCGACGGATCGCCCGGGTCGGGGATTTACTGGAGGTACGCTCTCAGGGGAAATGTCGGTGGATCCCAGGATGCCACGGTCAGGACCGGTCTGCCGCGATACCGCCCGCCCCTTGTGGGCGTGACCGTGGACGGGGAGCACGCCTTCGCGGCCATGTATTCGTCAGCGCCGCGGGCTCCGGATCAGAATCTCCGCATGCAGTTCCATTTCGAGGGTCCCACGACGATCAAGTGCTTCCACGTCCCCACCGGCAAGCTGGTGTGGGACACCGAGAACGCGCAGCATCTCGATGCCCTGCGGGAACTGGCCGGCCGGCCTGAGATGGGAGGACTTGACGTCGATCAGCGCAATTTCTTCTTCACGTCGCCGGTGCTCGTGCGGGACCGGAGGATTTACGTTGGCGTCTCCTCCGCGCCGGGCAGCGAGGAGGCGAGCCGCGTGCTGTGCCTCGACAGGCGGACGGGCATGCCGCTGTGGATCACGTTCTTGGCGTCCGTACCCGGCAGAGGGGCCATGATGCTCGGCCAGAACCAGGCGTGGACGTGCATGCAGACCCTTTTGACGGCCCATGGCGGCGCGGTCTACGCCCACACGGGGCTGGGCGTGGTGGCGGCGCTCAACGGACTGACGGGAGGCATAGTATGGCTCGCCCGTTACCCGCGCGAGCAGTTCGGCAAGGGCGTTCGGGGATACGGGGAGCCGGTCTTCTCCAGGCCGGCCAACCCGCCGTTGGTCTGGAGAGGCGCCTTGCTGGTCCTCCCGCAGGACGGCCGGCGGCTGCTGGCGTTCGATCGGGTCAACGGCCTGCCCCTGGAGGTTGCACCGCTGCGGGCCTCCGGCGCGGACTGGGACGGGATAGACCATCTGGTGGGCGTCGTGGGGGACAAGCTGATCGCCGGGGGGGCGCGCGGCAGCCTGGTGGTGAAGCTCCCGGCGCTTCTCGGGTCGCGGGAGGCGACCCAGCGGCAGGATGGTGAAAGGCCTCCCCCCAACGCCCATTCTCTCGTCAACTCGGCGGTGCAGGGCGGTCGGGGGACCATCGACGGTGGTTTCCTCTATCTGCCGGTCTCCAACGGCCTTTCCATTTACGACCTGAAGACGTCAAGGCTAGTCGACAGCCTGCCGTGGCGCGAGGGTGAATCGGGGGGAAACCTGTCGGTGGCGGGCCGTTATCTCGTGGTGGGCGCCTCGCGCTCGGCGATCTATACGGATGCCGAGGCCGTGAAGTCGGAGTACGACCGCCGCGTGCGCCAGAGCCCTCCCCACCCCGAAACCCTTCTCGAGTTCGGCGACGTGATGCGCCAGAACCGGAGGCTGGACGACGCCGCCGAGGCGTACCTGGCGTTCATCCGGGCGGCGGAGGGCGATCCGCGGCACGAGGAGCGCGTCGGGAAGGTCCGTGGGGATCTCCATGCGATATTCCTCCGCCGCGGGGAGGAGGCGGCCTCGGGGCGGGATCATGCCCTGGCGCTGCGGCTCTATTCCAGGTCGAGGGATTTTGCCCCGGACGCGGCCGCCGGGGCCGATGTGGTGCGGAGGATGGCGGAGCAGCATGAGAAGCTGCAGCGCTGGGAGGACGCCGTGGGCCTCTACCAGGAGCTGATCGAGAATGCCCCCGGGATGATGCATCGCGAAGGCGAGCGCCTCGTGCGCCTGTGGGATCTGGCCCGCAGGAGGATCGACGAGATCGTCCGCGCAGCCCCGGCAGCATACGGCAAGATAGAGCGGCGGGCCGCCGAGGCCCTGCGCCGTGTCGGCGAAGGCGGGGTGGAGGCGCTCAGGGATGTCATGGACCGGTTCCCCAACTCCGGCGCGGCGCGGGAGGCCTGGCGGAAGGCGCTCGACGCGCTGAGGAGGGACGGGAAACTCGAGATGTTCAGATCGCTCTTCGACGAGTTCAGGGACAGGTTCGGCGCGGAGCCTGATTTCGGGGCGCGGAAGGAGCTCCTTGAATGTCTCGAAAAACTCGGGGACTCGGAGCGGCTGCGCGTGGAACTTGCGCGCTTCGGCGAGCTCTTCGGCGATGAGGGCGTGGAGGGCGACGGGCGAGGCGAGAAGGTCAGGCAGTACGTCGAGCGGCGCCTCGGCGAGCTGGGGACGCCCTCGGCGCCGCCGGCCGCCTCGGGGCCGCTGAGGAAGGTGGCCGTGATCGCTCCGCCGCTGGCCCCCGGGGTCGCGGCGGTCGCCGTCCGGCCGCTTCGACCCCTCGGACTGCCGCCGCCGGGCTTCCACGCGGATCATGACCTGTTCGCCTGCGGCCCTGAGGTGGAGCTCCGGAACGTCGGGGAGAACCGCCGCGTCTGGGTGTTCCGTCCGGGCGGTGGGCCGTCCGCATCAGGACAGGCGGGCGGGCCTGAGATTTTGGGCGCGTCCTTCACGCGCGACGGGGCATTGGCGGTCGTCTGGGATGACTCGGTTGCGTCGGTCGAGGCCGGCACAGGACGCCTTCGCTGGCGCTTCGCCGGAGTCAGGGAAGGCCACGCGATTCGGGGGTTCCACGCGGTGGACGGGCGCCTGTTACTTTACGAGGGGCGGCAGTCCGACATAGACGCGTTGAGGGCCCTCAGGACGTCGCGATCCGGCCGGCATGATGGCCGCGCGCGTGGGGTCATCCGTGCGGTGAGGATCGACACCGAGTGGTCGGTCCCGACGCCGTCGGGGCCGGTTTCCGCCGGCGAGTACGACCGGCTCCTGTGCCTGAACGACTCGACGGGGAACCTGGTCTGGGCGCGGACGTTCGATCGCCGGGGGCCCCAGCCCGTCAAGGTTCACCTCATGGGGGCGTACCTGGGCGGGCACGCGGCGATCCTGCACGGGCGCCCCGGTCGCTGGGAGTTCTCGGTCTACTCGCCGCGCGACGGCGAGGGCGTCCGCAAGGAGGTGCTGCAGCCCCAGCTGGAGGGGCACGCGGTCGATCCGGCCGGCAGGGTTTTCTACTGCGTGGCCTCTTTCGGCGACCCGTCGCAAAGGATATTGAGGTGTATCCCGGTCGATCCCAGGAACCAAAGCCGCCGCGCGGGCGAGATACCGCTGCGCGGTCTGCTTTCGCCGGACCAGCCTCCGATGTGCACGGTTGCAGCCGGTTCCCGTCATGTATGTGTGGCGGCGCCCGCGTCGATGCAGGCCCCTCAGGGAAGGCTGTTGATATGGGGCGCTTCCGGCGGGGGAGGGCCGCGCCGGGTGTCACTGCCTGAGGGGAGGACGCTGCCGCGCGGTTGGTTCCCGGTCGTGGCGGTGGGCGACGACGGTTTTTTGTACGTCCACAACGAGGACGTTGTCACCGGCGGGAGGCCGGGGCGCGCATGGTTGACGGCGTTAAGGGCCGGGGCCGGGGGAGGGGAGTGGGCCGGGCGGGCCCCGTGGGGCGGTCGGCGGGGGGGGGACGCGTGGATCGTCGCGGCTCCGCCGCGTTACGTGATCGTGGCGTCTTCGGCGGGGCGGATCGCCGGGCGCGGGATCTCTTCGCCGGTGGCTCTGGTCTACGACGGGAGGGGCGAGGGCCGCATCTGCATGGAGTGTGAGGGACTTGTTTCCCCGGCGGGGGCTGACTGGAACGTACCCGGCTGTCCCGTGAGCTGGTGGCGGGGGCGCCTCTACGTGTGCACCGCGAAGGGGATCGAAGTCTGGGAGCCCTGATGTCCCGGCTATAAAGGGCGTTCGTAGAGGCGGTACGTCTTGTACCGTTTGGCGCCGGTCAGCCGCACCGCGCGGTTCATCCGGTCGTTGTTTTCCAGGATCCAGGAGAGTTCCGCGGCGTAGTAGTTGCGTTTGAGCCCCTCGTCCATGTACTTCTGGTAGAAGAGCGTGCCGAGGCCCAGGTTCTGGTATTCGCGGCGCACGCCGAGGGCCATGAGCCGGAATGTCGGTATGCGCCGGAGGTTGAATTTCAGGAAATGCCACCACCCGAACGGCCAGAGGGAGCCGTTGCATTTCTTGAGGGCGCGGTTCACGTCCGGCAGGGCGATCGAGAACGCGACTGGACGTCCCTTGATCTCGGCGATGTAGGCGAGCTCCGGGAGGAGGATGGGCTTCATTTCCTCCGCCGCGTGGCGCATCTCCTCCTCCGAGAGGGGGACGAAGCCCCAGTTCTTCTCCCACGCGTCGTTGTAGATGTCGCGGACGGCCGCCAGTTCCTCCTCGAAGCGCGAGAGGTTCAGGGGTCTGATGGTGACGGCGCCGCGGTACTTCACGAGGCGCGCCACGCGGTCGATCTTTTCACGGTTGAGATCGGTGTGGACGATCAGGTAGGCGTATAGATCCATCGCCTTGGTGAGTCCCGCGTCATCCAGTATGTGGCCGTAATAGGGGCGGTTGTAGGGCATCAGTACGAACGGGGGCAGTCCGAAGCCGTCGACCAGTATCCCGCAGGAGTCGTTGAGCGAAGGGTTTGCGGGCCCGAGCATCCTGGTCATGCCACGTTCCCGCAGCCATTCCGCGGCGCGGTCCAGCAGCGCCTTGGCCGCGTCGGCGTCGTTCTCGCACTCGAAATAGCCCCAGAAACCCGTCGCGTCGCGGTGAAATTCGTTGTGGGCACGGTTGACGATGGCGGAGATGCGGCCCGCGGGGCGGCCCTCCTTCTCGAGCAGGAAATGTGCCGCCTCAGCCCGGCGCCAGAACGGGTTCTTCGCCGGATCGAGCGCCTTCCGCTCCGCGGCCAGGAGCGGCGGGACCCAGTCCTTGTCGTCCGCGTATATCCGCCAAGGAAGGCGGATGAATGTCTCCAAACCGCCGGTGTCCGTGACTTGAACGACGTTCATCGGAGGCGATCTCGAGCCCTTGCGGGCCGGCTAGATCACGCCCAGCTTCTTTCCGATCTTGGCCATGATGTCGATTACGCGGTCCAGCTCCTCGTCCGTGTGGGTGGCCATGTAGCTCGTCCGCAGCAGGCACATGTCTGGAGGGACGGCGGGCGGCACTATCGGATTGACGAACACGCCGGCTTCGAAGAGCTCCTTCCAGAAGACCAGGGTCTTGTCGAAATCGCCGATGATGATCGGGATGACCGGCGACTCCGTGCCGCCGATGTCGAATCCCAGGTCGCGGTAGGCGGACTGCATCTTCCTGACGTTTCGCCAGAGCCTCTCCCGGTGCTCCGGCTCGTTTTCCATGATGTCGAGCGCCGCCAGCACCGTCGCCACCGACGCCGGGGGCATGGAGGCCGAGAAGATCAGCGCCCTGGCGTGGTGTTTCACGTAGTCGATCACCTCCTCTTCGCCCGCTATGAATCCCCCCAACGAGGCGAAGGACTTGGAGAAGGTGCCCATGATGATGTCGACGTCCTTCTCGACGCCGAAGTGTTCCGCGGTGCCGCGGCCGTTGGGACCCATGTAGCCGATTCCGTGGGCGTCGTCGAGAAGGATGCGGAAGCCGTAGCGCCGCTTCAAGCGGACGATGGGCGAGAGGGCTCCCAGGTCGCCCCCCATGGAGAAGACGCCCTCGGTGACCAGAAGGGTGGAGCCGTTTATCTCCTCCACGTCGACGGAGGTGAGTATCCGCTCCAGGTCGTTCATGTCGTTGTGCTTGAACTTGATGGTCCTGCCGAAGGCCAGGCGGCAGCCGTCGATGATCGAGGCGTGGTTCATCCGGTCGCACAGGATGACGTCGTCCTTTCCAACCAACACCGAGATGGTGCCGAGGTTGGTTTGGAAGCCGGTGGAGAAGAGCAGCGCCTTTCCCTTGCGGACGAACTTGGCGAGGCGCGCCTCGAGTTCCTCGTGGATGTCGAGGGTGCCGTTGAGGAAGCGCGAGCCGGTGCAGCCGCTGCCGTACTTGTCCACCGCCCGCTTGGCGGCCTCCTTGACCTTGGGGTGCGTGGTGAGTCCCAGATAGTTGTTGGAGCCGATCATGATCATTCTGCGGCCATTGATCATTACCTCGGCGTCGGCGCCCGACTCGATGGCCTTGAAGTAGGGATACAGGCCGTTGGCCTCCGCCTCCTTGTGGCGGGTGAAGTTCCTGCACTTCTGGAAGAGATCCGATCGCGGTTGGCCCATCGCGCGGATTCTACTCCCGGAGGGTGCTCGATCAAAGGATAAAAAGGCGCCGTGCGGCCGTCAGTCGCCCGCCTTCCGGATGATCGGGTCGATGATCTCCCCGAGGTCGGGGCGCATCTGTAGGGCCTTGCTGAGGTCGGACAGCGCGGCGGACTTGTCGCCGAGCTGCAGCCGCGCGCGCCCGCGGACGACGTAGGCGTCGGCGTGCTGGGGGTCGATCTCGACGGCAGCGGAGGCGTCCCTAACGGCGCCCTGGTGGTCCCCTTTCCGCAGGCGAGCCTGGGCGCGGAGCGTCAGCAGCCTCGCGTTGCGCGGGGCCGCAGCGAGCCCCCGGTCGGCGGAGGCCAGCGCGTCGTCGGCGCGGCCGGCGGCCAGCTGGAGGTCGCCCTTGGCGAGGTGTAGGCCGGCGTCGGACGGATCCCTCATAAGCAGGCGGTCGTAGTCGGAGAGGGCCTCGTCGATCCTGCCTGCCTTGGCGCGGACCGAGGCGCGCCGCCGCAGCGCCCCGGCGTGGTCGCCCTCGCGTTCGAGGGCCGCCGTGCATTCCCGCTCCGCCTCCTTGAGCTTCCCCTGCGCCTCGTAAATCTCGGCGAGGAACACCCGCGCCTCCGCCGCGTCCGGCCCCGCCTCTATCGCCGCTGAAATATCGCGCGCGGCCCCCTCGAGGTCGCCGCGGCCCATGCGGACGCGCGCCCGGTAGAGGTTCCCTTCGCGGTCCTTGGGGCATGCGGCGAGGAATTGCGAGAGGGCCTCCTCGGCGTGCGCCAAGTCCGTGGCCGCCGATCTTCCCGATCTGACCCAGCTCTCGTAGAACGTGACGCCGCGCCGGAAGTGTATGTCGGGCAGGCTGGGGCGCAGCTTTGCGCACGTGTTGAAGTCCTCCCTCGCCTCGGCGTAGCGGCCGTCCTCGTAGAGCAGCGCCGCGCGCACGAGGTAGGCCTCCAGGAAATGGCGGTTGGCCTGGAGCCCCCTGGTCAGCGAGGCGACGGCGTCGTCGTGGCGCCCGAGCCGCCCCAGCACCTTGCCCCTCCAGGCCAGCGCGTCCGCCTGGTGGGGGGCGATCCTGAGCGCCTCGTTCAGGTCCTTGAGCGCCGACTCGCGGTCGCCCATCTCGAAGGCCGACAGGCCGCGGAGGAAGGGCATGAGCCATTCGTGGGGATCGTAGGTGGCGGCCGTGTTGGCGTGCGCGGCGACCTTGTGGTATTCGCCGAGCGCGTACGCCACGCCGGCGCTGCACATGAAGCGCAGCTTCTCGTCGGGATGGAACTTGAACTCGGGGGAGGGGGCCTGGAAGCGGCGCAGGTGCTTCACGGCGCTGTCCCGCAGCTCGTCCGTGTTGACCAGCGAGGTGCGCATATCCGCCAGGCGGGCCCGGGCGAGCAGCCTGACCAGCATGATCCCCAGGTGGAAGCGGGCGGGGGACTCCGGGTGCAGGGAGAGGGCCTTTTCATAGTCGTGCCTGGCCTCGTCGAAGTTGTACATGATCTCGAGCGCCCTGGCGCGGATGCGGCTTGCCTCTTCCGCCTCCGGGCAGCGTTCCATCGCGTCCGTGGCGGAGTCGATGGCGCGCTTGGCGGTTTCGATGATGTCGTCCGGGTCGGCCGAGAGGGATCGGAGATCCTTCTCAGCCCGGTCGAGTATCTCCCTGGCCCGTTCGATGAACGGCAGCGCCAGCGTGCGGCCGCGTTTCTCGCGCGCAAGCCGCCCGTACTGGGAACGCCAGCGGACGACCATCACTGTGCTTGCGACGGTCATCAGCGCCAGCAGCGGCAGGAGCGGCGCAAAGACCTTGTACTTGGCGGGAATCTGCTGCTCCATGCCCCCGGATTATACCAGCTGTTAACGTTATCGCGTCGCGTAAACGTTAACAGTTGAGGCGGGAAGCGGGTAAAATTAAACAATTTGCCATGGCTTTGAAGGCCGCCATATCGATTCGGGGGGCGAGGGAGCATAACCTCAAGGGGGTTGATCTGGACATCCCCCGCGACCGTCTGGTGGTTATCACCGGCATCTCGGGGTCGGGCAAGTCGTCCCTGGCCTTCGACACGATATACGCCGAGGGGCAGCGAAGGTACGTGGAATCGCTTTCGGCCTACGCCCGGCAGTTCATCGAGCAGATGCAGAAACCGGACGTGGATTCGATAGAGGGGCTGCCTCCCACGATCTCGATCGAGCAGCGGAGCGGCCGCGCCACCCCGCGATCCACCGTGGCAACGATGACGGAGGTTTATGATTACCTGCGCCTGCTTTTCGCCAGGGTGGGTGAGCCGTTCTGCTACCGATGTTCCAGGCCGATCTCCCAGCAGACACCGGACCAAGTCATTGACGACATCCTGGAGATGCCGGAGGGGCGCAGGCTGGCCCTGCTGTCGCCGCTGGTGCGGGGGAAGAAGGGGCAGCACAAGGACGTCTTCGCCCGCGTGAGGCGGGAAGGATTCGTACGCGTGCGGGTGGACGGAGAGATCATCGATCTCAAGGACGTGGTCACCCTCGACAAGGGCCGCAAGCACGAGATCGAGGTGGTGGTGGACCGTTTGGAGGTGGATCGGTCCCAGAGGCGCAGGCTGGCCGACTCGGTGGAGACGGCCCTCAAGCTCGGGGACGGCCTATTGGTGGCGGCGTGGGAGGGGGGAGAGAAGCTTTACAGCACCCAGTACGCGTGCCCATTCTGCGGCGTCTCGTTCGGGGAGCTCCAGCCGCGCCTGTTCTCGTTCAACTCCCCTTACGGGGCCTGCCCCACCTGCGACGGCCTCGGGGCGCGCCTGGAGCTGGACGAGGATCTCATTGTACCTGACAAGAGCCTCTCCCTGCGTGACGGTGCCATAGAGCCGTGGCGGCGGCTGGGAAAGAGGATGACGATACGCTACAACCGGCGGCTCCGGGAATTCTGCGAGATGTTCGGGGTCCGCAACGGCACGCCCTTCGAGAAGATCGACCCGGAGCTGCGCCGCATACTGCTGCACGGCACCACGCAGGAGGACGAGAAGCGCACCGGTTTCTGGTTCGAGGGGGTGATCCCCAGCCTCATGCACCGCTTCGAGGTCACGGAAAGCGAGTTCGTCAAGCACCGCATCATGGGCTACATGAACGAGCTTCCGTGTCCATCGTGCGGGGGCAGGCGCCTGCGCCCGGAGGCCCTATCGGTGCGCGTAGGCGACAGGAACATACACGATATATGTTCGATGACGATCGGTGCCGCCCGAGACTTCTTCCAGAATCTGTCCCTCGGGAAGGAGAGGGAGGCCGTCGCCAGACTAGTGCTCAAAGAGATCCGCAGCCGCCTCCAGTTCCTCTCCGACGTGGGACTTTCGTACCTCACGCTCGATCGGAAGAGCTCCACGCTATCGGGCGGCGAGGCCCAGCGCATACGACTGGCCAGCCAGGTTGGCAGCGGGCTCGTGGGCGTCTGCTACGTCCTAGACGAGCCGACGATCGGCCTCCACGAGCGGGACAACGAACGGCTGCTGGGGACGCTCCGCCGCCTGAGGGATCTCGGCAACACCGTCATAGTGGTCGAGCACGACGAGGAGACGATCCGCGCGGCGGACCATCTGGTGGACGTCGGGCCGGGCGCCGGCTCGCACGGCGGCGAGATCGTCGCCCAGGGGACGATCCGCGATCTCGTGGCCAAGCCGCGCTCCGTCACCGGCAGGTTCCTCTCCGGCGAGGAAAGGATCGGACTGCCGGCCGCGCGGCGGTCAGGGATCGGCGCGGCCATAGAGATCCTCGGGGCGCGCGAGAACAACCTTAAGGGCATAGACGTCAGGATCCCCCTCGGCTGCTTCGTCTGCGTGACGGGCGTGTCAGGCTCCGGCAAGAGCACCTTGGTGGTTGAAGTGCTCCGCAAGGCCCTCGCCCGGCTGCTTCACGGCGCCAAGGAAAAGCCCGGGGCGCACGACCGGATCGTGGGCGCCTCGCAGATCGATCGCGTCATCGAGATCGATCAGTCGCCGATAGGACGGACGCCGCGGTCCAACCCCGCCACTTATACCGGTGCCTTCGACGAGATACGCCGTCACTTCGCCATGACCAAGGAGGCCAAGGCTCGCGGCTACGCGCCCGGCCGGTTCAGCTTCAACGTCAAGGGCGGCCGCTGCGAGGCCTGCGAGGGGCAGGGGACCAAGGTCATCGAGATGCACTTCCTCCCGGACGTGTACGTAACCTGCGAGGAATGCAGGGGACGCAGATACAACCGGGAGACGCTGGAGATAAAGTTCAAGGGCAAGGACATCTCCGAGGTTCTCGACATGCCCGTCGAGGAGGCGCTGGCATTCTTCTCCAACTTTCCCAAGTTGCGCCGCATATTGGAAACGCTCGACGACGTCGGCCTCGGTTACATGCACGTCGGACAGGCTTCCACGACGCTCTCGGGCGGGGAGGCCCAGAGAGTGAAATTGGCGGCGGAGCTGGGGAAGGTGTCCACCGGCAGGGCGCTCTACATTCTTGATGAGCCTACGACGGGCCTGCACTTCGCGGACATCAAGAAATTGCTGGCGGTCCTCGACCGCCTCGTGAGCCTTGGCAACACCGTCGTTGTCATAGAACACAACATGCACGTGATAAAGACAGCCGACTGGATCATCGACTTGGGACCCGAGGGCGGCGAAAGGGGAGGGGATGTCGTGGCGGTGGGCCCCCCGGAAAAGGTGGCCGAAAACCCGCGTTCTTTCACCGGCCAGTGTCTCCGGCGGTACCTCGCCCCTCGAACTGTTAACGTTTTCGCGACGCAAAAACGGTAACACTTCGCCATGGTCTTCATAGCAGACAGGCAGAGAAGGGTGCGGATCCCCGCAGCCAGCATCCGGCTGGCCGTCGGAAGGCTGCTCGGCCGGCGGCGCCTCTCGCTGGCGTTCGTGACGGACGCCCAGATCCGCCGGCTCAACCGGCGTTTCCTGGGACGCGACCGTGCCACCGACGTCCTGGCCTTCCGGCTCGATTCGCCCCCGGCCGCGCCGGGAGGGGTCTTCGGCGAGGTCGTCGTCTCGGCCGAAACCGCCGCCAGGGAGGCGCGGCGCCGTGGAATCGATGTGCGAGAGGAACTGCTGCGCTGCGTGATTCACGGAATCCTGCACCTGCTGGGGTATGACGACCGGCGGCCGCGGGACCGCGCAAGGATGTGGGACCGTCAGGAGCGCGAGCTCAGGCGGATTCTAAAGCGCTCATGAGGTAGCCTTCGCGCTGCGGCGCCTTGCCTCGCGCGGGTACCACGCCCCCAACCCGGCTTCCCTCCCGTCTGGTCCGTGAAGACCTCGTTCTTGCGTTGCCGCGCTTCCGTGGTAGACTGATCGAAGCCGGAGGTAACACATGATTTTCGTCTGCGTCTCCTGCGGAAAGAAATTCCTTTACCGCGGCGATCCTGCGGCCGCACCGCCGTGCAAAGCCTGCGGGGGGATTATCAAGGCCGACGAGGCGGCGCCGGCACCCGCCGCGGGCCAGGATTCCAAGGTGAAGGAACTCGAGGAGCGCGTGTCGCGGCTCGAGAGGGAACTCCAATCCAAGGAGAAAGAGTTGCAGGAAACGCGGGGGCGGCTTGCCGACCTGGAGGGCGATTCCAAGGAAGCGGAGGCCCAGATAGAGGCCCTGCAGGCGCAGCTCGCCGAGGCCGAGGATAGACAGGAACGGTTGGGCGTGGAGCGGGAGCGGGAAATCGGCGAGGCGCGCGCCCGCATCGCAAAGCTCGAGAAGGATCTACAGGTCGCCCGCGCCGAGTCATCCTCGAAACTCCAGGCCTCGGTGGTCAGCGCGCTGAAGGAGAAGGAAGCCGAACTACACGAGGCCCAGGCGTCCATAGCCCGCTACGGCGAGGAACTCAAGAAGGCCCAGGAACTTTACAAGGAGGCCCTGATTAGGAGGGACCGCGAGGCCGAGGAACACGCGGCCGCGACCGCCGAGGCACAGGCCTCGATCGCCAGGCTCGGGGAGGACCTCAAGAAGGCTCAGGACGCGTACAAGGAGGCGTTGAAGCGGAAGGACCAGGAACTCCTGGAAAGCCACGAGAAGATAGCGTCGCTTGAGCGCCAGCTCGCCGCGATATCCGACGGCGGTGCCGAAGGGAGCCCCTCGGAACAGCTCGACGCACGCCTGACCGCCGCCCAGGCTCGGCTGGATGAGAAGGAACAGGAACTGGAACGCGCCCAGGCGCGCATCAGACAACTGGAGAAGAACGTACTGGATGCCGACCAGAAGTACGGCGAACTGCTCAGGCAATTCGAGAGCATGCA